>MTLC01000177.1_pt1 | contig 154857 bp, 137 predicted proteins | sample 1982451 | NCBI WGS metagenome assembly MTLC01 (sample SAMN05710165, study PRJNA340218) | biofilm metagenome | isolation source: sample SPH anode biofilm adapted to +100 mV | place: USA | collected 2012-02-03
GTGGCTTGTTAAAAACTGACATCAGAGATGTCAAATATTTGTAGTAGTAAAATTTATAGTTGCAATTACCGTCCCCGTTAGGGGGCGAATCGTGTTATATGTTATTTATTTTTTGTCACTAAGTGGATTAGAAAAGGGTTTAGAATTTTGTATTAAGAGCTTCTGACTTCTGGCTTCTAATTTCTGATTTCTGATTTCTTCAACTATAACATCTTTTACTGCGGGTTTGTTTCACAAATATAACAGAAATAAAAATTATTTGCAACATGTTTCGATTAAAGAATCATAAACACCGTGAATTTCGACGTAAGACCATCATTACGCTGCTCTACCCATTGTTGGTATTACTCATTTTTCTTTTCAGAACATTGCCTATCCGGTGGGTGCGACGGTTTGCCGCATTTTCCGGAAAACAATTTTACCGCCGTGCTCCGAAAAGCAGGGAAGTCGCCTTGGCAAATCTGGAAAAAGTGTACGGCAATATTATGTCGGAAAATGAACGTATAAATATGGCGCAGCGCGCTTTTATTGAGATAATTACCGGATTTTGTGATTATATGGCGTACTCATGCATTAAAACCAAGAAACGGTTTTTCAGAAGAATAGAAATTGTGGGAGAGGAGCACCTGAAACAGGCTTATAATCGCAAAAAAGGGGTTATCTGTCTTATTCCTCACCTGAGTTCGTGGGAGCTTGCTGCCGTTACCCCGCCGATGCTTGGCTATGAGACTTCCGCTGCCAGTAAGGCTATGAAATCCACTTTTTTGGAAAAAATGATGATAAAATTTCGTAGCCGTCGCGGGTTAAAAAACATTACCCGTCAAGGTTCTTACGATGCGCTGGTAGATGTGCTGAAAAACGGTGATTGCCTTATCTTAATGACCGACCAAGATACGTTGGTTAAAGGAATTTTTGTGGATTTCCTCGGTTTTCCGGCATACACGCCGCTGGGCGCTTCGCGTTTACTTGCCGATACCGAAGCGGCGCTTGTGCCTATGGCTATGATGCGTAAGCAAAACGGGAATTATCGTTTTGTCATTTACCCTGAAATTGAAACCATCAGAACAGATGATAAAGAGCAAGATTTGATACAAAATACCCAAAATCAAAACGATAAATTGAGCGAAATTATTCGTGCTTATCCTTCGCAGTGGGTTTGGATGCACCGCCGATGGAAAACTACGCCGGAATCGTTAGAAGAACATCTTCGCTGGCGAAAAGAAATGAAGGGAGAAGATGTGCAATAAAGTCGTTTTTTAGATTGAGGCATCTTGACTTTTTTATTTTTAAGGAAAATTCCAGCGGAATTTAATATTTGTAGCAAATTTTAATCATAAATATTCGACCCCAATAGGGGTCGAACTTAAAAAATTTGCATTTTCACTACCGCTCGAACTTGTTCGCTTGGCTTGCCAAGAAATATTCGGCTTCTTTGAAGCCAAAAACAAAAAAATATAACATTCGCTAAAAAGTCAAGACGACTTCATTAAAATAATCCGAATTTAAACCGTTGTTCCCTGAAATCTTACCTAACATATCTTAAAATAAATGCATTTAATTGCCAATCCGACAAAAAACAGTATTTTTGTGTCCGTTTTTTAACACTAAGAAAAGAAAAGCTATCAAGTAAGATATATCTAAAAAACTTTGTGTTGTTCATGCCTTTTTAGCGGCAGGAAAAGCAAAGCTAACCAAGCAATTAACAATCAAATTAATATAGAAAATGAGTTATAATATTGTAGTTCTTGCCAAGCAAGTGCCTGACACGCGCAATGTGGGAAAAGACGCGATGAAAGCCGACGGAACGGTAAACCGCGCCGCCTTGCCTGCCATCTTCAACCCCGAAGACTTGAACGCGCTGGAACAAGCTTTGCGTGTAAAAGCAAAAATGCAAGACGCCCGGGTAATGGTACTCACAATGGGTCCCGGACGCGCCGCTGAAATCATCCGCGAAAGCATGTACCGCGGTGCGGATGGAGGTTACCTGCTTAGCGGACGTGAATTTGCCGGTTCAGATACGTTGGCTACATCCTACGCCCTATCATGCGCTATCCGTAAAATGGGCAAAGTGGATTTAATCGTCTGCGGACGTCAAGCCATTGACGGTGATACTGCTCAGGTAGGACCGCAAGTGGCTGAAAAGTTAGGAATGCCTCAAATTACCTATGCCGAAGAAATTATGGCGGTAGATAACAGCTCTATCACAGTAAAACGCCGGTTGGAACGTGGTGTGGAAGTGGTAAAAGGAAAACTTCCGATGTTGGTTACCGTAAATGGTTCGGCAGCTAACTGCCGTCCGCGCAACGCCAAGCTTACATTGAAATACAAAAACGCCAAAACACCTACCGAATTGCAGGAAAGCGCGCAAGATTATACTGAATTGTACCAATCACATCCTTATTTGAACATTACCGAATGGGGCGCTGCTGACATTGAACACGATCCGCAATGGTTAGGACTTTCCGGCTCGCCTACCAAAGTAAAGCAAATTGAAAGCGTGGTGTTTACCGCCAAAGAAAGCAAACGCCTCACTGCTGCCGACGCGGAAATGGAAAATTTAATGAAAGAACTTATCGCTAATCACACCATTGGATAGAAAACAGCAGTAAGCGGTAAGTAGCAAGCGGCAAGCCCGTTTCTCACACTCGTTTACTTGTTTACTAATCCCTTATTTACTAAAAATTTATGAATAATATATTTGTATATCTCGAAATAGAAGACGGCGTGGTAGGCGATGTAAGCTTAGAACTGCTTACCAAAGGTCGTTCGCTCGCTGACCAACTACATTGCAAGCTGGAAGCATTAGCCGCCGGTTATCAGTTGGATAATATCGGCGAGCAAGTTTTCCCGTACGGCGTAGATGTGCTTCACATCGCCGATGATAAACGCCTTGCACCTTACACTACGTTGCCACACACCTCTTTGCTGGTAAACCTTTTCAAAGAAGAAAAACCGCAAATAGCTTTTATGGGCGCCACATCCATTGGTCGCGATTTGGGTCCGCGCGTATCTTCATCGCTTTTCAGCGGTTTAACTGCCGATTGCACCTCGTTAGAAATTGGTTCTTATGAGGATAAAAAAGCGGGTAAAACGTATGAAAATCTACTGTATCAAATTCGTCCCGCTTTTGGTGGAAACATCGTGGCGTGGATTGTAAACCCCGATTGTCGGCCACAGATGGCAACCGTGCGTGAGGGGGTGATGAAAAAAGAAATTAAAAATCCCCACTACCAAGGGGAAACACGTCATTTAGACGTATCGAAATATGTCTCGGATGCGGATTTTGTGGTAGAAATCATTGAACGCCACATGGAAAAATCCAAACTGAACATTAAAAGCTCGCCGATTATTGTAGCCGGCGGTTACGGAATGGGCAGCGAAGAGAATTTCCAGCTGCTTTACCGTTTGGCAGAAACTATCGGCGCGGAAGTAGGTGCTTCGCGTGCCGCCGTGGATGCCGGTTTTGCCGAGCACGAACGCCAAATAGGTCAAACCGGTGTAACTGTTCGCCCCAAACTCTACATCGCTTGCGGTATTTCCGGACAAATACAGCACATCGCCGGAATGCAGGAAAGTTCTATGATTATTGCCATCAACAATGACCCGAACGCCCCCATCAATGCCATAGCCGATTATGTAATCACCGGAAACGTGGAAGAAGTAGTTCCGAAAATGATTAAATATTATAAGGAGAATAGTAAGTAAATTTAAGAAGTTACGGAATAGCAGAAGTTAAAGAAGTTACGGAAATAAAAAAGAAGTTAATATGCCCAATACACAATCTTTTACAGATTTAAGAATGTGGCAAAAAGCCCACCTTTTTGTGTTAGAGGTCTATCAACTTACTGAAAGTTATCCCAAGAATGAACTTTTTGGTCTTGTTTCTCAATTTCGAAGAGCTGCTGTTTCTATTCCTGCTAACGAAGCCGAAGGATATAAAAGAAAAGGCAAGTTAGACAAACTTCGTTTCTTTAACATATCTCAAGGTAGTGTTGAAGAATGTAGATATTATATTATTCTTTCAAAGGATTTAAAATACATTAATGAACAAAATTATATCCATTTAATGGAAAAACTCGAGGAAGCAAGCAAGTCGTTAAACAGTTATTGTAAAACACTAATCGAAGATGTAAATCAATTAAAAATAACTTCATAGATTCTGCTACTTCCGTAACTTCTATAAATTCAACTAACTTCCGTAACTTCTGTAATTTCTGTAACTTCTGTAATTTCTGTAACTTCTGTAATTTCTGTAACTTCTGTAATTTCTGTAACTTCTGTAATTTCTGTAACTTCAAAAAAGAAAAAATGAACTTCTATACCGATAACCCCGCACTAAAATTTCAACTTTCTCATCCGTTGATGAAGAAAATAGTTACGCTCAAAGAACGTAATTTTGTTGAAAAAGATCAATATGATTTCGCGCCGCGCGATTTTGAAGATGCCGTTGACAACTACGATAAAGTCTTGGAAATCATAGGCGAAATTTGTGGCGAAATTATTGCCCCCAATGCTGAAAGCGTGGACAAAGAGGGTCCGCAAGTTATTGGACACCGCGTGAAATATGCTCGCGGCACGCAGGAAAACCACGACGCGCTGGCACAAGCCGGACTCTACGGCATGTCGCTTCCGCGCCAGTTCGGCGGTCTCAACATGTCGATGGTACCTTATGTCATGGGTGGCGAACTTGTTTCACGCGCCGATGCCGGATTTGCCAATATCTGGGGCTTGCAGGACTGCGCCGAAACCATTGCCGAATTTGCCGACGATGATTTGAAAGCCGAATTTTTACCCCGCGTTACACAAGGCGAAACCTGCTCGATGGACTTGACCGAACCGGACGCCGGCTCTGACCTGCAAGCGGTAATGCTTAAAGCCACATACAACGAAAAAGACGGAGTATGGTATCTCAACGGTGTAAAACGCTTTATTACCAACGGAGACGCGCAAATAAAACTTGTTTTGGCACGCTCGGAAGAGGGCACCATGGACGGTCGCGGCTTATCCTACTTTGTGGCAGATAACAAACACGACGATACCATCAAAGTGCGCCGCATTGAGAATAAGCTCGGCATCAAAGGCTCGCCCACCTGCGAACTCGTGTTTACCAACACGCCCGCCAAACTCGTGGGAACTCGCCGTATGGGACTTATCAAATATGTAATGAGTTTGATGAACGGAGCGCGTTTAGGCGTAGGCGCTCAATCGGTGGGCGTTTCCGCGGCTGCTTATGAGGAAGCTTTGAAATATGCACACGAACGTAAACAGTTCGGCAAAGCCATTATCGAATTTCCCGCGGTGTACGAAATGGTATCGCTCATCAAAGCTAAGTTAGACGCTTCACGCGCCTTGCTTTATGAAACTACCCGTTTTGTGGACGTTTATAAAGCTTACGAAGGTATTGAACAAGAGCGTAAACTCACACCCGAAGAAAAAGCGGATTATAAAGAGTTTCAGAAGTTGGCAGACGCTTTTACCCCGATGCTGAAAATGTTTGCCAGTGAATACGCTAACCAAAACGCGTACGACAGTATTCAGGTGCACGGCGGTTCCGGCTTTATGAAAGATTACGCCTGTGAACGCATTTACCGCGACGCGCGCATCCTCACCATTTACGAAGGCACATCGCAGTTGCAGGTGGTAGCGGCTATACGCCACGTAACTACCGGTACCTATCTGAAACAAATCAAGGAATATGACGCGCAAGCCATTAATCCCGAGTTTCAATCCTTGCGCCACCGTTTGCAGATTATGACCAATTTGTTGGAAAATTCCATCAATCGAGTGGTAGAAACTAAAAATACGGAATACCTTGATTTCCAAGCCCGTCGTTTGGTAGAAATAGCCGGACATATCATTATGGGTTACTTATTGATTATTGATGCCGCCCGCGATGCAATGTTCCGCAAATCTGCCGAAATCTACATCAACTACGGCGAAGTAGAAGCGCGTAAGCACGCTACGTTTATCAAACAATTCAATATGGAAAACTTGGATAAATATAGGATGTAACCCACAAAGTACACTAAATTTATAAAAACGTTTTCTTGTTTAATTTTTGGTTTTAACATTAAAACTACTTTTACGGTATAATATTTGTTTTCAATTTATTAGCGGGAATAGAGTTTGTTTTTTATTTTAGATTTTTCATTATTAAACAAAATAAAAACATCTAATTATTACGCTTATGAAAACACTAAAAAAAGTCAATCGAAATTTAAGAGAAAAATTTAATACGCGTGTTTTTCTCTTTTTCTTCACTGCTTTGAGTCTGCTTTTTTTGACTACATCTTGCTCTGGAGATAATGATAAAGATGAACCGGTACCCAAGGCGGTAGTAATGTTTGGTATAGATTATGGTGAGGGTGATCTGAAAGCTACCGTTAATGAGAAGCAGATAACTTCACCTACTGAGGTAGAATTAGGGAAAACAGTAGTTTTCAATGCTACACATTCTAAATCCTATAAAATTAAATATTGGAAAATAAATGGAGTTATTATTCGTTCCGTGGAGCCGACTCAAAGTTTCCAACTAAACACACACTTAGATGTTAGAGTTGCCTTTGTGCCTTATACTGAATAATTAAATTTCTATTGCTCACAAGTATATTTGAGAATATAGATATCCCAACAGGCTGTTTCAAAAGTTTTTTTTGAACAGCCTTTTTTTTTGAATTTGGAATCCGACAATATCTTGCATCCAAATCCGTGGGTTCAAGTTTAAGAAAGCACTAATAATGAAATTATTTTAAAAATAAAAATAGCGGTAAAATTTTGTCTTACCGCTATTTAATGATTATTTATAATCGTTTGTAATATTAAATTACTTCACTTCTTCAAATGTAAATGTGATTTATAATCAGCTATTTACAAAAGCATGTTGCAAATATGAAACAAATATACGATCAATAAAAATAAAATTCATACTATTGATTATTAGCTGTTTATTTCACCTCTGATAAGCATTTATAAACAATACATGTGAGACACAAATATACTTCATTTTTGATAGATTTGAATACTGGATAATGAAAAATCCCGCTCTTTCGGGCGGGATTTAATATGTAGTTAAACGATATCAGAACTTTTTCTGTTTCCATATAAAATAAATGCAAGCTAACAACAAAGCAAAAAGAGCAAAGCGACCGCACCATATTTGAAAATTTTGCCAGCTCGAAAGCGGGGCTTTTACTTGTTTTATCACTTCTACTGGATAGGGAACCCGAATAGTATCATTGATAAAAATTGAATCTTTGACAATCTTGTTTTTATACAGATACTTGTATCTTTCCAGAATTAGCGTGTCGCCTTTATCTTTGACAAAAACAGAATCGTAACGGAAGATTGAATCTCTGACGAAATTATCCCGGTATTCAATTTTTGTAGTCTGTACGGGAATATATTTTACCGATTTGCAGGAATACAACAGGGTTGCTATTACTGCGATTATAAGTATCTTTTTCATTGAATTTTGATTTTAGTTTGTAGATTAAGTCCTGCCTGTACTGCTGAAATATCGGCATTTTGCCCGTTTTCGACAAAACTCATGGCCGCAACGATTAGAATATATTCAGAGCCATCCCGGGCGGTTAGTTCCTTGTTTCGGGGAACACCCGACCATCTTTCAACATGGACGATATAGCTTTCTGTATCGTTTTCGGTTGACGGTGCCCAATGGGTAATGATCTTTTCAACGGTGTTTAATCCATGGGAAAGGTACGTCCCAAGGATTACAAAACTGGCACGATAGCCGTAAGGCAGTGACGAGAATGTTTTGAAACTCTTGTCCTTGCCTTTGATTTCGCCCTGGAACTTTTCGCCACTATGCCGTATATTCAATGGATTGTTGTTTCGAAGTCCTCTTGATTTCATGACTATTCCTCCTGCTTTTTTGAGTTTAGAAATGAAATGAGGGTTTGTATCTCCTCTTTGTTTTCAAAGAGTTTGAGTAGGATATTTTGAATGTCATCTACATTTTTGCTTTCCTGCCTGAGGTTTTCAAAAACGGATTTTGCTTCGACTAGGACAATCCCGATTGCACCGATTACGGTGAAATATGGCATATCAAAAACTACGCTTGCCACAATATCGGCAATAGAAAGCATGATCATTAAACCAAAATAACTTGTTAGTTTGGTAATGGTGCGGCGATAGCCAAAACTTGTACGAACAATTTTCAAGCGTTTTGAACGCTTTACGCCGAAAAAGAGGTCAATGACTACGGACATAAATACACAAGCATATAGCACAGCCAGAACAGTCAGGAGTTCGTTTAAATGTGCCCAATCCTTATTCATTATTGAGGGAATAAATAGTAATTTCATTTTGTATTGATTTTAAATTAGTAGATTCAAAAAATCCCGCTCATCCGAGCGGGATTTGTCTGCAAGAAAATAGATAGTTACCTACACTTAAGCAACGGCCACAGTGCCTAAATAAACGCTGTTTGCAACATCCTTTCCGTCTGCGGTAATGAAGCCCAGAAACACTTCAACGCTTTCGCCCACCCAATCGGCAGGGACAGGAATGTCTTCAGTTCCTGCAACCCTTTGGTTACCTGCCGTATCGAATACAGATTCAACTCTTGTCGGGTTCAAAACAACAATTAACGCTTTGTCTGTCTGGGTAGCGGTACCACTACCGGAATTGTCATCCCATGTAAGGGTTACTACTCCACCAGCTGAAGTTACTTTTGCATTTGCTGCCCCTGTAAGGTTGCCACGAGAAACAAGCACTTTGGCAAGGTCAACGCTGTAATCAGCGGAAGAACTGCCAGTAACAGCGTTGTTCAAAATGTAGGACATTGCAGCGTTAAACGCTGTTTGCTTGATTGCGTACTTTTTGTAACCTACACGGAGGAATCCGGTTATCGGTTTCAAAATTGCTAACACTAAAGCGAATTTAGTACGCTGATTTACTTGCCCATCAGTGCGAGGATTGCTTACCGAAGTGGCTTTTGCACGCATGTAGCTGATACCTTTCCAGTTACCACCTATGACATTTCCCACTTTACCTGAGAAACTTCCGAGAATACCTAAATTAATCTTTCCCATTGTTCTAAAAATTTATGGAGTTAATAAAATTGGTTACTTGGATTTGGTACGGAGGAGAACCCTTTTTGACCTTGTCCAAAACAAAATTAAATCGACATAAATAGAAGATAATCAATTTAGTATCTTGTGCTTTTCTTTGCTGTATCTTGCTTTTGTCATTGCAAAAAAGATTGAGTGAACGAGCAACAACTTCATCAATCAGCAAAACAAAAACAACAATTATTTTTTCACCGAAAAGAGAAAGAAAAAAAGAAAGAAGAAAAAAGGATATGCCTTTCAAACAGCCAGTGAAGCGGCGGCTGTCAAGGTTTTTCGGCAAAATACTACCCGAAGCAGAGCGGAGGTGTGGAGATTTTGGCGAAAACCCGGAGGGCTTGACCTTGTACTGACGGTAAGCGAAACGGCTATTTTTGCATATTCATTTTTTTTCTGGGTAAAATTATACGTACCTCATTATTCTTCCTGAATTAAATTGCCCGAAGGGCTTAAACACTAAAATTCAACTGCATTTCTTTAGGGGTGGGTGGTCGGGGGCTGTGCGTGGGCGAAGCAGGATTTAAACCGAGAACAGGTAAAGCAGCCATGAGCCGGAACGGAGCAGGTAAAAAACAAGCGAAGCGATAGCGGAGTAGTTTTTTTGCCTGTGTAGTGGAGAGGCGCGAGCCGACTGCGAGTGGAGCAAGGGCGCTGGCAGCAGACAGCCCGAAGAATGAGGGCGGCGGACGGCTGCCGTATTCGGCAGGGCTGGCGGAGTTTTTGTTTTGGGAGCGAGTGCGTTGGAAAAAGCAAGGGCTGGACGAAATGAGGAAGTGAAGAGAAATGCAGCGATTGAACGGTTAAGGGCTTTTGTGTGGGGCGGTGAAGCTTAGTGGAGCGAAGCGGAACTATGCTGCAACCGCATGAATTGAGGGTGGAAAAGACAAATGCCCCTAAAAGTGAAATGAGCGGAATGGAACGAAACGGACGATTGAGGGACAGCTCTTGCGTGGGGTGGCGTTGCGGTGAGAATGAAGGAATGTAGCTTGCGGAATGAGAGAATGAACACGGCAAAAGACACAAGGGAGCGACTACAAAAACTGTGACAGCCCGATTAGCCCGTAGCGACCCGCAGGCGAGCACAACAATAAGCGGCGGCTGACCCCTGTATAAAAATAAATAAGCGAAGCGAATACCTTATTGGGGTTTCAGGAGAAAACGAAGCACGCGTTAGTAAAATGGTCGAGCGAAGCGAATACCTTATTGGGGTTTCAGGGGGCAGGAGTAGCCGCGAATGAGGAATGAACGAGCGTGTAAAGCAAAACAAGCAGGCACGCAAGCATGAGCACCTACCGGAGCGAAAGGCTTGGTGTGGCTGCGTTAGCTGTCAAGGGCAGACGGAAAAATACTACCCGAAGTAAAACGAAGGTGTGGAGATTTTTTCAGGCTGCTTGTTTTACCCTTGCAGCTATGTTTTTGCGAACAAAGTGAGTGATTGACGAATACCTTTTTACCTGTTCGGTTTAAAATCCTGCGTGGGCAGGTTTACAAATAAATTATACCGCTTAAATCAAAAAGGGGATATTGAGGATTTGGAGGAAATGGAATATTCCCCTGATTTCAGTACCAATATCGGCTGTGTTCGGCAGAATTCAAACTCGTTTTAATTCTGCCCTCACTTGCACGATATTTTCCATAAACACTCTATTTCCCCCATTTCTTCGATTATAAGAACCAAAGATTATCTTTCCCAATATTTGCAGGTATTGAACCAGTTGTGAAATGTGGTGCGATTTGAGCAACCATTTCGGGATATTTGATTGTAACAGGGAGATTCTGTTGTTTGACTGACTTCCAATATATGCGACTAAATTGATATACCTGGTCTATCAATCCGTTTATTGTAGGAGTAGTTAGTAAAGAACTGTCGGAATGACATTTGATTTTCAACTTGACCGGGAACGGATAACCTTCAATGCTTCGCGTGTTGTTGTCGGAATAGCGGGTGTTGTTGCAAAGCAAATAGGTGTTGTTGCCCAAATTTATGTAACGACCGCTGTATGGCATCTTTTCAACAAAGTCATTGTCGAATACTACAATGTCTTCTGATTCGGTTTTGTTGATTGTGACCACAAAAACGGGTACATCAACACCGATATTATAAAGCATATTCTCAATGATTTCTACTTCATCTTCGCGCATATCTTTGTAATAGTGGATAACCAGCCTTTCGAGGTTAGCAATTGTATTTCTGTAATCCATGATAGCTGATTCGATAGAACCGACCAGCTCTTTTAATTCGTCCTTATGGAAATATTCAAATGAATTAAATGCGCCGGTGTTATCAAAAGAGAAAGCAGAACCAATGTATTGAATGTTGGTGTCGGAATGTTTGAAAGCCCCCACCCCGATAATTAGTTCCCTGTATTCGGGAACTGCGATTTTCCAAGGCGTTCCTCCAAGTTTGGCATTTATAGCAATGGCGATATTTTGCAGGGTATATGCAAATGCATCTTTACCTTTTTCTGCATCTGATTTAAGCACTGTAAGCATTTTATCCGTCTCGATACATTGGGAAGATATGTTTCTTTTCAATAGAGCCTCTTTTACTTTGTAGTAAACATTTCGCTGCTCCAATGCTTTTGTATGTTTCCCAATAGGGGTCAGGTATATGGCCAGATATTTTGCTCCCGTGAAATCTTGATTATCTAACTTTTCCTCTATTTCAAAAAGTGGATTTTCCAAGTTTTCGAAAGCAAGGTTGAAACTTTTAGGAGCTAATGAAACGGGTACATCTATGTACTTAAATAGTCCACCGAATATTTTATAGCCCTTACGCAGGTAGTTCGATAAATCGTTGGTATTACCAACATGCTCTTTGGGAACAATGAAAAACATCTGAATATTGCCGTGGCGAGGTTGTTTAAATGGTCCATTATTCACTCCTCGTTGCGGAATCTTGTCCGTTTTATTCTTACCAAAAAGCAGTTTCTTACTGTCCGGACTTGTTTTGCCGGGTTGAACCTGAGTGAAATTATCCAATACAGGTATTATATTTTTGAACTCTTTCGCAGACAGGTACTTGTTCTTAAAATCAAAGATTTTTGAAAGGTATTTTGTGTATCGGTTTTTCTTTATGTATGGATTTTCGTTTTCTTCTTCCTCTGTATCGTACCCCAGAAAAGCCCCTAAACGGTTGTTAATTATTGGATAAACACTGTTGTAATCTACCAGTTCTCCTTTCTCAATCCATTCTTTTAGGCGACAGAATTTAGTTACCTGCATTTTCTGGTGGGTATTGTTATCACCATAATGGCTGACATAAATAATTTTCACTAGCAAATCGGCAGGGTTGAGGCTTGGAGACAATGCTTCTTCAAATGGGTTGTCATTTGAATTGTCAAATTCTGCGAGAAATGCCGCTACCGATTTTTTGCAAACTTTTGCTTGCCGGTCATAAGAGAGAACTATTTCAGGTGTGTTGAAAAAATGATTGTAATTTACCTTTATCGTAAATCGATCATAAACAACACAGTCCTTGATTTTTTTAGTGGTAGCATCTGTTGATCTAAGCCAAATCTGATTGTCTTTGATAAATGTAGGTTCGACCAGAATATTTTTAGTGGTAAAATAGTGCTTTATTTCTCTATTATAAAATCGTTTGACAAAGGCGAAGTTCTCTTTGCTAAAGTTAACCGATAGTGATTGAAAGCCCTCCAACTTCCTATCAAACGAAGTGTAGATAGTATCTGCATTAGAAATATCGGGGAATATCTCTTTAATGTTACACGGGAAAAGTTGGTGACTCAACTTTGTAAGTGAAACACCTTTTCTGTCTTTTCTGGAGAAATAGAAAATTTTGGGTTCTTTGGGGAACTCGAAAGCTAATGTGTTAGTGAAGAGAGATTCGTTCATGGCATTAAAATCAATAATATAACATGCAAAAATAATAAGAAAATTTCCATTCTGGTGCTATTATAATGAACAAATGTTTGAAATAACTTGTTTGTTTATGAACAAATGTTCAAAATAATACATATCTTTGCTGCATCAATTTTACTTATATCGAAAAAAACAAGCTTATGTCTCGTCCAAAACAGTGTCGAAAAATCGTTTCTCCCCCATTAATGATAGGATTCAAACCTTATGGAGTTCCACGATCTATGATTGAGGAGGTTATTTTGCAATATGATGAATACGAAGTCATACGATTACTAGATTATGAAGGAATGCTACAAGAGCAAGCTGCCGAGAAAATGAATATCTCACGCCCTACTCTTACCCGTATTTATGAAAATGCACGCAAAACGATAGCCAAGGCATTTGTTGAAGGTAAAATGATTGTAATCGAAGGTGGAAATGTGGATTTTGGTGGAAACTGGTATCGTTGCAGAAAATGTAGCAAGTTGATAGATGGCCTTGAAAACCACACTCCTTGCAAGAATTGTACGAGTTACGGGAAAGATGAATTGACTCTAATAAATGAAGTATAAATGAAGGTCGTAGTATTATCCGATAATAGAAAGGGAATCCCGGAAAGTGAAACTGAGCATGGGTTATCGATTTATCTTGAAAGTGATAAATACAAAATTTTACTCGACACTGGTGGTTCTGATTTATTTCTTCAAAATGCTATAAAATCGAATATTGACCTTAGTTTGGTAGATTATGTGTTTATATCGCATGGGCATATTGATCATATAGGAGGATTGCCACACTTTTTGAAGATAAATTCACGAGCAAAAATTATACTTTCTAAGCATGTAATTAATCGTAAATTTTATTCTAAGCGGAATGAATTTCATGATATTAGTTTGGATTTTAATTTTTTAGATTATGCTGATAGATTGATACTTGTTGAAAAAGAATTGCAACTTGACAATGCGATTTGTATCCTTGCCAACACTTCAACCAAATTCAATCAACCATTGGCTAATCAGATGCTTTTTAGTGAGGATGAAAGGGGTGAAATAGTCCCAGATGATTTCTCGCACGAACTAATATTTACGATAGATGATAACAACGGGATTTTTGTATTCACAGGTTGTGCACATCAAGGATTGTTAAATATACTCGAAACAGTTAGAGAGAAATTTGTTAGCCCCATTCAATGGGTGATGGGTGGATTTCATTTATTGGATTCCCGAAATGGACTTAGGTATGAATCTGAAGCAGAAATTAATGAGACTGCTGAGTATATAAACAACTATTATCCCATAACTACATTTATTACAGGACATTGTACAGAAGAAAAAGTTGTTGGTTATATGAAAAATATACTGGATTCCAGATTAATTCAATTATTCAGTGGATATAGTATTCAAATTTAAATAACAAATATGAAAATAGCAATTTCATCAGAGGGCAATACCCTTTTATCAAATATTGACCCGCGTTTTGGGCGATGTTCATTTTTTGCTTTTTACGATAGCAAAACTGGGAATACTGAATTTATAGCTAATCCGGCTAAAGAATCGGCAGAAGGGGCAGGTCCTGCATCTGTACAATTTATTGCATCGCAAGGAGTAGAAAGAGTAGTAGCCGGTGAGTTTGGTGGAAAGATTAAATCACTGCTTGATAGCTTACATATTGAAATGCAAAATGAAAGAGAAAAAACCATTTCGGAAATTATCAAACAATTTTAAAATATATGGAATATGCCAAAACTGGATGGTAAAGGGCCAGAAGGACAAGGTGCCGGAACTGGACGGAAAATTGGGAATTGTAGTATCACAACAGATGACGAAAAACTAAAAATATTAGGAATTGGTATGGGCAAACGCCGAAAAGAAGGTGGTGGTGATGGAAGAAAAAAACGCTTAAAAAGCGGAAATGATTTATAAAAACAACTTTTTAAAAAGGAGGTAATTATGCCTGGATTAAATCACAAAGGCCCAATGGGTGACGGTCCAATGACCGGACGTAAAATGGGTAAATGCACCAATTTTGGTGCTGGAAAAAAAAGTTCTGCTGACGAAACAGCACAGGAAAGCCCAAACACGACCAAACAAGGGTGTGGTATGGGAAGAGGCTTAGGTCGTGGTCAAGGAGGCCAAGGTATGGGCATGGGTCGTAAAAATCGCAATCGTAATGGGAATTAATTTTTGTGATTTTGAAAAGGAACAATTCCTAAGCATTGTGATTGGGAAAGTCGTTCTATAAAGCATTATTGAAATATAAATGATGTAAATAATATTAATCTTTTATTCTAAAAATTATGGAACAAAATGTATTTTCAATGCCAAGAATTGGAGAAGCAGCACCGGAATTTAAAGCCGTAACCACGCAAGGAGAAATTAATTTTCCAAGTGATTATAGTGGAAGTTGGGTCATTTTGTTTAGCCACCCAGCTGATTTTACACCGGTTTGTACTTCAGAGTTCATGACTTTTGCATCAATGGAAAAGCAATTCAATGCTGCAAATTGTAAACTGGTAGGGTTATCCGTAGACGGACTTTACAGCCATATTGCATGGTTGAGAACCATCAAGGAAAAGATTGAATACAAAGGAATGAAAAATGTAGAAGTAACATTCCCTCTGATTGAAGATATTACCATGGAAATTGCCGGCAAATATGGTATGATTCAGCCCGGCGAAAGCAATACAAAGGCAGTGAGGGCTGTATTTGTTATCGACCCAAAAGGTATTATCCGCACTATTATTTATTATCCATTAAGCCTTGGGCGCAACTTTGATGAACTATACCGGGTAATAATTGCTCTACAAACAGCCGATGAATTTAGCGTAGCTACTCCAGCCGATTGGCGACCGGGCGATGAAGTTATTGTTCCCACTGCCGGTTCTTGTGGTGTTGCTAAAGAAAGAATGGAAAGTAAAGCCGAAGATACGAAATGTTATGATTGGTTTTTCTGTACCAGGAAATTAGACAAAGATACAATCTTGAATAAAATTGTAAAGAAATAAAAGCTCAAATAAAGAATGCGTGTATGCGTAGTAAAAGTTGACGAGATGAATTTTTATCAACTACGAAACATACACGCAATTGTTTTACACTAAAAATTGAAATTATGACTAAAAAAATTGCCATTCCGATGGAAAACGGGACATTATGTTCTCACTTCGGGCATTGTGAGTATTTTGCAATTGCCACCGTACAAAACAATCAAATTTCAGAAATAATTGAAAAAACACCACCGGCACATGAACCGGGCGTATATCCACGATGGATTGCTTCGTTTGGAGTTACCGATGTAATTGCCGGAGGGATGGGACAAAAAGCCATTGATTTATTTAATCAACAAAATATCAATGCTTTTGTTGGGAGTCCTATAAAAGGAGCCAAAGAGATTATTGAAGATTTTTTAGCGGGAAACCTCTCCCTGAATGCAAACTATTGTAATCACGATGACCAACACGAACACACTTGCCAACACTGAGAGACAAAAATACGAAGTCGATACCCGATGCATGGATTGCCACTTCAATGCCTTCGATCGGTTATTGACTAAACATGAAGCAACGTATAATCAAAGGCAAGAATTTTTTGGGTACTTTAATCTTGTCATGGCACGAGGAGCTTCGCTAACCATGGCACAGCTTTACAGCGAACTGAACAGGGAATTTTGTCGAATTACAGGAGTAAACAATCCTTATGCAAAAGAGAAAGCAGAAAGCAATTCCTTGTCACTTTCTCTTTATAAAAAATTCCGAACAAAAGTTTTAGAATCGGCCAACCCTTTTGATATGGCATTGCGTTTAGCTATAGCCGGAAATATTATAGACTATGGTGCAAATGCAAATTTTGATGTCCCGGTTACCATACAGAAGGTACTTGAAAGCGAATTTGCCATTGACCACTCCAAAGAGTTGATTACGAGAATAAAATCTGCCTCCAGAATTTTATATCTTGGCGACAATGCCGGTGAAATTGTGTTTGACAAACTTTTTATCGAGATGATTATGCATCCGCGCCTGACATTCGTGGTACGAGGATCGCATGTGCTCAATGATGCCACTTTAGAAGACGCACAACAGGTTGGGATGAACTTAGTCGCAGATGTGATCAGTAACGGTTATGATGCTCCATCCACCGTATTGAGCGAGTGCAGTGATGAGTTTCTACGCCATTACAACGAGGCCGATCTGATCATTTCGAAAGGTCAAGGTAATTTTGAAGGATTAATTGAAGAAAATGATCCTCGTATTTTTCACTTATTGATGGTAAAATGTGATGTTGTTGCCGAACTGTTGCATGTAGAAAAAGACAGTTTCGTGGTTTGCAATAACTCAATTGTCGATAATAGCTAAAAATAATTTTTTGATATTATAATGAGCTTAGAGTTTGAGTTGACAGTAGCTGCTTTGATTAGTGGAAGTGTGGGAAGCGTTGCCATTGCATCCCTGCTTTTGCTGTTCAAAGGAGCTGTTTTGGAGAAAATTTCCACTGGGTTGGCATATATGGCTGGTGGGACATTGCTTGGAGCTACTTTTTTCGGCATGATTCCAAAGGCGTTAAGCCTTATGGATACAGCTCAAACCATGCAGTTGATTTTAGCAGGTATATTTTTCTTCTTTATATTGGAGAAACTTATCTTATGGCATACTTGCAAAAATAAAAACTGTGAAAGACATATCCACGCTGCAGCCCCGATGATACTGATAGGTGACGCATTTCACAATGCCATCGACGGGATTATCATTGCCGCATCCTTTCTCACTTCTATAGATATGGGGTTATTTGTGACTCTTTCTGTGATTTTTCATGAAATACCTCAGGAAATGGGAGATTTTGGAATATTACTAAAGAGCGGATTGTCGAAAAGAAAAGCGCTTTGGTTTAATATGCTTTCTGGCAGCACGGCTATTATTTCTGGTATTCTGGCTTATTTTTTCATGCAGGGAATGAAATCATTTATTCCTTATGCTTTAACACTTTCAGCTGCCAGTTTCCTCTACATTGCTATGGCTGAACTGATTCCGGAAATGCACAAGAAAACGAAAACTTCTGAGTCTATTATTCAAATATTGCTAATACTCACAGGTATATCTATTATTTTTCTGATAAAACTAATTCAGTGAACTCAAAAATAAAAATTGCGATTGCAAGTGGCAAAGGTGGCACTGGAAAAACATTTATTTCCACCAACCTTTTTAATGTATTACAAAAAAAAGGCTTTAATATCGCTCTTGTCGATTGTGATGCAGAAGAACCCAATGACAGGGAATTTCTCTGTGGCGAATTAGAACACTCACATGAGGTTACTCAAAAGGTTCCAGTTATTGACGAATCAAAATGTACCTATTGCGGGAAATGTAAGGAGTACTGTAACTACAATGCTCTCTTTTTTCTGAAGGATACAAAAATGATTAAGGTGCTGGACGAACTGTGTCACGGATGTGGTGCATGTTCCGTTGCGTGTGAATACGAAGCTATAGCGGAAAAAGATGATATATTAGGCTCTGTCAGTCAGTATGGTGTTTCAACAAATAGTGCTCTAATTGAAGCAAGAATGAATGTGGGAGTTTATTCCCCGGTCAGTGTTATTAAAGCTGCGATTAAAGAAACTGTCGGGTTTGATTTAGTTTTATTAGACTCCCCTCCTGGCACTTCCTGTCCATTTATTCAAACGGTTGCTACGGCTGATTATGTAGTTCTGGTAACAGAACCCACTCCTTTCGGATTAAGCGATTTAATGCAATCGGTAGATACACTGAAAAGCATGGGTAAATCTTGTGGCGTAATTATCAACAGAGCCGGTTTAGGAAATAATGATATTTACGAATACCTACAACTGGAAAATATTCCGTTGTTGATGACTGTACCATTTGATAAGAAAATTGCTGTCAGCTATTCAAACGGAGAATTACTAACCAATCTCTATCCTGATTGGGAAGCAAAATTTTATCAGTTGTACCACACTATTACTGAACAATATGGAAATAGCAATAATTAGCGGAAAAGGAGGAACCGGGAAAAGCAGCATTAGTGCTGCATTTGCCACGCTACAAAATGAAATCGTGTTGGCCGACTGCGATGTAGATGCTGCTAATCTCTATCTGTTATTCAATCCTGTCTGCGACGAAGAATATGCTTTTGTCTCTGGACAGAAAGCAGTAATAAATCAAGAGAAATGCGACAGCTGCGGAGCATGTATTGACTACTGCCGGTTTGATGCTATAGTTGAAAAGAATCATAAAGTAACTGTTCTTGAAACATTATGTGATGGATGCATATTATGTTCGCGTATTTGTCCATTTGAAGCAATTAATATTGTAAATGAAGACAAAAGCCGGATGTATGCCGGATATTTTCAAAACGGAAGAATGGTTTACGGACGACTTGCACCCGGAGAGGAGAACTCTGGTCGGTTGGTCAATCTGGTTCGAGAAAAGGCAAAGACAATCGCAAAAGAAGCCGGAATTAAAAACATTATTATTGACGGGCCTCCTGGAATTGGATGTCCTGTAATCAGTACCATTACGGGAGTTGATATTGTTGTAATTGTAACCGAACCGACTTTGTCAGGACTTCACGATTTGAAACGAACACTTGAAATTACAGCCGGTTTCAAACTACACACGAATGTGATTATCAACAAATTCGACATTAATCCAGATATGACATCTCGAATTGAGACCTATTGTAATCAAACCGGCATACAAGTTATTGGTAAGCTACCGTTTGATCCGCTAATTGTCGAAGCTATGGTCAATTGTCAGTCTATTACCGATTATGCCCCTGATTCGGATATCAGTAAACGAATTAGAAATACCTATTCAAAAATTATTACAGTTTAATCATATAAGATAGAATATGAACAATCAACACCAAATTGTCAAAACAAAATTGCCGGATGTCAAAAAGATCATCATGGTAACATCCGGGAAAGGTGGAGTTGGCAAATCTACCGTTGCATCAGGTCTTGCTCTTACACTCGCCCGTAAAGGCTATTCTGTTGGCCTTTTAGATGCAGATATTTTCGGCCCGTCCATTCCTACATTATTCAAAATTAAAGATGAGGCCAGACCCACATTAATAGAGAAAAATGGTAAACATTTCATGGAACCATTCATTCGACTCGGCCTTAAAATTATGTCCATCGGATTTTTCTTTGACGAAAAACAAGCAGTTGTATGGAGAGGTCCTATGGTAACCAACGCCCTTAAGCAGCTTTTAACTGAGACAGAATGGGGGCAACTTGATTATTTAATCATCGACACTCCTCCCGGAACAGGGGATGTGCTTATAACACTCCTCCAAAATTTTTATATTTCGGGCGCAATAGTTGTTACCACACCACAACAAATGGCACTTGCAGATGTGCAAAAAGCTATCGGTATGTTGAACGATGAACATATCGGAATTCCTATCTTAGGCATTGTTGAGAATATGTCATGGTTTACACCGACCAAACATCCGGAAGAAAAATATTTTATCTTTGGACAAGGAGGAGCCCAAAAACTATCCGATATTTTCGATCTTGCCGTTTTGACGCACATTCCGATTAATGAATTAATTTGCTGGGATTGTGACAAAGGAAATCTAACCGATATATTTGATGACCCGAACATCGATTCAGCTTTCAAACAACTGGCTTATGCTGTTATAAATCAGAAAAAAGAATATCGTTATACTGGAAATAAACTATGATTAATTATGAACAAAAATTTAGAGTGGCTTACCCAGACACAGACAGAATGGGGACGGTACATCACTCTAATTACGCCAAATACTATGAAAAGGCTCGTTGGGAACTTTTTCGTCATATTGGAGTACCTTATCAATCAATAGAAGATTCAGGGGTCATGTGTCCTGTTATCAGCATGACATTTCGATTTGTAAAGACTACGAAGTATGATGAGTTGCTTACTGTCAAGACAACGCTAAAAGCAATTAAAGGAGTTCGTATCTGGTTTACTTACAAACTTTTCAATGAAGAAAATGAACTTATTAACGAGGCTGAAACTGAACTTGCATTTGTCGGTTTAAATGACTGGAAACCCTGTCCTCCGCCTGAATTTTTATTAAATGCTATTGAAACGCATAGAAATGACAAACCAACAAAATAAACTAATAGAAGATCGGGCTAAATTGGCTCTTCATCTTTTCGAGAATGGATATAATTGTTCTCAATCTGTATTTATGGCCTACGCCGATTTATATGATCTAGATCGCGAGACTGCGGCGAAACTCACCTCTTCGTTTGGTGGAGGCATGGGGCGGTTGCGCGAAGTATGTGGAGCCGTAAGCGGAATGTTTATGGTTCTTGGATTACATTATCCAGCAACTGATGTTACCGATAAAAAAGCAAAAATCATCAATTATGAGGCTGTACAACGAACAGCTAAAGAATTTAAAGAAGAGCTAGGATCTTATATTTGTGCCGATTTACTCAAGATTAAACGACAACCGGAAGAAGTAACTCCTTCGGAACGAAATGCCCGCTATTATGCTTTACGACCATGTAGTCGTTGTGTTGCTATAGCTGCGGAAATTACAGGAGAAGAAATTTTCAACTCGAATACATCAACTCAAGCAAATAACATATAGGGAAAATAACAAAATGAATTTTAATCATAATTTCTTGTACTTATCATGTGCAAAATGATTAATTAATCCATTGATAGCAAAGCGTTTTATGTGTTTTTCGGCGGTTTTGTCGGGAATACCTAATTTGTTTGCAACGGTCAAATAATCTTTCCGGCAAAACTCCTTCGGGAGTTCATCTAAAAACTGTTGCTTTTGATTCTTTGGAGCTGTTGTAACAGCTTCGGAGGGCAGTTGTTGAAATACTTGGGCTGCATGCAGAACAAGTATTTTCACCATTGATAAAGCAGTATTAAAATCGTTATCCCTACAAACGAGTGGTGAATGTATATCGCCATCGTCCATAATCCGAAGGGCTGTTAATATCATAGCCATTCGGAATGTAATGAGACCGAGCCGCCGAACGGTGGCGAGGTAATCAGCCCCATACAAACAAAGATACTGGTTTTGCGTTTGGGCAAAATAGGCATTAAATGCCTGTTGTTGCCCCGAAGTCAGGCAAAAGCGTATTGGTTCGGATTGATATTCTAAGTGCTTGTATAGGTCAAAGAATTGCATTCCAAGGTGATTGAAATAACTGTCGAGAGTTTGGTCGGAAGAGTTGGCAAAAACATCATTCCACACAGGACGAACATTCATAAAATAGAAAATGAAGCGGCTGAATAAGCCGTTTTCGGCACTCGGAATGAGTGCTGAAACTTGTTTGGGTGTACCCGACAAAAGGGCAGACAAACGAGGATTGTGGATTTCAACAAATTCCCTGTCTTTACGGCGGTTATAAGAAATTGTTTCGTGGTGGAACGCTTTGCGGAAACCATCGGAATAATTTCCGTGTTCGCTTTTGAATGTGAGTGCAAGCGTGTCTCCCTCGGTTTCAAACATTAGTCCGGAACCGTTATTATCATTTAGAATCTGAAATAAACCTGTTGCACTGTTGTTGGCCGGAATGACCAACATTTTTACAGGTGGTTCTTTAGGACGTTCAACATCAGTCTTATTCTTGGCTGCTGCATACTCAGTAAGAGTTTTTTGGTATTCTTCAAATTCTAGTCTTGAGACTTCCCGCAATGACTTGTGTATAGGGTCAACCAATTTACGACAAAGGGTTAAGCGCCCTTTTCCTGCGGAAGCCTGAGCCGTAACAAATAGAAATAAATTCGGATAAACTTCCCTCTCTGCATAAATGCCGAAAATCTTAGGCAAACATGCCGAGATTACCACTAACGAGCCAAGCAAAAGAAGGTCTCTATCTTCGGGTGAATTGGATTTTGCAACAACCTTTTGCAGTAAACCCGGAAGGTCTGTATAAATATCATCGGGAAATGTAGGAAGGTTTGTTTCCTGCATATCCTCCAAATCCTCCGTTTCTTCTTTCGTGGGTGTGACCTCCCCAACCCCTCCCAAGGAGGGGCTTTTTGTAGGTTGCGGAATGGAAACACTTACACCAGCGGACTTCGTCAGGTGGTAAAGTGTTTTGATTGTAACTCCGTGGCCGTGCGAAGCAAGGCAAGCGGAGTATTGTTTGTCAGTTTCGCTTTGCGAATAAGACGGATAAAATCGACTTAGGCGGTGATAATAATTCCGTCCACTTTCGCCCAAAGCGTCAGCGAGGGCAAAGCCAAGGTCACGCCAATCGGCATAATTTGGGGCAATGTCAACAGAAGCGGCTTCAATACGTTGGGTGATTGTTTCAATATCGTTTGAAGTGTCAATGTTCGATTGAGGTATAGTAGGAATTGCGGTTGCATTGGTTTCTGTGACTTTATTTGTTGCCCAATCTGCTGGGTTAAATGTTTTCTTGCTCATGCTTATTTAATAATAAAGGGTTTATAAAAGCGTTGGGGTCAAAAGGAATGAAACAAGCACGGGAAATATCTTTACCGGACTTGTCAACTTCGACCGAGTATGTTTGTAAAATGTAGTTAGCCACAGAGGCGAAGTATTCGCCGTGTGAGGCTTTTCGAGTGTTAATTTCAATTATCCATTTCAAGCCATCACCGGAAGGACTTACAAACAAAAGCTGTGTATCAAAATACTCATCGGCGAGCAAGGCTTGCCGAAGTGTATCTGTATTTTGAACATGGTCAAAATCAATACACATAAGCTCTGAGTGAGTTACAAGCGATTTATCATTACGGGCAGTAAATACACCCGAAAAAGTGCAATAATCGAAATTTGCAGCTTTGTATTTTCGGGCTTGAACTGTATCAGAAATACTTCTGAGTTTTTCGGTGTGTTGCTTGTAATATTCGCCCGTGATTGCATTGTAAACCTGCACTAATGAAACCGTCTTGTGTGGTATTGTATTCTTGATTGGAGCTTTGAAAAATGAGAAAGCGAAAGCTTTTTTATTTTTCACTTGAGCAACTTCGTTTTTTGTTGTCTTGATTACTGTTTTCTTTTGACTGTAAAAACTCCAATTCTCACCGATATGCAGGTTCATGTCCCTATTTAGCGTTTGCAGTAATTCATCCCCCGACTGTTTATAGTGAAGTTCGGCGAAGTCGAACGCATCACCGGCAGGGATAGCGTTTTCGCTATCTGAATGCCGGGCAAACTCTTTATCCAGGGCATTACCTAAAACCGTCTCTTTTTCAATAAAAATATTCAATGTCGATTTATCGGCATTGAATGGGTTTTTAGTTGGAGAACAAGTCCTCCCCGAAAGGGAGAGGACTGTTTCGCCCGGATAATACAATCTCAATATATGCGCATATATTCCAATGCCATAATGAGTTTTTGATAATATCGCTTCTTTACTTTTTGCCTCCATAATATTTGATTTTCACCATTGTGTAATGGTTGTTGAGGATTCGGGAAATATCGGAACGGCGATAGTAGAGCTTGTTGCCTATGCGTGAAAATGGCAGTATGCCATTGGAACGCAATGTTTGCAATGTGCGGGGGCTGATATGCAGAATTTGCATAACATCCTGATTGTCGAGCCAATCTTCCAGCCTGTCGGTTAGTGGACTGGTAGGACTTGCGGGGCAAACAGTACATGAGTTTGTTTCTTGATTGCTTGCAGCAAAGTGATTGCGAAAAGCAACTGCAAAGGGTTCCTGACTATTCAAAAAATAATCTGTCAGGATTTCGCCAATGGTTTTAGGATCGTTCATTTCAAACCTCCTTTCCTGTTTGCCACAAAAGCGGCTGCATCTGACTGTAATTCGGCTACTGACTTGTGTTTATCACCAATCAACCAAGCGTCAATTTCGCTTTTGAGAAATTGGAGCTTTTTACCTTTTTTGTGGTATGGGATTAGCTTTTGGCCTATCCAACCGTAAACAGTTTGGCGAGCTGGCTTATCAGGTAAATAGCCGCACAACTCTTGTAAATTAAACCACTTGTCAGATTCGGGTAATTCTGACTTTGTTGCACTGAGCAGGTTTTCTAATCTTTCAACCTTGCCGATTAAATATGCCAATGCTTGAGGCATATCATTAAAAGAGATTTCTGTTTGAAAATGATTTACTTGCATTTTTCAAATTTTTTAGCGTAAAAATTTGAGGCTCCATCAATACCCGAGAGCCTCATCTTCGAGCATTGACTTGATGCAAAGTTATTGGCTTTACATGCAGTAAATCAGCGTTATAAACTCCGTTCGGAGTGGCTGCGGAGTGCGGAGTGGCACTAATAAACAGAAAAAGACTAACGATTTATCGTTAGTCTTTTGTCTATTTTCTTATTGATTTTTATTTGGGAACGGTGTACGGAGTGCTATTTTAGGAGGTTAGCCGCTTTTTCTATTTCGTTAAGTTTTAATTTGGGCTTTTTCTGATCTCTCAAATTTGTTTCATCAAGTTGGCTGCCGTCGTCATCGACAAAGCATGAACAAACAATTTTCCATAAACTATTTCCGGGATATGTAATGAGTTTTAGCTCATTGTTAAGCAACTTGATAAAATATGACAAGGTGCTTTTACCTCCAGTCCATCTAATCGGATTTGCCACCTGCTCTCCTGAAAACACATGTCTAAAATCGGTAATGCTCGTTTCCTGTGCAATAAAGTTGTTCCTTTTTAGGGAATCCATCAGGTCGGTAATATTGCTGCTTTGTGACTGAATTTTCTTATACCTGAATGAAAGAATATCAGCCTTTGTTTTAGTTGTATTTTGCTGTTGAGGTAGAATGTTGATTGTTTGAACTTCCTTTAAAAAGGTGTTTTCGGGCGCCGGTTTGTTTAAGATTCTGCTGTATATATCAACAACATTCATTTTGTCGTCTGGATTGATAAACTCCGAAAAGTAGCTCTGAACCTCTAAATAGCATCTTATCAAAGAGAAAAGCGTGTAATTGATAATACATGTAGATTCTTTATGTTGACGATCGGTAATGTAATCTGTATGTTTAGAGGTGATTAAATTCAAGTCGTAACCTCTACGAATAATCAAATCATTGGTGCTGTATAGCAAAGAGCTAATTTTATTTTTAGTGGTTTTCAGTTTGAATAAAATAATATTCTCACTGTCATTTGCCACACCATTAATTAATTGATTCAGGAATACTGTAATATCATTGTAAACCAACCTTTGGTAATATCTGATTTTGTCAGAGAATGGCGTAATGGAGAAATCAAGAATAAAATTTGCAGTAAACCTTTCTTCGGTCAACGGATTGTTTCTAATTGCTGGAGCATAAAAGTCATCGGCATGATTATTTTTATCAAGCCAGGGGCGAAGGTCGTTTAATATTATAGATTCGATTGTTTTCATTTTTGCATTATTCCAGGGTTATATTGAGTTTGATTGCATCGGTCGCTTTTTGTTTTTTCTCATCAACTACTTTGGCGTAAATCTGAGTGGTTTTTACATTGGTATGACCTAACATTTTTGAGACTGTGTAAATATCAGTGCCACCAGCAAGTTGCAAAGTTGCATAAGTATGGCGGAAGCAATGAAAAGTAATATTTCGGGTAATACCTGCGGACTTTATCCAACGCTTTAGCGGTCCCGAAATCCAAGAGGGGTCTGGTAAATCTTCAAAAACAAGTTGCTCCGGCTTGCCGGGTTCTCCGCAAAGTTGATAGGCTTGTTCTGAAATTGGCATATATTCAACGCCTTTTGTTTTTTGTTGGGTAAAGTTGAGGCGCACTTGTTCGCCAACAACTTGTATTTCTTTCCATTTGAGCTTTTGAATATCGCAATGGCGAACGCCTGTTAAGGCTGAGAAAAGGGCTGCACGCTTTAATATAGGGCGGTCGCATGGTGTTTCTGCCAATATGTTTAGTTCATCTACTGAAAGGTGTTCTCTGCGGCTTTCTTGGTCTTGTATGCCTTTTATTTTAGCTGAAATATCGACTGTCAAATATCCATCAATAAAAGCTTGTTTTAATCCAGCTTTAAATATGCTGTAATATGTGGCTGCGGTGTTGTGTGAAACTGTTCCCGTTTTTTTTCCGCCACAAGGGGCTGTAAGCATAAAACGGCGTATTTCTTCAGCTTTACTCAGGTTTACTTGAGAGAATTGGAGTGGTTGATTATTGGTAAAGAGTTTCAACAATTCTGCAACACGATTCCAATTCACAATAATAGATTGGGAGCTGTTGCGGTGACGATCTTTTGATACCTTCAAAAAGTATTTAATAAAATCTATTTGAAGAAGTTGATTTTGGGTAGCAAGTTCAGCTTCTTTTTCTGTATATAAATCGGCATTGTCATATTCCTTTTGGCGAATACTACGGACACCATCGGCAAAAATACAGGCTTCCTGGTCAATGGTGCTTTTACATTGAATGATACCGTTTACATCCCTTTTCGGTTTAAATGTTTTTGCACCATCGGCAGAAGTGCGGGCGGTTCTTGTTTTATCCCACACGGGTGTTGTTATCGTTCTGTTTAGTGCCTCGACTATACGTTGAGGTTTATCCGTGCCATTCTTGAAAACCGGATAGCTTTCAAGAATCAAATACCATTCGTTGTGATATTCGGATTTACGGAGCTTTACAGTGCATTTGGTTTTTATGAGTTTCTTTTTCATGGTTTTTCATTTTACTTGTGAGCAAATAACCGGTCTATCTCTACTTTAGGAACATAAACGAATTTTCCTACCTGCTTTTTGGGAATACTGCACCTCCGAATTGTTTTATCGACAGTTGAAAGTGATATTCCATACTTTTGAGAGATTTCCCCAATAGTATAGCAATTAGCCGGGTCGAAGTTGATTTCCTGTTTTGGGGTTGTTGTTTGAATTGTTTTGGCAATTTCAACCTTTGGAAACATAGCCTCTATATGAACTCTACTAATGCGAGTTAATCGCTCCCCAAGATTAACGGCTGGGATATTGCCCTTTTTGATTTGGCGGTAAATGGTGTCTCTCGAAATGCCGAATAAAACAACAGCTTCAGCAATGGAAATGTAAGGGCGGTCTGTTGGGATTTGCTCGGCCAACTGTTGGCGTTGTTCTTCTTGCTTTTCTTGCGCTTTCTTTTTGCGAGTTGCAGCCTCCGAACATTTCTTTGAGCAGAACTTAGAATACACAGTTTTAGCATTAAACTGAGTGCCGCAGATTTCGCAAGTCTTTGGAAGAATAAATTTGCTACCTGGCATATCAATCGTATTTAGAATGAATAGATAGTGATAAGTATTTATTAGTCGCACCTTACTGTTATTTAAGTCGCGTAACAAATATGTAGCAAATATACGAAAAATAATCGGATATATCAATAAGTAAGCATAAATAATAAAATAAAAAACCGCTGTAAACTAAGTATTTACAGCGGTTTGAATATGAATATTAATCCTTGTTTTTGGCTTTTACTTTACTTCTTCAAAATCCACATCCGTTACGCCGCCGTCTTGATTGCCGGTGTCACCTCCTTGGGGAGGTTGTTGTCCGCCGAAGGGATTTCCGCCGGGCATATTCTCGAACGGATTTCCGCCTTGCGCGCCACCTGCTTGCGCGTTTTGCGCGTTATACATATCTTGGCTGGCAGCTTGGAACGCCGTATTCAAGTCGTTGCTGGCAGCGTCAATACCTGCTAAGTCTTGCGCTTTGTGAGCGTCTTTCAAACGAGCCAGCGCGCTTTCAATCTGACCTTTCTTATCGGCAGGAAGTTTATCGCCAATTTCTTTCAGTTGTTTTTCGGTTTGGAAAATCAAGCTGTCCGCGTGGTTCATTTTGTCAATACGCTCTTTTTCCTGCGCGTCGGCAGCGGCATTAGCGGTAGCTTCTTCGCGCATACGTTTGATTTCGGCATCGCTTAATCCGGATGACGCTTCAATGCGGATGCTTTGTTCTTTTCCGGTAGCTTTGTCTTTGGCGGATACATGAAGAATACCGTTGGCGTCAATATCAAAAATAACTTCAATCTGCGGTGTACCGCGCAATGCGGGCATAATTCCATCCAAGTGGAAGCGTCCGAGCGATTTGTTGTGCGCCGCCATCGGGCGTTCGCCTTGCAGCACGTGGATTTCTACCGAGGGCTGATTGTCGGCAGCCGTAGTAAATGTTTCCGATTTTTTGGTCGGTATGGTGGTGTTGGCTTCAATAAGTTTGGTCATTACGCCGCCCATGGTTTCAATACCCAGTGAAAGCGGGGTTACGTCAAGCAACAGCACGTCTTTTACGTCGCCGCTCAATACACCGCCTTGAATGGCAGCGCCTACGGCTACTACTTCATCGGGATTTACGCCTTTTGAAGGGGCTTTCCCGAAGAATTTTTCCACAGCCGATTGAATGGCGGGAATACGGGTAGAGCCACCCACGAGAATTACTTCATTAATGTCATTAATGGTTAAACCTGATTTTTGAAGCGCGGTTTTACACGGCTCAATGGTGCGTTGTACCAAATCATCAACTAATTGCTCAAATTTGGCGCGGGTCAATGTGCGTACCAAGTGGCGTGGAACACCGTCCACCGGCATAATATACGGCAAGTTGATTTCGGTAGAAGTAGTGTTTGAAAGCTCAATTTTAGCTTTTTCAGCCGCTTCTTTCAAGCGTTGCATCGCCATCGGGTCTTTGCTGAGATCGATGTTACTATTGTCGTTCTTAAATTCTTGTACCAACCAATCGATAATACGGTGGTCAAAGTCATCGCCTCCCAAGTGGGTATCACCGTCAGTAGCTTTTACTTCAAATACCCCGTCGCCAAGTTCCAGTACAGATACGTCGTGTGTACCGCCACCGCAGTCAAACACCACAATTTTCATGTCTTTATTGGTTTTATCCAATCCATACGCCAAAGCGGCAGCCGTAGGTTCGTTGATAATACGTTTTACTTGCAGTCCCGCAATTTCGCCGGCTTCTTTCGTAGCTTGGCGTTGGCTGTCGTTGAAGTATGCCGGCACGGTAATTACAGCTTCGGTAACTTCTTGGCCGAGGTAATCTTCGGCAGTTTTTTTCATTTTTTGAAGAATGATTGCCGAAATTTCTTGTGGAGTGTAAAGACGAGAGTCTATGTCCACGCGGGGCGTGTTATTGTCGCCGCGAACTACTTTATACGTTACGCGTTCTATTTCTTTTGTTACGCGGTCGTACGTTTCGCCCATAAAGCGTTTGATAGAGTACACGGTTTTAGTAGGGTTGGTAATGGCTTGGCGTTTAGCGGGGTCGCCCACTTTGCGTTCGCCGCCTTCCACAAAAGCTACTACCGAAGGCGTGGTGCGTTTTCCTTCGTTGTTGGCAATAACGATTGGTTCGTTACCTTCCATTACGGAAACACACGAGTTGGTGGTGCCTAAGTCAATTCCGATTATTTTTCCCATAATTTATTTATATTTTAAATTTGTTAATTTTAAATGTAATACATCTTTATTCTTTCAAATGATGTGCCAAGGGTAGAACTATATGAACAGAATTAATAATGCGCCAAAATGACAGTAATGGCTTTTATTTTAATAAAAAAGTCTGTCAGAAGACAATATTCTAACAGACTTAACAAAAGGATTGTTTTGCATTTTTGTCGTTTTTTTTAGATCTTAATGAAGAAAATGATCATCCGTATTTAACAACTTCTACGGAGTAAGTCGTTTTACGAACAGATGTAACTGCGATGCGTTAATTAGGTATAATCATTTTATATTATTTCCCCAAAATCTTCTATATGCTCATCTACATAAGCGGCTATAAAGGACGTTTGTTCTTCTTCAATTTCAAAATAACGTTCTTCCAACTCGTCAAACACTTCAAAATCCACATACATCGCCGTAAATTCTTCGTCGGTGGTTTCTCGTTCTAACGCCTCCTTGTTGGCGTCATAAATTTCTTTGGCTTTGTAAATGATTTTTGCCATTTCAGCGGCGCCAAATTGCTTAAGGACTTTCGCCGTGGGGTTACCGAAAATATATCCGCCGTAACCGTTTTGGATAAGTTGTACAAAACCTCCTTCACGCATTTCGTCTGTAAAGAAACGGTAGGCAAGCAGTGTATGCTGATTACCGTTGAGCAAGTGCATATTTTCTGCGGTTAAGTTGCCGTTTAATGCTTCTAAATACGCATCAGTAAACACTTGTAGGAATTCGTCCATTCCTTTCTCGGCAGCCGAGGCGAGGATTTTATCTTGAATTTGTATCATGTTTTTTTTCTATTTTTATAATGTAACTCATCTTTACTTTTTATTTTAAAAATATAGCGGAATTTATACCGATGATTCGGGATACAGCAAATTTTAACTACAAATATGAAATCCACCAACCGACGGAGTCACACCGAAAAAATGTGTATTTCTGCTATCGCTCGAACAGGTTTCTTGTCATTGTTAATTTTCCTACTCATAACTTATTGTTATCCATGATAAATTAAAAGTTGAAATAAAATGACGACATCACTGAGAGGATAATACGCCCCAAAATACCGGGTTTGATATAAATCCTACCAATCAAGAGCGTCACAACAGGTGAGTGATACCGGTTCAACCCTTGATTTGCATTATTTATTGACTATTTTTTATCCTGCTAATCCTATCCAATCTTTTTTACGCCAATACCCGACAATTCGGTAGGAAGAACTTTTCCTTCGGTAAGTTTAGCGCCATCGAAAGCGTCATTCTTAATTAACAGCGCGCCGTCCAAATCAGCAAAGTCCATTCCGGGCGCTAACTGTGCCGCGGCAGAAACAGCGCAAGAAGTTTCCGTCATACAGCCTATCATCACTTTCATACCGAAAGCTTGTGCCATATTACGCATTTGCCACGCTTCACGCATACCGGTACATTTCATCAGCTTTATGTTGATTCCCGAAAAAACGCCTTTTAGCCGTTCAATATCTCGCAACCGCTGACAAGACTCATCAGCTATAATAGGCAGCGGGCTCTCTTGGGTAACCCAAGCGATGTCCTCCAATTTATACTTTTTCATCGGCTGTTCCACCATGACCACCCCTTTTTCATTCAGCCAATGAATCATGTCCAATGCCTGATGCCTGTCTTTCCAGCCTTGATTAGCATCTACCGCTAACGGCAAAGCAGTTACGGAACGAACCGCTTCAATAATCCGCTTATCATCCGCTGTGCCTAACTTTACTTTCAGAATTTTGAACTGTCCTTCTACTTCTTTTACTTTTTCCCGTATTACTTCATCCGTATCAATACCAATAGTGAACGTGGTATTGGGTATTTTCCCCCTGTCTAACCCCCAAATCTGATACCACGGCTTGCCGATGATTTTTCCCGCCAAATCATGCAAAGCGATGTCTACCGAAGCTTTTGCAGCCGTGTTGTTTTCGGCAATGGAATCCACGTATTGAAGAATTTCTTCTATTTTCAGCGGATCATTAAAACCTGACAAATCTACTTTTTTCAGAAATTCCATCACCGATGCCTGTGACTCGCCCAAATAAGGCGGCATAGACGCTTCACCGTAACCGACTAAGCCATCATACTCTATGGTGGTAAGCACCACGGGTGTAGTCTTTCGGGAAAAATTGGATATATTAAACGCGTGTTTTAACTGTAACTCATAAGGCTGTCCACTGAGTTTCATTTTTTTACTTGTTGATTTTGAAACGATAGGCACTGTCTTTTGCTGGCGCAACACATTAGCGGCAGCAGGCAAATTCAGCATACTTACCCCACCCATTATCGCGATGTTTTTCAGAAAATTACGTCGGTTTTGTGCCATAGTTGATGATTGATTAAGTGGTGGATTGTGTAAATAGTTAATTGGTGAATTGGCTAAATAGTTAAGTGGTGAATTGGGCAAATATGATTGATAAATGTAAATATTTACTTTGAAATTATGTTTTTGTCTTCCATCTTCCGACTTCTGACTTCCGACTTCTGACTTCCGACTTCCGACTTCTGACTTCCGACTTCCGACTTCCGACTTCTGACTTCTGACTTCTGACTTCTACTTATACCACGGATGTTCAAAAAGATTCCAATGATTTATAAAAGACTGTCCTATAATGCGTTTAGCGCCTAAAAAACGCTTGTGATTATATTCATCATAAATGGCGCTTTGAGGATCAAAACTCGCTATATGCACCCTATCCGAAGAATGAATAAAATTACTGTTTCCTATGTACACTGCCACGTGAACCACTCGGGGGTTAGAGGGATTTTTCTCGTTTTTTTCGCCAAAAAACAGCAAATCTCCTTTATCCAATTTATCCCAACCACGGCGTGTATCTACTTCTAATCCGCAATAATACTGCTGAGAAGCATCGCGCGGCAGAATGATGCCGTGCATAAAGTAAATTAAGTTGGTAAAACCGCTGCAATCCACGCCGCGCACCGAGGTGCCACCCCAAAAATAAGGCAGTCCCTGAAAGGTTTTTGCCAGTTTTATTAAATTGTCGCCGTTAAGTCTGATGGTGTTTTTCCACTGATTTAAGGGCAGAGCCACTTTTCCAAGCACATACCCTTTCCGACCATCCGGCAAAGAAACTTTTACAAAATTTTCCCGATCGTAATTTTCTTCCAATGTAAGCAAATTGCCCATCACCACATCCGAAACCACCGCAGCAGTATCACTTTTACCTTCATACACCCACGCGTTATGAGCGACGATTATCAATTTTCCCTTTTTGTTATAAGCCGTTTTTTCTTGCGTTGAAAGGCTTTTTAATCGGGTATTTGTCCAACCAATGTAGCCGTCCGGGGTTTGGATTTGGTACCAACCATCGCGCTTATCCAGTATTTTCACGAGGGTTCCCAGTAGCGCCTGCTTGCTTATTTCGGCATCGAAAGAGGGGGACACACTGATGTTTATGACCGAAAGTGGCACAAATGCCCAAAACTTTTCCCCCAACTTCTTTTTGTCCGGCAACACACGAATACTGTCCAAAAAAGGGATAGAAGCTTTTCGCAACGAGATAATCAAAGATTCGTACGCCCCTTGGTCGGAAATAACGCCCCGCAACGCTCTCGGATTTTCATCGGTAACTTTTACACGGTAAACAACCACTCGCTTATCCGGCGCATATTTCACCCCGACACTATCCACAATTCTCTGCATATCAGAATATTGCGAAAACAACCCCGGCATTGAAAAAAATAACAGCAAACACAGAAAAACTGTTCTTCTCATAAAAGAAATTGTTTTTATTTTCTGCAAATATACATACTTATTTTTATAAAAATAATAAAGAAGTCAGCGATAACTTTCAAGTTTGCAATCAAGAATCGTTTTCGGCTGTTAATTTTCCTCTTTTGATGTTTCGATATGAGTTTTTTTGTTATCTTTGTACGAAATTTAACGTTGACTGTGCAGTAATTTTATGATTAACAGAGCCTTACTTCGTATTAAGATTATACAAATCATCTATTCTTATTATAAAAGCGAGGGAAACTCCATCCCCGCCGCCGTAAAAGAGCTATTTAAAAGCATTGAAAAAACGTATTTGCTTTATTACCATTTGATGGGTTTGAGTTTGGAAATTACCCGCTATGCCGAGCTAAAAATGGACGAAAAAAAGCATAAAATGCGTCCCACAGAAGAAGATTTACATCCGAACACCCGTTTTGTGGAAAATATTTTCATCAAACAACTGAATGAGAATAAACAGCTGAAAAGCCTTTTGTCTGAAAACAAACTGTCGTGGACAGAGCAGCAGGACATTGTAAAAAAGCTATACGAAACCATTCAGGCAGCAGAATTTCACAAAGAATACATGCAAGCGCCCGCAACGGATTATGCCGCGGACAAAGATATTTGGAGGAAAATTTATAAAAAAATTATTCTGGAAGATGAAGATTTGTATGATTCCATAGAAGAACAAAATATTTACTGGACAGACGACTTGGAAATCATCATCAGCTTCATCATAAAAACCATTAAGAAATTTGACGAGAGCAAAGGCGCTGACCAAGAACTGCTACCCATGTTCAAAGACGAGGAAGACGAGGAATTTACGGAAAAACTGCTCACAGCCGCGTTATCAAACGGAAAGATGTACCGTGAAATGATTGACGCGCACACAAAGAACTGGGAACTTGACCGTATTGCCTTTATGGACATCGTAATAATGGAAGCCGCGCTCGCGGAAATTATGAGTTTCCCAACAATTCCGGTCAATGTAACGTTAAATGAATATATAGAGATTTCTAAATCATACAGCACCGACAGAAGCGCCGTATTTATCAATGGCGTGCTGGACAATATTGTAAAAGACCTGAAAGCGCAGAACAAACTCATTAAAGTGGTGAAGATTGGTTGATTGGTATACTGGTGAATTAGTTAATTGGTGAAATGGTGAAATGGTTAAATAGTATATTGGAACCCAAAACCCACAACTTGAAACTCGGAACTCGGAACTTGAAACCCGGAACCTGAAACCTGAAACTTGAAACTTGAAATAGAAAAAATAAATTGAAACTTTTAAAAATTAAATAATTATGAACCTATTAAGTATTTTGTTACAAGCCGCGGCAGCGCCGCAAGGCGGAATGTTTGGCGGCGGAATGGGCATGTTGCTTCCTATGTTGCTTATTTTTGTGGTGTTTTATTTCTTTATGATTCGTCCGCAAACGAAAAAACAAAAAGAAATCCAACGTCAACGTGAAGCAATGAAAACAGGCGACAAAGTGGTAACATCCGGCGGAATTTACGGCAAAGTAAAAGATATTAAAGACAAAACCGTCACTGTGGAAATAGCTGATAACGTGCGCATTACGGTGGACAAAAATTCAGTATTTGCTACCGCGGTTGACGCTTAAAATTATTTCAAGTTCCAAGTTTTAAACTTAAACAAAACATAAAACTTGGAACCTGAAACTTGGAACCTGAAACCTGAAACTTGGAACCTGAAACTTGAAACTAAACTATGTCAGACATTGGCAAAAATAGTTGGCTAAAAATAGCTTTATTGAAACTTAAAACATTTTTCATTTCGAAAGACGTTTTGAGTTTCCTTGTTTTTTTACTTATAGCTACCGCCTTTTGGTTTGTTCATACTTTAGACCGTGAGCGCCGGGATAAGCTGAAAGTACGTATCAATTACACGGGTATTCCGGAAGATGTGGAAATAAAAAATGCCCCGCCGAAAGAAATATACGTTACCATACGTGACGAAGGCGGCAAACTGCTCGAATACGCGCGCCGCAAAGCTATGCCGCTAAACATAGATTTGACGCGAGTCTATTTTTCCAAAGGAAAAATCATTATTTCTCCTGACCAGCTTAAAACTCGCTTGTCTAACTATTTTTTGCCTACCACCGCAGTGCTTAAAATAGAGCCAGATTCCATTGTAATAATGTACCAAAAGCTTTCCACCAAAGAAGTACCCGTTAAATTAAGCGAAAAAATCCCTTTGGCACAGCAATATATACTTACGGACAGTGTACGCATTGAACCCTCCAAGGTAAAAGTATTCGGCCCAAGACATATTTTAGATACCCTCAAAGCCGTTTATATTGAAAAGTTAGACTTAAAAAACATTAAAGACACGGTTCAGATTCAGAGCAAACTTGTACCTCAAAAAGACCTTAGGTATTCATTTTCAGAAGTAAATATCGGTGTTTTTGTAGAAATGTTTACGGAAAATAAAACCATCTTGCCTGTTACATTGATAAACGCGCCATCTAATATGAATGTTCGGATTTTCCCCGTAACGGTCAATGTGTCTTACAACGTAGGATTAACCAATTTCAAAAAAATCAACCCCAATGACTTGAAGATAGTATTTGATTATAATGATGTGGCGGATTCACAAAAACGCAAAAATAAACTTCGCGTCATCAATAACTCGCCATACATTTCCAACATTCGGGTAATGCCCGACGAAGTAGAATTTTTATTAGAAAAAAAATAGGATATTTAGTTTCAGGTTCCAAGTTCCAGGTTTCAGGTTTCAGGTTCCAGGTTCCAGGTTCCAAGTTCCAGGTTTCAGGTTCCAAGTTCCAGGTTTCAGGTTCCAGGTTCCAGGTTCCAGGTTTCAGGTTCCAGGTTCCAGGTTTCAGGTTCCGAGTTTTGAGTTTTGAGTTCCAATATACTACTTAACCAATTTACCAATACACCAATCAACCAATCAACCAATCAACTATTTCACCATTTAACTAATTTACCAATACACCAATCAGCCCATGTTACAACGTATTCAAACCGTATATTTATTATTAGCAGTAGCCCTTATCACATTAAGCATGACCTTACCGCTGGCATTTTATTCTAATCTTATTCAAGGACAGCAATTTAATTATACTATCATCGGCTTTTTACAGCCGAAAGATGCATTTGCCCAAGGGTTTAATTCCTTGCCGATGTTTATTTTCGCGAGCATTAGTATTTTGATTTCAATGATTACAGTATTTAGTTTTAAGAAAAGAAAGTTTCAACTGAAACTATGCGTATTTAATGTAGTGGCAATACTCTTTTATATCGGCGTTGTAGCCTATTATTTTTACACTCTTTCTTCCGGCGCTTCCGGCAGCGATGTAATTTTAACACTAAAATACCCACTTATTTTTCCACCTATCGCACTTATATTTATCTTATTGGCTATGAGAGCTATAAGTAAAGATGAAAAACTTGTAAAATCATTGGACAGGTTAAGGTAAATGTGGACTGACTAAAAAGAAAGTTACATGTACCGTTTTAACTATTAAATAATTTAAGTCTATCGGATTAAAATCCAAACCCATCAGAAATGAGCAGAATTAGAGTAAAAAACTTTGGACCAATAAAAAATGGATATCAAGCTAATGATGGCTGGATTGACATAAAAAAAGTTACTACATTTATCGGAAATCAAGGGTCCGGGAAAAGCACGGTTGCAAAACTAATTTCTACTTTTACTTGGATTGAAAAAGCACTTGTTAGAGGAGATTATAATAAAAAATGGTTTGAACGAAAAAATAAACTTAAGAACCAATTCTTAAATTATCATCGTCTTGAAAATTATTTTAACACTGATAAAACAGATATTGAATACCAAGGAGATGCCTATTCAATAGTTTATAAAAATGATGTTTTAAACATTCATGAAACGAAAAACAAAGAATATCCGCTTCCACAAATTATGTATGTGCCAGCAGAAAGAAACTTCATTACTTACGTTAAAACGCCAAAAGAGCTTAAACTTTCATCCGAATCCTTAAAAGAATTCTTAACTGAATTTGATAATGCGAAGAATGAAATGAAACAATCACTAAACCTTCCTATAAATAAAGTAGGCATTGAATATGATAAACTTAACGACATCATTAATTTAAAAGGCGAGAATTATAAAGTAAAACTTACCGAAGCATCAAGCGGTTTTCAATCATTGGTTCCGTTATATTTAGTTTCAAATTATTTGGCTAATTCCGTAAAAAATCGTATCCGTGGAAACGAAATTTTGATGACAGGCAAAGAAATGTTACGTTTCAAAAAAGATGTTAAAAATATATGGGATAATGATAATTTAACCGATGAGCAAAAAAGAATTGCTTTATCTGTACTTTCGACTAAATTTAATAAAAGTGCATTTATAAACATTGTAGAAGAGCCGGAGCAAAATCTCTTTCCTACCTCTCAATGGCAAATGCTTCAAAGTTTATTACAATTTAATGCAATGAATGAAGGCAATAAACTGATTATGACTACACATAGCCCGTATATTATCAATTATTTGAGCATAGCTATTCAAGGCGCGTATCTTGAGAACAAAATAAAACTCTCTAAAAAAGACGTTTTATTACCAAAGCTGTATGACCTAATCCCAAAAGAATCATTGGTTTCGGCAAACAATGTTGTTGTTTATCAACTAAACGAAAAAGATGGCTGCATTACAAAATTAGAAACCATTGAAGGAATACCTTCTGACAAAAACTATTTGAACGAAACATTAGCGGAAAGTAATTTGCTTTTTGATTCTTTACTTGAAATAGAGCAAGAGCTATGATTATTAATTTTTTTAATACAAACTGCAAAGAGTCTGCAAAAAAAGAAAAACTGTTTGGAATATGTGATGACCAAAACGGAACAAAAGCCTACACTGATATAACAGATGACACAAAATGGATAGCAAAAGTCATAAATGAGAGCGAAATTTATGTGACTTTTACTGCAATAGACAATTGTATATGTATTTATAAACCAGATTCTAACGATAAAGAAAGTTCTTGTGATGGTATGTTGACATTTACTCAAAATTTATATTTGATAGAATTAAAAAAACAAGGAACAGGTGGTTGGATTGCTGATGCTAAAGCACAATTAGAAAATACGATAAAATTAATTTCTATAAATAACGACCTATCCTCTTTTCGCTATAAAAAAGCATTTGCTTGCAATAAAAAACACCCTTATTTTACAGTAATCAACTCAGCAGAAAGAAAAGCATTTTTTGAGAGAACAAAAGGCTTTAGAATTCATATACAAGCTGAAGTTTTAATCAAATAAAAGTTTATTATAATTAATCCAAAACATTTTCTATTTTATTTTCGTTTGTTTTATAAAAAAGAAAAAAATGAAAAAAAATAGATGTCATATTAAGCAAGATAAGAAAAAATGGTTTCTTTTACCATTATTTCTTATCTTTTTTATTTCATGCCACTCTCAAAATACCAACAATAAAACGATGAAATACAATCAATTAACCTCCGAAGAAGAAAACGTTATTCTTCATAAAGCCACTGAACGTCCCTTTACAGGCAAATACCTAAACAACAAAGAAAAAGGCACTTACACCTGCAAACGTTGTGATGCGCCATTATACCACTCGTCCGCTAAGTTTGAGAGTCAGTGTGGCTGGCCCTCGTTTGACGATGAAATTCCGGGTGCCGTACGCCGTGTGCCCGATGCCGACGGACACCGTACCGAAATTATTTGCGCAACCTGTGGCGCACACCTCGGACACGTGTTTGAGGGCGAAGGGTTTACCGCCAAAAATACCCGCCACTGCGTTAATTCCATTTCCATGAATTTTATCCCCGAAAAAACCGAAACCACCGAAGCGGCATATTTTGCTTCGGGCTGTTTTTGGGGCACCGAATACCACTTTATGAAAGCGCCGGGCGTACGCGCCACTACCGTAGGCTATATGGGCGGACACACCATGAATCCCACCTACCGTGAAGTGTGCACCGGCGCCACCGGGCACGTAGAAACCACCGAAGTGCTTTTTGACACTTCCAAAACCAATTACGAAGCGATGATAAAACTTTTCTTCGAAACGCACGATTTCACACAGGTAGGCGGTCAAGGTCCCGATATTGGCGACCAATATCGTTCCGTTATATTTTACGTAAACGATGAGCAAAAGAAAATTGCCGAAAAGTATATACGGATTTTGACAGAGAAAGGTTACAAAGTTGCCACCGAACTACTTCCGGCAGAGAAAAACGAATTTTGGGAAGCCGAAGATTATCATCAGGAATATTACGATAAAAAGAACGGTACGCCGTACTGTCACGCTTATAAAAAAATCTTTGAATAAATTGGGCAATTTGAAAATCGCCAAATTCTCTCTCTTTATCCCATCAACATTCTAAATATAGCTCAAAAATATTGCTTTTTGGGCTATATTGTTTATATTTGTGGACGAAAAACAACACCAATTCCTATCTAATGAAAACACATTTTTTTATTTTAATTCTTTTTATTTTTTCCTTCCTTTCATGCAACAGAACCAACCATTTTATTGATGATTCCGATTACCGCAAAGAAGTTAAAAATCAGTTTGATACCCGTAAAAACGACTCAAATTTAGTTCGCGCAGGTATTTTCAAGGTCTTTGACCGCACGGACATTCCCGAAAAGCAAAAAGAAGCGATGCAATTTCTTTACGCCTATATGTCTATAAATGATTTGGCGGATTACGATGGCGATTTCTTCCTTCGCCAAACCCAATGGGCGTTTGAAGCGCGTGATTTTTTCTCTTGGGGTAAAAAAGTGCCCGATGAACTTTTCCGCCACTTCGTGTTGCCGCCGCGTGTGAATAACGAAGATTTGGACACGGCGCGCATCGTGTTTTTCCGTGAGCTGAAAGAGCGCATTAAAGATATGAATATGGTGGATGCCGCTTTGGAAGTAAATCACTGGTGCCACGAGAAAGTAACATACCGCCCCGCCGACAGTCGCACCTCCGCGCCTCTTGCCACGCTGCGTACCGCTTATGGGCGTTGTGGTGAAGAGAGCACGTTTACCGTTACTGCATTGCGCGCCGTAGGCATTCCTGCCCGCCAATGTTACACGCCCCGCTGGGCGCATACGGACGATAACCACGCTTGGGTGGAACTTTGGGCGGATGGAAAATGGTACTTTATGGGCGCGTGCGAACCACAACCCAAACTCAATATGGCTTGGTTTACCTTCCCAGCCAAACGAGCCATGATGGTGCACACCAATGTTTTTGGGCGATATAACGGCAAAGAAAGCAAAACCGATTATCCGCTGTTTACCAAAATAAACGTGCTGGAAAATTATACGGATACCAAAAGACTGAACATGAAAATAACCGATACTGCCGGGAAACCCGTTTCGGATGCCGCCGTAAAATTTCAGTTGTATAATTATGCCGAATACTACCCTATTTACGAACAAAACACGGATAAAAACGGTGAAGCCTACATCATATCCGGATTAGGCGATATGATAGTTTGGGCTGCAAAAAACGGCAAATACGGGTATCAAAAAGTATCGTTAAAAGAGAAAGAAAACGCCACCATTGTGCTGGATAAAGAAAGAGGAACCGACTATGTAGAGGAATGGGATATTTATCCGCCGGAAAACAAAGCCGTTTTTGAAAACGATACCACTGCCGACACACGCAAAAATAACCAACGTTTATTGCATGAAGACTCTATCCGCAACGCCTATTTGGCAACCTTTATGACTGAAAAACAAGCCGAAGAGTTAGCCGAAAAATTAAAACTGAATTCCACAGAAGTTAAAAAATACATTTCCAAAAGCGAAGGAAATTACAAAGCCATATCGGAATACCTGATCCAAAACGCTGCCGATAAAAACGTGCTGAACTTACTTTCTACACTTACTGACAAGGATTTGCGGGATACGCCTGCCAAGGTATTACAGTCGCACCTGAATTTTGCCAAAAACACCCGAAATTATCCCGAAAAAGTATTTGTAGAAGGCATTTTGTCGCCAAGAATCGCGCTGGAACTTATCCGTCCGTGGCGTCCGGTTTTACAAGATAACTTCAAATCCATTTTTTCCGATAAAAGCAACGCGAAAGAGGTAAAAACATGGGTAAACGCGCATATAAAAACGGTGGACAGCGAAGAAAACTATTCCCGATGTCTGATTTCGCCTTTGGGTGTTTACAACTTGAAAATGGCAGATAAACAATCTAAAAAGGTGTTTTTTACGGCGGTTTGCAGGAGTATAGGCATTCCTGCCAAAATTGACGCCGCCAGCAATGAAATTTACGTGTTTGAAAATGGCAAATGGAATCTTTTTTTGCTTGAACCACAAGCAAAACCCGCCGAAACGAGCAAACTTACCATTACATACCAAGCCACCAACGATTTAACACCTCTCTATTGGTCGTATTACACGCTGGCAAAGTTTGAAAACGGCTTTTTCAATACGTTTGATTTTGAGGACGATGCCCGGGTGGCTAAATTCCCGATACATCTGGATTTAGAAGCAGGCTACTACCGCCTTACATCGGGTAACCGTTATGCCGACGGACGCGTATTGGCTCGAAATGAGTATTTCACCATCAGCAAAGATAAAAACACGGTAAAAGAGTTGGTTATCAGAGAGCTAAAACCGGACAATAAAACATACGGCGTTGTTAATTCACCACTCGTTCCTGCGGATTGGTATAACAAAAGAGGGATGGTCATCTGCTTTCTGGAACCGGACCGCGAGCCTACCAAACACATTATGAACGATTTACCCAAATACAAAAAAGAATACGACGCGTGGGGTGGTAATTTCGTGTTCGTAGTGCCGGAAGAAAAGTTGAACGCCTCGTTTGACGCAAAAGCATATAAAAACCTACCCATCAACAGCACATTTATCACACAAAACGGAAAGAAAATAATGGATACTTGCTTGAAAGCCGCCAATCAATCTTTCCGAGACAATTATCCGCTGGTGTACATCATCAACCCAAAAGGTGAAATTGTCTTTTATTCCGAAGGCTACCGCATCGGCGTGGGTGACTTGGTTTGGAAATCAATCAAACAAAACTAAAAGGAATTGGGAAGGCGGATTTGGGATAAAGAATTAATCTTTGAACTTTAACAAAGTTCTGCACTTTGCTGCTTAACTCATTTCCCCCAATTGAAATTGGGGAGCTTGTCCGACTTTTGGCGGATTATTCACAGGAAACTTCTACGAAGTTAAAAAGAAACCTTTCAGCAAAATGAATATCATCAAACGATTTGCTGATAAAGATTTCAAGAGATTTGACTGAATTTAGTCGGTCAGTAATGATTTTTTTTATTATTTACGGCAAATAAATTTTACCTTAAAGAGAATTCAAGAAAAAGCAATAGATGGCAACACCACAATCATATAATCAATTTCTCACCGAAATCTCTTCTTTCGTACCGAAACAGCGCATTTACACCGACGAAATGCGCCGCTTGGCATGGGGAACGGACGCGGGATTTTACAGGCTGATACCGCAAATTGTTATTCGTTCCATAAACGAAGCGGAAGTAGCTCGACTGTTGCAAACTGCTGACAAATACAACCTTCCGGTTACATTTCGGGCGGCGGGAACAAGCTTATCGGGACAGGCTATCAGCGATTCCATTTTGATTGTGGCAGGAAAGCATTGGGAAAATTATAAAATTTCGGACGACTATTCTCAAATAACGCTACAACCGGGCATTGTAGGCGAGCGCGTAAACGAAATTCTAAAACCCTACGGCGTAAAATTTTCGCCTGACCCGGCGTCTGTGAAATACGCGATGGTAGGCGGAATTGTGATGAACAACGCTTCCGGGATGAATTGCGGCACACACGCCAACAGCGACAAAATACTTATTTCAGCCCGAATGATTTTTACCGATGGAACCGTTTTGGACACCGGAAATGAAGATAGCCGGAAAGCATTTGCTGAGAAAAAACCGGAATTTATCGAAAAAATTATTTCCCTACGGGATAAAGTTCGCGAAAATAAAACCCTTGCAAACCGCATTCGCCATAAGTATTCCATTAAAAACGTAACCGGTTTAAATATACTGCCATTTCTTGATTTTGAAAATCCGTTTGATATTATCGCTCATTTATTGGTAGGCTCGGAAGGTACGCTGGCGTTTCTGTCCGAAGTTACCGTTCGCACAGAAAAAGATTATCCGCTGAAAGCCAGCGCGATGATTTATTTTAAGGATATAAAAGACGCTTGCCGCGCGGTGGTGGAATTCAGTAAAATGTACGATGAAAACGGTGTCCGCATTGTAAAAGGCGCGGAATTATTGGATAAAAAATCGCTTTCGTCCGTCAATGATGCCACAGGTATAGGGTTGACCGCTATTTTAACCGAAGTAAAAGGACATTCCAAAGAAAAATTAAAAGAACATATTTCACTTGTAACCAACCTGTTACAGAAATATGATTTAGCCGTTCCGGTTTATTTTACCGATAATCCGGTAGAATATTCCAAATATTGGGCGATACGTTCCGGCGTTTTCCCTTCGGTGGGTGGAACACGTGAAATCGGTACTACGTCGCTGATTGAAGACGTAGCGTTTCACATAGAAGATTTGCCGGAAGCGGTGGCGGATTTGCAGAATCTGATGGAAAAACACGGCTACAATGACGCCTGTATTTACGGACATTCGCTGGAAGGAAATTTCCATTTTATTCTAAATCAGTCGTTTGAAACCGAGCAAGAAGTGCAACGCTACGAAGCGTTGATGAATGATGTGATTGAATTGGTAGTAAAAAAATACGATGGTTCGCTGAAAGCCGAACACGGTACGGGACGTAATATGGCGCCGTTTGTGGAATACGAATGGGGCGCGGAAGCGTTCGGAATAATGCAGGAAATCAAGCAGCTTTTCGACCCGAAAAATCGGCTGAATCCGGGTGTGATTTTCAACGATGACCCGCTTTGCCACCTGAAAAACCTTAAACCGATGCCCGTTATTGAACTAAAAAACGGCAAAAAAGGATTTACGGCAGATAAATGTATTGAGTGCGGATTTTGCGAGATAAACTGTCTTACAAGCGGTTTCACGCTTTCGTCCCGCCAGCGGATTGTGGTGCAGCGCGAAATTTCAAGATTACGACGCAGCGGCGAAAATTCCGAGCGCTTATCGGCATTGGAAAAAGAATACGTGTACGCGGGCGAGCAAACCTGCGCCGGCGACGGGCTTTGCGCCACTTCTTGCCCGATGAAGATTGACACGGGCGATTTGACCCACGAAATTCGGGAAGTAAATGTTCCCAAAGGAAGTTTTGCTTACAAGGTGGGTAATTTTACCGCCAATCATTTTTCAGGAATAAAAAACACACTTCGCCCGGTGCTGGGATTGGCAAACGCGGCGCACAGCGTGATAGGAAGCGGGGGCGTAAATGCCGTGGGAAAAGGGTTGCATAAAATGGGCACGCCGCTGTGGACTTCTTCATTACCAAAATCGGTATCCATTGATAAGCAGAAACTTACTAAATATTCTTCGGAAAAGAAGGTGGTCTATTTTCCCAGTTGCATTAATCAAACCATGGGCGTAGGAAAAAACGCGCCCGACCAAATGCCGTTGATAAATAAAATGGTATCTTTGCTGAACAAAGCGGGGTACGAAATTATTTTCCCGAGCGAAATGGAAAAAATGTGCTGCGGCACCATTTGGGAAAGCAAAGGAATGCCGGACATAGCCGACCGCAAAACGGCGGAATTGGAACAAGCGCTTTGGACGGCAAGCGAACAAGGAAAATACCCGGTGCTGTGCGACCAAAGTCCGTGTTTGAAACGAATGCGGGATAAAATAAAAACGATAAAATTATACGAACCTGCCGAGTTTATTTACACGTTCTTGCTGGATAAACTGACGTTCACACCTACTGATAAGCCTATTGCCGTACACGTAACCTGTTCGATGAAGAAAATGGGCTTGGAAAACGTCATTATTTCATTGGCAAGACGGTGTTCCACGAATGTAATTGTACCGGAAGAAGTTGGCTGTTGCGGTTTTGCAGGCGATAAAGGGTTTACGCACCCGGAAGTAAATGCTTATGCCCTACGGAAACTTCACCCGCAAATTGAGAAAGCGGGCGCAGCAATCGGTTACAGCAACAGCCGCACGTGCGAAATAGGATTAGAAACCAATGCCGGAATACCGTATGTATCTATTGTGTATTTGGTGGATGAAAGAACAACTTAATCTACCTGCCCCCTAACCCCCTAAAGGGGGAATTTATCGTAAAAAATCAAAAATTGTAAAACTAATAATCCCCATTAATTTTGACAACAAAATTTAACCAAACAGCTACAATAAACCAATCTTCTCAAACATCCACTAACGTTGGCTGGGAAGCAGGTTTAAAATCTCCCCACGAGGGGGTTAGGGGGCAGGGCTCAGGTCGTATCCTCGCCCTTGACATCCTGCGCGGGATTACCATTGCCGGAATGATTTTGGTAAATAATCCCGGTTCATGGAAGTATGTTTATGAACCCCTTGAACACGCTCAATGGCACGGACTCACGCCTACCGACTTGGTTTTCCCTTTTTTTATGTTTATCATGGGAATTTCCATGTTTATTTCGTTGCGTAAATACAACTTTGAATTTAGCGGCAACGCGGCAAAGAAAATCATCAAAAGAACCGTCTTGCTTTACTTGGTAGGTTTGGGGATTGCTTGGTTTTCACTTACTTTCCGAACATATAACGGATTGTACGCCGAAAATTTACCTTTCTTTGAACGGTTGGGTAAAGCTATGTGGAATTTTGACCGCATCCGTATTCTCGGCGTCATTCCTCGCTTGGCAATATGTTACGGTATTGTATCCATGATTGCTATTATCTTAAATCACAAATACATCCCGCATCTCATCGCGGTTATTTTAATCGGTTACTTTATCCTTTTGCTTGCCGGAAATGGTTTTGCGTATGATAAAACCAACATTCTTTCCATCGTGGACTACAAAATTCTCGGCGAAAACCACATGTATAATGATAAAGGCATTGACCCGGAAGGTATTTTAAGTACTATTCCGGCAATAGCGCATGTACTTTTAGGCTTTTTAGTGGGAAAATGGTTCTACGAAACCACTGATATCCACTCTAAAATAGAGCGCTTGTTTATTGTGGGCGCTATATTGACATTTGCGGGATTTTTACTGAGTTACGGATGCCCTATCAACAAAAAAATCTGGTCGCCCACGTACGTGCTCGTTACTTGCGGCTTAGCCTCTACCCTACTCGCGTTGCTAATTTGGATTATTGATGTAAAAGGACAAAAAACGTGGTGTCGGTTCTTTGAAGCATTCGGCATTAATCCGTTATTTATGTATGTACTCGGGGCGATTTTAAGCATCATCATCGGCTCTGTGATTGTGAGAACTTCTATGGAATTAGATCCCATTACGCTGAAACCCATCCGGGAAAGCATTAAGTCAGTGTTTTACAAGGATATTCTTCAACTCACCTTTGGCAATCATTTCGGTTCATTGATGTACGCGCTGCTTTTCGTTGGGTTTAACTGGATTTTCGGATACATCCTTTATAAAAAGAAGATTTATATCAAATTATAAGGTTGCTCCCTAACCCCCAAAAGGGGGAACTTTTGTAGTACTGAACAAGATTCTTGCTTATTAATACAACAATAAATCATTTATAAACCGTATTTCCCTCGTACGACATAAAAACACCCCTTTCAGGGGGCAGGGGGGCAGCTTTATGATACTAATAGCAGACAGCGGTTCCACCAAAACAGATTGGTGCGTAGCCGAAAACGGAAACGTAATCCAACGGATGACTACCAAAGGAATGAATCCTTATTTTCAGTCCGAAGAAGAAATCAGCGCTGAAATAGAAACGGCATTGCTTCCTCAATTGGAACCACGTCAATTTAACGGCATTTATTTTTACGGCGCCGGATGCACGGTGGAAAAAGCTGAAATTGTAAAAAACGCCATCTTAAAACATTTAAAAACCAACGATATTGATGTCGGTTCAGACATCATAGCGGCGGCGCGCGCGCTTTGCGGACACGCCCCGGGCATCGCTTGCATACTGGGCACAGGTTCAAATTCCTGTTTTTATGACGGGAAGAATGTAACGGAAAATGTTTCGCCACTCGGATTTATTTTGGGTGATGAAGGCAGCGGCGCGGTGCTGGGCAAACTCTTTGTAAGCGATTTGCTAAAAAACCAATTGACCGCGGGGCTGAAAGAAAAATTTCTGGCACAATACCAACTCACACCCGCCGATATTATTGACCGCGTGTATCGGAAACCGTTCCCTAACCGTTTTCTGGCTACTTTCGCGCCATTTATTTTGGAAAATATCCAAGACCCCGGCATACACGCGTTGGTATTGAATAGCTTCAAAGCCTTTCTGAAACGCAATGTAATGCAATATGACTATCAGAACAAACCCATAGGATTTGTGGGTTCGGTAGCGTTTCATTTCAAAGACGTATTGATTAAAGCCGTAAGCGAAATGGGACTCACGATGGGAAAAGTAATTAAAAGTCCGATGGAAGAACTGGTAAAATACTATGCTTAGTTTCAAGTTCCAAGTTCCAAGTTTCAGGTTTCAGGTTCCAAGTTTCAAGTTTCAAGTTCCAAGTTCCAAGTTTCAGGTTCCGAGTTTTGAGTTCCAATATACCAATTCACCAAGCAACCAATTTACCAATTAACCACTTCACCAATTAACCACTTCACCAATCATGTCATTTCAAAAAATATCCGAACAATCTTCTCTTTACAATGATTTAGAAAAGAAATCCATCCGGGAAATTCTGGAAGAAATCAACGCCGAAGACCAAAAAGTGGCGCTGGCGGTGCAAAAAGCCATTCCACAAATTGAAAAACTGGTAAAACAAATTGTGCCGCGGATGAAAAAAGGGGGACGTATTTTCTATCTGGGCGCCGGCACCAGCGGCAGACTCGGCGTGCTGGACGCATCCGAAATACCGCCCACGTTTGGCATGCCGCCCACCATGGTCATCGGATTGATTGCCGGGGGTGATACCGCCTTGCGCAACCCCGTGGAAAACGCCGAAGATAACACTCGTAAAGGGTGGGAAGAATTGTTAAACCACAGCGTCAATAAAAACGACACGGTCATCGGTATCGCCGCTTCGGGTACTACACCGTATGTGATTGGCGCGCTCAAAGCAGCCCGCGAACACGGCATACTGACCGCCTGCATTGCCAGCAACCCCGAGAGTCCTATGGCTGCCGAAGCCGATATACCCATTGAAACGGTGGTAGGACCGGAATACGTTACCGGTAGTTCACGTATGAAGTCAGGCACAGCGCAAAAAATGGCGCTGAATATGATTACCACTTCGGTAATGATACAGTTGGGGCGCGTAAAAGGCAATAAAATGGTTAATATGCAGCTTAGCAACCAAAAATTGGTAGATAGAGGTACACGAATGATTATAGAGGAACTGCACCTGCCCTACCCGCAAGCCAAAGCGCTGCTGCTGATGCACGGCTCGGTAAAAAAAGCGGTAGATATTTATAGAAATAATCAGAATAAGTAAAATATGTGAATCAGGGGTTGAAACGGTGCTACGCACCTTTTATTTAGGTTGTTTTACCAAACTACAAATGATACAGAGCTAACGCACCTTTGTTGCGTAGCAACTTTTCATTTGTAGCAAGAAATAGAATTTAACCGGAAAGGTGCGTAGCACCTATTCATTTAAATTCAACCCATGATTCGCATAAAATAGAAATAACTTGAAAACAAGGCTGAAAGCCTGTGAACTCAAAGCGTAGGGCAACGCCCTACAATAAGGTAATGGTAGAGAAAACGCCCTGAAAGGGAATAAGCACAGCTTTCGCGCTTTCAGCGCTTAGTCCAAATGGAACGTATTATTTCGTAGGGCGGTACCCTACGCTATTGCTCTTGCCACTTTGTGGCTGAATAAATAGGAAAGTTATTTTTAAAACTTTACTAAAAAATAAAAACGATGCGAAAAATTTTCTTCTTACTTTGTGGTTTGTTATGCGGCTGTGCGGCTTTTTCTCAACCTTTGTCCGGAATATTACCCGAAAAAGCAGGATTAGACCCCAAAAAACTGTTGTACGCGGATAGCGCTATCTTAAAATCCATCGCTAACAAGGAAATCCCGGGTGCGGTTTTGGCAGTGGTCAAAGATGGGAAGATGGCTTACTTAAAAGCTTACGGCAATAAGCAAGTGTATCCGGACACGCTGAAAATGGACGTAAACACTGTTTTTGATTTGGCATCCTGTACCAAACCACTTGCTACCGCCATTTCCGCGATGATTTTAATAGAGCGCGGACAAATTCGTCTGCAAGACAAGGTAAGCGCTTATATTCCAGCTTTTCAGGCGTGGCAAGACAGCATCGGAAAAAGGAAAAAAGACATACGCGTCATTGATTTACTTACCCACACGTCCGGTTTGCCGCCTTACGCGCCGGTAGCGGAATTAGAAAAAAAGTACGGCGCGCCTAATCCTAACGGGTTGATAGAATATATTGCCACCGGAAAGCGAGATTTTGAGCCGGAAACTAATTTTCAATACAGTTGTCTGAATTTTATCACGTTGCAACGAATTATAGAAACAGTCAGTGGAAAAAACCTGAGGGATTTTGCCAAAGAAAATATTTTTGACGTACTGGGGCTGAAACATACGGACTACAAACCCACCGGCGAGATATTGGCGCGTGTAGCATCTACCGAAAAACAAAAAGACGGCACACTGCTGAAAGGCGTTGTTCATGATCCATTGGCGCGCGTAATGAACGGCGGAATTTCCGGAAACGCGGGGCTGTTTTCGGATGCTGAGGATTTGGCGATATTGGTAACCGCGTTGCAAAACGGCGGCGAATACAACGGAAAGCGCATTCTAAGCCCATCGGGTGTAAAAAAAATGCGTTCTGTTCCTGCGGGTTTCGAGCATTTTGGTAGAGCCTTGGGGTGGGACGTTTCTTCCGATTACGCATCCAATAGAGGTGATTTACTTAGCGCCGAGACTTACGGACACACGGGTTATACCGGCACTTCCGTGATTATTGACCCTGAAAATAACATTTCGGTCATTTTACTCACAAATCGCGTGCATCCCGAGGACAAAGGCGAGGTTACACGGTTGCGCGGTAAAATAGCAAACATAGTGGCGGCATCGTTATATCCTGTGAAGCACCGTTACCACGACTATTACTACACGCGTTACAATCAATTTCAACAAGATACGCCCATTGCCGAAAAAGACATCGTGATGATTGGCAATAGCCTCACGGAAGGCGGTGGCGATTGGGGAAAACGGTTGGGTCGGGAGAATGTACGCAACCGAGGCATCAGCGGCGACGAAGCGATGGGTATTTACGACCGTCTGCACCAAATTCTGCCCGCGCATCCCGGCAAGATTTTTCTGATGTGCGGTGTCAATGACGTGTCGCATAATTTAACCGCGGACAGTATTGTAACGATGATAAGCGCAGTGGTAACACGTATTCAAACCGAATCGCCAAAGACCAAACTCTACCTGCAAAGTTTGCTGCCTATCAATGAAACTATTAAAGTTTACACGCGTTTGCAAGGAAAATCCGATGTGATTGTGGAAATAAACCGACAGTTAAAAGAGTTGGCACGGCAGAAACACATTCCGTTTATCAATCTATATCCGCTTTTTACTGAAAAAGGAACAAACACGCTACGTAAAGAACTTACAGGCGATGGACTGCATATTACCGAAGAAGGGTACCTTATTTGGGCAAAAGAATTAAGAAAACATGTCAAGTGATTTTTTTCAAGAACAACTCCCCGACCGAAACTCTCATAGAAAAAAACTAAACTGCCGAAAATATCAAAAAAATATTTGAAACGAGAAACATTTGAAAGCTAAATATTGTTACTAAAAGAAATAACTGACACAAAAGCTTAGTAACGTGTAAAAAATAACTTGGTATAAATAGCTATCAGCAACCAACCATCAACCCAATTTTAAAGCGCTGAATATAAACACATTAAACTAAAAACCAATTACTGACAGCTAATAGCTGAAACAAGCCCAACTTATTTTTCACATATCACTTAATCAAAAATTATAAATCAAAAATCAAAAATCAATTATGGATAACGTAACCAAAGTATTAGAGGCTATCAAAACTGCCGGAGAACCTGTAAACGCAGGTAAAGTAGAAGAACTTACCGGACTGGACCGCAAAGAAGTGGATAAAGCGATGAATCAATTGAAAAAAGACGGTTCTATCATCTCACCCGTTAGGTGCAAGTGGACAGCCAAATAAACTCTAAAAAAAACTAACAACAAAATTTCCTGCACATTGCGCAACAGCACGCTGATTTTTTACATTCTGCGTTCATTTGCGCAATCTGCGGGAAATATTTTCTTATGATAAAGAAATCAGAAGTTTCACCTATAGGGCAAATTACAAAGCCCCACGGACTAAAAGGCGAAATGGTTTTCCATATAGACAATTCTATATTGGAAGAAATAGACGTGCCGTTTATTGTTTTGGAACCGGAAGGCATCCTTGTACCGTTTTACATTGAAAACCTACGTTTCAAGTCGAACAGCTCGGGATTTATTCAATTAGAAGGCATCACCAACGAAGAAAAAGCGCGTGAGTTAGCCGGACAAACCATTTATCTACCCAATGAATTTCTCTCCGAATTGGAAGAAGATGATGTACATGTGGAATATTTTATCGGTTTTCAGGTTACGGACGAAAGGCTCGGGCACATCGGGAGCATCACTGCCATTGACGACAGTACCGAAAATATTCTTTTTGTAGTTAGCCAAGGCAATGATGAACTTTTAATACCCGCAGTGGAAGAGTACATTACCGAAATTGACGAGAAAAATAAAACCCTTCGGATGGATTTGCCGGAAGGATTATTGGAAATATAAACGAGCAATTTATCTGTAAAGCGGAATGCCTATTCCATTTTTCATTATCTTCGTTTTATTTTCCTGTAATAATCCGCTTTATTTCATTGAGTTTATTCAGCGCTTCAATGGGTGTAAGGTTGTTTACATCCAAACCCTTGATTTCGTCGCGCACTTGTTCCAAAACGGGATCGTCCAACTGAAAAAAACTAAGCTGATAACCTTCCCGCTGGGTGGCTATTTCCCCTACGGGCTTAGCTATGCCGTTTTGTCGGTTGTCGGTTTCAAGTTGTTTGAGAATTTCATCGGAACGTTTTACGATGCTTTGAGGCATACCCGCCATTTTTGCCACGTGAATCCCAAAACTGTGCGCGCTGCCGCCACGCGCTAATTTCCGCAGAAAAATCACTTTTTTATCTACTTCCTTAACCGATACATTGTAATTTTTTATCCGCGAAAACGAGTTTTCCATTTCGTTCAGTTCGTGATAATGCGTAGCAAAAAGCGTTTTGGCTTTGCCGGAAGGGTGTTCGTGAATGTATTCCACAATTGCCCAAGCAATGGAAATGCCGTCGTACGTGCTGGTGCCGCGCCCTAACTCATCAAAAAGCACCAAACTTCTACCGGAAAGGTTATTCAGGATGCTGGCAGCTTCATTCATTTCCACCATAAAGGTACTTTCACCTTGTGAGATATTGTCACTGGCGCCCACACGGGTGAAAATTTTATCCACCACGCCTATTTTGGCGCTTTCCACAGGCACAAAACACCCGATTTGCGCTAATAGCGTGATAAGCGCCGTTTGCCGTAACAGCGCCGATTTACCCGACATGTTGGGACCTGTAATAATGATCACTTGTTGAGTTTTCCCGTCCAAATACACGTCGTTAGCTATATAGCTTTCACCCACAGGCAGCTGTTTTTCTATCACGGGATGTCGTCCCTGTTTGATATCAATCACATCGCTGTCGTTTATTTCGGGGCGCACGTAACGGTTTTCTTCCGATACTTTGGCAAAGGAAAGCAAACAATCCAGCTTGGCTATCAAATTGGAATTGAGCTGAATAGCTGTAACATATTCAGAAAGCGCCATCACGAGTTCGCTGAAAATGCGTGTTTCTATCGCTAAAATTTTCTCTTCGGCGCCCAGAATTTTTTCCTCATAATCTTTCAGCTCCTGCGTAATGTATCGCTCGGCATTCACTAAGGTTTGCTTGCGTATCCATGTTTCAGGCACTTTGTCCTTGTGCGTGTTGCGTACCTCAATGTAATAGCCAAACACGTTGTTGTAACTGATTTTCAGTGAAGGGATGCCTGTGCTCTCACTCTCACGCTGCTGAATTTCCAGCAGGTAGTTTTTGCCTGAATGTGCCAATTTGCGCAACTCGTCCAAAGAGTCATCTACCCCCGAACGGATAACACCGCCTTTATTTATCAACATTGGCGGGTCGCTTTGAATTTCACGATGAATTTTTTCGGCAATGATTTTGCAGGGATTGAGTTGCTCGGCAATGGTGCGTAGCGGTTCATTATCGGCTTCGGCACAGCCGTTTTTAATGGGTTCAATGGCATTGAGCGCAGTTTTGAGCTGAACTACTTCGCGCGGATTGATGCGCCCCACCGCCACTTTGGATATGATGCGTTCCAAATCGCCTATAAGAGCAATGTTCTGAATAAGCATCTGCCGAAATTCGGGATTTTTAAAGAAATATTCCACCACGTTTTGCCGTTCCACAATGGGTTTTACGTCTTTGAGCGGGAAAGCCACCCACCGTTTGAGCATGCGTCCGCCCATCGGGCTGATGGTGCGGTCAATTACGTCCACAAGCGTTTTTCCGCCTTCGTTCATGGCGCCGTAAAGTTCCAAATTACGCACCGTGAAGCGGTCTAACCACACGTATTTGTCTTCTTCAATACGCACAAGTTGCGTGATATGCGCCGTTTGAAGGTGGTGGGTAATATCCAGATAGTGTAAAATGGCTCCCGCTGCAACAATGCCGTTGGGAAGGTTTTGCACACCGAATCCTTTCAAACTTTTGGTTTCAAAATGCTTTAAAAGTCGTTCATTGGCGCTATCGGGTGTAAAAGCCCAGTCTTCCAAGGCGTAAGTAAAGAATTTTGTCCCGAAAGCCGCCTCAAATTCTTTCTTTTTCGTGCGGTCATACAGCACCTCTTTGGGCGAAAAGCTGCTCAATAACTTGTCCACATACTCGCCGGCGCCTTCCGCTACCAGAAACTCACCGGTGGAAATATCCAAAAATGCCACGCCTAAGCTGCCTTTGGTAAAATAAACGCTTGCCAAAAAGTTATTTTCTTTGTGATGCAGCGTGGTATCGCTGTAAGATACGCCCGGGGTAACCAGTTCCGTAACTCCTCGTTTTACTATTTTTTTAGTGAGTTTAGGGTCTTCGAGCTGGTCGCAGATAGCCACGCGTCTGCCCGCGCGTACCAATTTAGGCAAATACGTGTCCAAAGCGTGATGCGGGAATCCCGCCATTTCTATGGTTTTGCCTTTTCCGTTGGCACGGCGTGTGAGGGTAATCCCCAACACTTCCGCCGCTGCAACGGCATCGGTGGAATAAGTTTCATAAAAGTCACCGCAACGAAACAACAAAACGGCATCGGGGTGCTGCGCCTTGATATCGTTATACTGCTTCATCATCGGAGTTTCAACAATTTCAGTCATAAGGATGTAAACGTGTACACGAGTAAAAAAGTAAACAAGTGTACAGGATTTATTTTTGTGTTAATTATTTTCTTTTAATTCTAAAACGCTTTTCGCGTTTAGCGGTGTAACCACTTTTTGTCCGGTCTTTTGTTCTAATTCCAAGCGTGCATTTCGAGCAATACTTCCGCCTTGCCGGGCTATTTTAACGTGTTCTTCAAATGTTTCCGGATTATTAGTTTCAGAAATTTCTTTGGTGGAAAGTTCTGCTAACATATTCAAGACTAATTCCTTATTGGTCATATTATCTCGCAGATTTTCTTTTTTTAGTCCTTTGAACTTTTTGTATTCTTTGGCGGTTTTATCTGCCCAAGTTTTGTAAATTATATCGGTAAGCGTGGCAAATTGTACGCCTTCTTGTAAGCCGTGTCGTTTCCATTCGTCGGTTAAATCCTTACGAATTTCAATACTTTTCAAACGCTGATTAATCCAATTGTCTGAATATCCTAACCTTTTATAATCTGCCATTGCCTGTTCTATGGACAGTTCGGGGTCTTGCAATTGGTCTAAACGCTCTTTGGCTATTTGCGCCATCCATACTTTAAAAGGTTCGGCTTTGGGCGAAGGAATAGACTGTATCAGACGGAAAAGCTGCCGTGTTTCCATTACATCGGTTTTGTAGTTTTTCCCATCCGCGGCAGGCATTTTCAGTTGACTACAATTTGTAGTCAACTGGCTTCCTTCTTTTTTTAACCTTGTTTTCAACACACTCCAATATTTTCTAGGATTGGGACTTCCCGTTAACACCTCAATGGTATCTACCACGGAAAAGTACCACTCTTCGGTTTCATCGTCCCACACGGTGCGGACTTTTTTTTCTTCAAAAAGCTGTATGGCGTTTTGTTTAGTCATAATTGATTAGATCTTGTTTATCGTTTCCACCATTTTGCTCCACGCGTATTTTTTCTTTTCTTCTTGCATGTTTTTCCCAAATTCTTCGGAACGATTATTCTCAAAAAAATCTATCAACGCGTCCGCTATTTTATTTTTATCAGGTTCCACTACATAGCCTACTTTACCGTGAGGCACAGTTTCTGCCAGCCCACCCACATTGGTTACCAGCATCGGTTTTTCAAAATGATAAGCAATTTGCGAAACGCCACTCTGCGTGGCGGAACGGTAAGGTTGCGCCACCATATCTGCCGCGTTAAAATAATAAGCAACTTCACTGTCCGGAATAAAATCCGTATGTAAAATCACCTCGTCTTCCAGCGCGTATTTGTGTATAATTTCTTTATAAGGCTCTTGGGGGTCATAAAACTCACCCGCTATAATCAGTTTTACAGGGTACTGACGCAGCCGCACATCGGCAAACGCCTCAATAAGCAAATCTAACCCCTTGTACTTGCGTATAAATCCGAAAAAAAGAATGTATTTGTAGTTAGAGTCCAAATCAAGCGCTTCGGCGGCTTCCGTTTTAGAGGTGATAGCGCCGTAATGGTCATAAATGGGGTGTGGCGAAACGAGTTTTGGCTTGTTTTTTTTATCGAATTGCTTAATATCTTCCACCACCGAGCCTGCCATTGCCACAAATCCGTCCATAGTATTTACAAAATACGCCGGAAACAGTTTGTCTAACACGCTGGGTTCGTGTGGTATCATATTGTGAATAAGGGCGATACACTTCGTGCTTTTTGATTTGCAGTTACGCGCTATCGTACCGAAACACGGCGCCATAAATGCCATCCAGTAACAGAAAATTACTTTATCCGGTTGCTTGGCTTTTATTTTTTTGCCCACGCTTATCCAACTGAGGGGATTTACGCTATTGATTTTTCGCGTAATTTTCAAATCAGCGGGCGCTTGCTCGGATGAGTATTGGGTTTTACCCGGAAAAAGAAAAGAGGGATATTGCAACGAGAAAGTGTAGATTTCCACCTCGTGTCCTTGTGCCTGAAACTCGCGTGCAAGCCGCTCGTTATACGCGGCTAAGCCGCCGCGGTAAGGATATGCCGTGCCTACAATAATGATTTTCATACAGATGCTTTTTTTCGATTTGTCGGATTGCAAATGTAAGAAAATTATCGGCTGTAAACAATTAAAAATAGAAGAATGCATTATTGGAATTTTCAGTCAAAAGTGGAATATCTTAATCAATAAAAGTCTATGAGCCGAAAACGTATTAAAAGTTTATTAATTCCTTACAAATTAGCACATTCCCGAGCATAAACATAACAACTTATTTTAAAATAGTACCATATAATTCCATTTTGTTTTTGTAATTTTGTAAAACATCGGTTAATTACAGGTAAGTGCTAATCAGGAATTAATTTAGTATTCACCAGAAATTTACCACTAAGGGCACTAAGAACACAAAGTGTTGTTTGAATGAGATATATACTATTTTTTTTAGTGAACTTAGTGTCTTAGTGGTTTAATATTAATTCAAACTAATTTATGTTTGGTACTTAATAAATTTGATATGTTAAAACCTGAAATATATTATATTACTGAATCCAAAATCAATTGGTTGGTCAGTGAATTTCAGCAGCATAAATATGAAAGTTTAAATAATCTTACCGAGAAATTTATGCCACGCACTGATGTAGTCTTTGTTTTTCATTTTAAAAACACGCCCATCGTATGGACTTACGGCAGCCCTGTAAAACTTCCATCTTTATATATTGCCCCGATAAATAAACAATTTCTGAATGTTTGTCTAAATGAAGATATCGAAACTTTTTTTGCTATCTGTAAACCTACCGTATTGTCACGTATCTTAAATATCCATTTTTCTTCTACTAATCCGTTCATAATTGATGTGCCTAAAACAGTTTTTCATCCGTTGTGGGAACAGATGGCTGCGATGAAAACTATGCAAGAACGAATGGATTGCTTTAAAGAATTCTTTTGGGAAATATCTCAAAAACCATATATACCCGATTCAATTGACATATTATACCAGAACATAGTAGAAAAAAGTATAAATATTCCTTTAAAAAATATTCTTCAACATTGTTGCGCTTCTGAAAGAACTCTGGAGCGTAAGTTTATGCTTCGTGCCGGCGTGAGTATAAAAATGTTGATGCGATTGGCGCGTTTTGAGTATGTATGGAAAAAAGTAAGAAATGACCATATTACAAATTATCAGGACTTAGTTTTTTACGGTAACTATTTTGACCAAACGCACTTTATTAAAGATTTTAAGAAAATTACGGGCGAAACCCCGGATTATTTTTTCCATCGTAATTTGGAAAACGTAAAAATTCTTTCAGGACGTTTGCCTATGTTATGATAAAATCTGTCGGTTTTTTACTATCAAGTTATTTTTTTCAATTCTACCTTTGTGTTCGATAAGAGTCATTTAACAGTGACCATAAAAAAATAAAAACATGAACACATGCCCCATTACCTTTTGATACACCAAGGAATGATTATATGGTGTGTTCCAACAAAGGAAATATAAAAGACGAGAGAAAAAAGATGAAATGGCGCATTACGCAAATGCTGTAACGTTTTGCGCTTTTTTTTCGTTTACTCGCACACCTGCCTACTCTTCTGTTTATCAGCCCCATAACTCGTAACTAAATTATAAACAAATGAAAACAAAACATTTTTTCTTCACAATCGTGCTGCTTGCGATGTGCGTGGTAACCGCAAGCTGCAACAAAGACCCGGAAGCTTCTATCGACAGCCCGACCAAAGTAATGAAAAACGTAACGATTACCAAAACCGACAAAGCCGGCAAAACTATCAATGCCATGCGTGTAGATTATAGCTACGATGCCCAAAAGCGCATTACGGCCATTCAATTTTTCAACATTGACGGTAAGGGTAAGGCTACGCCTTATTATAAATTCGATTACACCTACAATGCCGACAATCTGGTAAGCAAAGCAAGGTATGTACAAGATGCTATGTTTCTTGATGCTGTTTTTACCTACAATGCCGACAAAGAAATAACTAAAATTGTGTACAGTGGTCTAATAAGCAAAACGGTGGATGTAACGTACAGCAGCAAAGGGTATCTATTTCTTGATGGAACGGTGCAACTGTCCTACGACACCCATCAGGTATTTAATATTCAGACTTCTTCTTCCACTTATACATTTATTTATGAAGGCAGTATGCAGAACGGTTCTGCCAACCTGGGCGCACAGGTAGGTATTCCTACTTTTTTCGTTTTTTCGGGTTATGGTGCTGTGCTTTTTAACTATTATATTGTGCTTCCAAACATATTTAATGCCGGTGTATTAAAAGAAATTCAAAAGGACGGCGTATACCTTTTTCAAATTACCAACGAGAAAGATAAATTGGGGTTTATTACAAGATCCACATTCAAATTAGGTAATGACACTAACACAGCAGTTTATACCTATCAAAAGTAAATTTTGAAAACGAACATTCAATTTATAAATTCAATAGAATGAAAAAAACATTCATTTTCATCATGCTCTTGTTGCTTTGTGCAAGTTGCTCTATTCTTAAAAATCGGGAACAATCGTTAGTTACCGCCGGCAGTTGGACTATCCGTCCGGGAGATACCGTCAAGTTAGGAAAAGGCTCGCAACCCGATGGAAGTTTCAAATATGTGAAAAACGCCGGATGGCAAACGGCAGTGAAAGTGGAATCTTCTGATGTAGCGGTAAAGGCAGACCAAACCATCGTGGATAAAAGTTACAACTACAAACAAGTGGTGGTTTCAAGCATCAAAGGAAACAACACGCTGGTAATCAACACCGCCGTTGGCGGCAGAATCCATGTGAAAGTGGAAGAAGCTATTGCCGCGGGCGAATTGTTGGCGCCAAAATAAGCCAAATTATCAATAAGAAGAACGGATGAAGTGAATATAAACGGATGTGGGCGAAACGGGTTTCTGACCGCATAAAAAAACAAAAAGCATGAAAAAGTTAAGATTATTACTGTTAGCAATTACAATTGTTACCGTGCCTATGGCAAAAGCACAAATTTCGTTCGCGGTAAAAGGCGGCGTGAACCTGTCTAACTGGTATGGCGAAAGTTCGAAACCGTTTAGCCCAAAAATTGGGTTTAACGCCGGAATTATGACCGAATATGGTCTCGCAAACAACTTCTGCCTGCAATCGGGACTAACGCTTCATTCCAAAGGGATGATAATAAAGTATAACGGTGGGTCTAAAACCTATAATTCGATATACCTTCAATTACCGGTTCATGCAGGATATAAAGTAGATATTTCACCGGCAGTGAAGGTCATGCTGCATGCCGGACCTTATATTGCATATGGGATTGCCGGAAAAATACGGAGTAATGGGGTTAGTCAGGATTTATTTGATGAACATTATCGGCGATTCGATACCGGAGCCGGATTAGGTGTAAGTGCGGAGTACAGGAGTTTTCTGTTGGATTTGGGAATAGATATGGGTTTGCTAATTTTTCAAGAAACTTTTAAAAACCTAAATTCCTATCTATCCGTAGGTTACAGATTTTAGATAGCAACCGTTATTTTTTCTGTGCTCTACTGTATATCAGCGAAATAAATTCGCGCAAACATGCGATCTTCATTTTATTTTTAAGTCGAACTTACATATATTAACTCAATAAAAACAATCTTATGAAAAAAAATCTATTTCTCACACTTATTCTTTTAGCATTGCTTTCCTGCAATAAAGATGAACCTACTGATCCGGGAATTGTTCAAAAAACGCTTACCGTTGAAAGCATTATCGGAACAGCCAATGGCAAAATTGACCCTACTCGTAAAGGTTTTATCGACCTTTACGATGGGTTGGCATACTCACAAACCGAGGCAAAATCCAACTCTTCCAAAATTGATTTTGCCTATAATTATCACGACGAAGGGTGCAACACTTGTCGTTTTTTTGAAAATGTTAAAGCAATGTCAACGAGAACACATTATGTTGACGGATTCAGCGCCATTACCAATAGCCAAATAGAAATGGCAATTTCTGTTACGAAATTTGATAATATCAAAACATCTGCCGATATCGAAAAGATATTTACAGATGAAAAAATTATGCTGAACCATTTAGCTGACATTACTAACAGAAAAACCGATGTAGCTTTGGGTAAAGTGTTCGCCTTTGTGGATAAAAACGGCAAAAAAGGTTTTTTCTCAATCGGAGATTATGCGGCAAACGTGCCTACAGGGGATAAAGCTACTTTAACCCTTACCATTAAAATACAAAAGTAAGAAACGCTTATAAGTAATTTTTCTAAAAATCATTAACAGAAAACCTTATGAAAAAAATTCTTTTTCTCACAGTCGTTCTTTTGGCATTGCTTTCCTGCAAAAAAGAAGAACCCGCAGCGCCCGTAATAACTACGCCTGCCACTTTTGCCGATATTCAACTGAAACACATTCAAGAAATGGAATCGGCTATGAGCGCCACTAACCGGATCACAATTTTGAGCAATGGTAAAATAATCTGGAAGCCTGGCGATGTATTTATTTACAAAACCAAAGAAGGCCGTTTCGGTAAATTTGAAGTGATGCAGATTGACGCAACAAAAGATTATGTGTTAACCATAAAAGCGGTTACGTTTGCTTCGGATGGCAAAGTATTTAATCAGGCTAACACTTTGAATATCAGAGCTACATATCATTGCGATTTGGATTTAGTTGCAGAAGCAACAAGCGCTACCGGCGATTTTCAATCTGACAGGCCAGAATACGGATTTATTGACCTCGAACCAGAGCACAATGCAAAATTTGCAAGTTATAATTTTGTAAAATAGAAAAACAACGGTTTTTCTCGCACAATGTAACCTGCTCTGCTCAATTTTCAATATGGGAAAATTATTGATTTGATAAAACATTGTGCACCCCGCTTTCGGAAGAGAAGTTTGTGTGAGTAAATAAGAGAAGGATAGCGAATTGTGAGATTTATTTGTCACAAACTTTTAATACATAAATATAAGTAATTCGACAAGATTATTGTTATATTTTATTTAAGCAACAAACCGTAAATCGGTTAATTTTTACACTACTCCGACTATCCCGTCTAAACGGGATTGTAAGATAAATTTTGATAACTTTAAAACCTAACATTAATATTTATCATTTACTTACACTATTTTATAACGATATATTGTAAAATAAGTTTATTTCAATTTTTCCATATTCCCTTTTTTCAGCGAAAAAACAAAGGTCAATCCACCGCCGGGGGTGTTTTTGGCGGTAATATTTCCTTTATGATAAATAACGGCATTTTTCACAATAGCTAATCCCAGCCCTGTACCGCCCACTTTGCGACTGCGTCCCTTGTCCACGCGGTAGAAACGCTCAAAAATACGGTTCAGATGCTCTTCGGATACGCCTACGCCATTGTCTGAAAACGTAAAATAATAGTATTCTTCGTCTTCGCGATAACAATTAATTTCCACCCGCGCTTTTTCGCCCGCGTAAGTCAAGGCATTATCCATTAGATTTCGGAAGATGGAATAAATCAACGAAGCATTTCCCCGAATTTGGATGTCCGAGCGAAGTTTCATTTTTACCTGCAACTGTTTTTCTTCAATTTGCAAATGTACATCGTTTAGCACGTCGGAAACAATATTGCCAATGTTGCACAGTTCTTTGTCAAAGGCTTTTCGGTGTTCTTCTATTTTATTCAGCGTGGAAATATCCTGTAAAAGCGCGCTCAAACGTTGCGCCTGTTGGTGGGAACGCTCAATAAAAAATTTCTGACGTTGCGAGTCTAACTCGGGATTTTCAATAATGCTTTCCATATATCCCATAATGGAAGCTACGGGGGTTTTCAGCTCGTGCGAAATGTTTTGCGTGAGCTGACGTTTTAACTCATTCTCATGTTCTTGCAAAGTGGTGTCATTGATGGATATTTCAAATGTATTATCCTGAAAAACAATGCATTGAACCATAAAAATTTTCCCTTCTTTCTCTATGGTAATTCGTTTGCGGGTGAGCTGATTATTGGTTAAACTTTCATCAATAAATTGGTTTATTTCTTGAAATTCTTCCAACTCAAAAACATCTTCCGACGTTCCTTTTTGCTTCTCAGTCAAGAAGTTAGTATATTGGATAAAATGCGAATTGACTAAGATTTCTTTTTTATCGGCAGAAAAAATGCCGAGCCCTTCCTGTGATATTTGAAGGTGTTTGATTAACTTTTCCCGCTCGTTGTTTACATCGTTTTTCGTTTTGGCTAATTGTTGGTAAAGACTGACCATATTTTGACTGATTTCGCCCAATTCATCTTTCGGGAAATCAATGTCCACATCGTCAGGATCGCCTTTTTGCGCCTTTTGTGTAAACAAGCGCAGACGGTCAATGGAACCGGTAAAATTTTTAGTAATAAAATACAGCGCGATGACCGATAAAACCAATATCAATACCATAAAATAGAAAAAAAACATATTGGTCTTTAACAAATTTTGCAGGCTGTGGGTGTAGGGCAACGCGCTTCGGACGTAATATCCGGGAAACCGGGTGGCGTAATAATAGTATTCTTTTCCGGTGGAATGTGAATGGCGGATGGTTTTGCCGTAGCCCATTCTTTTTGCCATCTGAAATTCGGGTCTTTCTTTGTGATTTTCAAGTGTTTTGGCATTTTTTACCGAAGAGTCATAAGTAACCGTTCCGGTAGTATCCATTACGGTAATACGCAGTGCCGTATCGGGAAAAAGCCGCACCACTTTATTTAAGCTATCAGAAGCGTATTGGTTTTCTTCCAAATACTTATGGACGATGAGGTTATAGTTTTTAAGCTGAATATCCAGCAATTGCCCACGGTTATTCCTTTCCCGCTGGTACTGCACAAAGGTAATAGCTGCCAGCAGCAGGAAAATCATACTGAAAAAGTAAAGAAATATTTTTTTGTATAAACGCAAATGTTAAAAGTTCAAAAGTTTAAAAATTCAAGAGTTTAGAGGTTAAAGAGTTTAGAAGTACGAAAATCGTAATTCTAAATAAATCCGTCAAACCGTTTTTGAGCGGTTAGACGGGTATGAGAAAACACGTAACAAACAATTAATGTCCCCAAAAGCTACTTTCCTTTTTCTTTCCCTTTTGGGGAAAGTCCCCGCAGGGGGATAGAGGTTGGGGGATTAGTGGGCTCATTCTTCAAAACAATAACCGTACCCAAGCCGGGTAACGATGTTTTTTCCGTAGGGTCCTATTTTTTTCCGAAGACGGGTGATGTTTACGTCGATGGTGCGGTCTAAAACCACTACTTCGTCAGACCAAACGCGAGTGAGCATCTCTTCACGGGTGAAAACTCGGTTTTTGTTTTCAAGAAACAATTTCAATATCTCAAATTCTTTTTTGGTAAACGGAATTTCTTCACCGCTAAGCGTTACTTTTTTATTGCCTAAATTCACGTTTAATTTGTCGTATTTCAGATTTTGTTCTACCTTCCCTTCCCGTTTGGCTTCCACGCGGCGCAGTACGGCTTTTACGCGTGCCAACACTTCCCGGATGGAAAAAGGCTTGGAAATATAATCGTCAGCGCCAATGTTAAAACCTGTGAGGCGGTCATTTTCAGTATCCTTAGCCGTGAGAAAGATAATGGGAATTTCAGCGGTTTCGGCGTTCTCATTGAGCATACGCGCCATACGAAAACCGGAAATCTCTCCCATCATTACGTCCAGCAAAATCAGATTGTAATCGGTTAATTTTTTCTTTAACGCTTCTTCTGCCGAATAAGCCACATCTACGGTGTAACCTTCGGTTTCAAGGTTGAATTGAAGAATTTCACACAAGTCTTCTTCGTCATCAACAACTAAAATTTTGTACGGATTCATACTTCATTTACGATTTTAGATGTAAAAATTACAATTGCTGTTAACAAGAAACAGCTAATTAAATAAAAATTTCATCGCAAAGTAACTTGTTTTATATTTCGATGCCGTGTAATATGTATGACAAAAAGATGACAAGATTGATTTTCCCGCAGATAACGCAGAGTTACGCAGATAAAGAATAAAATTCAGGGTTTATCTGCGTAATCTGAGGGAACTATTAGTTTATTTCGTTTTTAATCTTACAATTCCGCTTTTCACCCCTTTTGCCGAAACTTCTACGGTAATAGCGCCCGGTTTTTCGGCGCTTTGTACCAGCGCGGTAAGCTGCCCGCTAAACAGTTTCATTTTGGGGTTTTGGAAGCTCTCCAAACTGGCGGAATTTCCGTTAGCCATGGCTTTGAACGCGCCGGCGCCGGTTACTTTCACAGTCACTTCATCGGTTTGCGCGGGGCAGAAGTTGCCGTTTTTGTCCACCATTTTCACATTGATAAAAGAAAGGTCTTTTCCATCTGCTTGAAGGGTGGTTCGGTCAGCTTCAAGTACAATTCTATCCGGTTTTCCGGCTGTTTTTATCTCTTTTTCCTCCACGGCTTTTCCACTTGCGTCATAAGCCACCACTTTTACCGTTCCGGGTTCATATTTGGTATCCATCCACATCAAGCGGTATCGTTTTTGGCGGTCAAAATTCTTTTCAGCCTCTTTGGTGGCGCTTGAATCCCGTTTTACGCTTAGGTCTTTGGTGCGTTTTCCTTGACTTTTTCCATTGATAAATAATTCAGCCGAAGGATAGCTCGTGTACACAAACACGGGGGTAACTTGCCCTTCGCGCCCTTTCCAGTTCCAGTGTGGAAGGATGTGCAGTGTTTTTTCTTTTTTGTTCCAATGGCTGCGATACAGGTAAAAACGGTCTTTGGGAATGCCCGCTAAGTCAACAATTCCAAACAGCGAACTGTGCGAGGGCCAATTGGTATAATATGGTGTGGGTTCGCCTAAATAATCAAAACCCGTCCATACAAACTCGCCAAAGCAATACGGCAAATCCTCGTGCTGAATAAAATCGTCTTCGGGCAGGTTGCTCCAACTGCAATGCTCCACATCGTAAGAAGAGGATTGGTGGTCATCGTATTGCGCCATGGATTTGCGTTCCACAGGGAATTTATAGACTCCGCGCGAACTTACGGTAGATGCGGTTTCTGTTCCCAAAATCAGTTGTTGGGGCAGTTTTTTATAGTTTTCGTGATATAGATGCGGGCGGTAGTTAAACCCTGCAATATCCAATATTGCCGCGAAATTATTATTTACCACTGCTGTGGGATTATCCATACCGTTGGTTACGGGGCGTGTGGGGTCTTCGCGGTGGCAGATGTCTTGCAAGAACTTGTTTCGTTTTGGTCCCATGTTTCCATCGCCTTGCTCCGGCACTTCGTTGCCGATGCACCACATAATCACGCTCGGATTATTGCGGTAATGACGCACTAAGTTTACCATGTCTTTTTCCGCCCAATTGTCCCAAAACAAATTATAACCGTTATGTACTTTGGGTTGTTTCCATTCGTCAAAACTTTCCGCCATCAGCATCATTCCCATTTCATCACAGGCGCGTACCAGCTCCGGCGCGGGCATGTTGTGTGAGGTGCGAATAGCGTTTACGCCCATATCTTTCATTATGCGTACTTGACGACGGATGGCGGCATCGTTTACAGCCGCGCCGAGGGGACCTAAATCGTGGTGGTTACAAACTCCTTGGAATATAATTTTTTCGCCATTGATGTAAAATCCGTCGTTAGGCTTTATTTCGATGGTGCGAATGCCGAAAGTGGTGCTGTATTCGTCAATCAGCTGTTTATCGGCATAAAGCATTGATTTCACAGAGTATAAAACGGGACTTTCCACGTTCCATAGCTTGGGATTTTGCACAATCACGTCCTGATTAAATTCATTTTCATCAAAAACGGTCAAATCCGAACTTGTTTTTGCTACGGAATTATTTTGGGCGTCAAAAATTTCTGAAACAAGCGTGTAGTTGGTTTTTTCAAAGTTAGCGTCTTTTATTTTTGTACGAATATTAACCCGTGCAAAATTCTTGCGTACCACCGGCGTGGTAACCTGCGTTCCCCACACGGGAATATGCGTGTCGTTTGTAACTATCACGTGCACATTACGGTACAGCCCCGCGCCCGGATACCAGCGGGATTGCTCCACGCGATTTTCTAACCGCACTGCCAACACGTTTGGCGTATTGTCTCTGTTCAGAAAATCGGTAACGTCTAATGAAAACGAGTTGTAGCCGTATTTCCATTCGCCCGCTTTTTTGCCGTTGACAAAAATTTCGGGATTTGCCATAGCGCCGTCAAAAAGTAATGTTACACGTTTTCCGGCTTCGTACTTGGGTAAATTTCCGGTATTACGGTACCAACCTACTCCTACAAAAGGAAGTCCACCGGTACGCCCCGCGTGTTCCAATGCTTCTTTTTGTCCGTCCTGCACAATGGCTACATTTTGCTTGTCGTTTTGCGCACTGAATGGTCCATAAATAGCCCAATCATGTGGTACGGTAACGGTTTGCCATTTGCTGTCGTCATAATCGGCGTTTTTTTGAGTGGCGTCATCCGTGCGGACGAATTTCCAATTCTTCTCTAAGAGATACTCCTTACGTGTCTGTGCCGAAACGGCTATCCCTAAAAGAAGGATAGACAGGAAGAAAAAATGTTTTTTCATTGTGTGTGTGTTATTTTTAGTGATAATTTATTGTTTTCATTTGTGAGATGTGATTCTTTTATAAACATTCCGGAATAACATTCAACGGAGGATTGAGTAAACTGTTTTATGCGGAAATGAAAAACATTATTCCTCCCAAAATTTTTCTAATAAGCCGTTTAATAGTACTAACGTATCTTGTTCTGCATAATTGTTTTTTCGGAATTTATTGATTTGATACACTATCTCTTTAATCAACGGAAAATCTTTGCCGGATTTTGCATGCAGCCTTTTTGAAAACTCTTCATCAAGATTTTGTGTGTCCAGATAGTATTTGTTCCGGATTTTATCCAAAAAATAAATAATCTGTTTATCTACCACGTTAGTGGCGCTTTCTTCCTGATAATAAAGGTTGCCGATGGTTTGTGTAAATTCTACGGTAGTGTTTCGGAGCGGTTTGATAATGGGTACGATGCGTTGGCGGCGCTTGGCGTTAAAAAGAACATACAGCAGCAGCCCGTACAGAAAAATCAGCCACGCTATGCGCAACGCCGGATAGCGAAATATAACGGAAAGCGGTGTTTGTGCCTCCTCCGTTCCGTAACCGCTCGCTTTGCCACGCACAAACCACACAGTAGGCTGGTTTTTAGGCAGATAAGAGAGCATACGCGCTACGTAATCAGCGGAACTTCGGGGCTTTAACAAAGCATAATTGGTAAAAACAGCCGGCTGGGTGTGAAGATACACGGTGCCTTTCCCATACTTTACCCTTACAAAACAAGGAAAAGCCTCTTCGTTTTGGAAACGGCTTTCGCCGAGTATCAGAGAAGAATCTTTGTTGAAATTCACAAAAAAATACGTATTGAACGATTTTTTCAAATATAAGGAATCCCTTTTCCACGCGGACGAAGTGAGTGTGAGACATACGGAATCCTCCTCATTTAACGGACCTGCATAATTCAAATCCGATAATTCCACGCCGAGCGAATCTAAAAATGTTTTCCGTATATTCTCGCCGCTTATAAACAGGGTACTTCCCTGAGCCACGGTCCTCAGCGTGATGGAGTCCAATCTATCATATACATTGTAATCTATTATCAGGTAGTTTCGCGGGATGGTATCGCCGTTATCATTCAGATATTGGTAGAAAGAAGAATTTGTTCTTTCTAACGTGTTTTTTGGAAATAAATCCTCTACCTGCCGATTAAACACATATAAATCCAATGGATTTGTATGGTGAATATGGTATGTAGGCGCCCAAACAATGGGCTTAACGCGCATGCCGTCCACTACAATGATGAGAATAATTACCCCCACGAGCGATGCTAAAAATATTTTAAGCGTTTTATCCATGATTTCCGTTGGGTTTTAAATGGGTTAAAAACGCTGCTCGCGCATTTACATAATCGGTATCGGTAATGGAAAACTCGCCGTACCAAATGTAATTATACAGGTAAGAAAGGTAAGAAAAACGGTGCCGGACGTTTTCGTCTTTTATTTCCAGCAAGTAATCGGCATTGGTCTTTTTCGCTTGCCACTCTATCAGGTTTTTCTCTTTCAGTGTGCGCAACAACCAAAGGTAATAAAGGCGGATGCTTTGTCGCGTATCTCCCTGACGCTCTGCTTCGGCAATCATTTGCGGAAAATCGGCATACACTATCAGTTGTTCCAAATCATTTATGTCAATTTCCACTTCTTTCTCTTTTTTCTGAAAAAACCACCGTCCTTTGTGGTTTATTATGAGTCGCACAATAAAATAAAGCGCGATGAGTACCACTATACCGCACAATATGTAAAACGCAAATTCGGTGGCGGTGCCTATTTTATGATTCTTGTCCCAGCCGAAAAGCCACTGGAGGAAGCTTTCAATTCTATCTTTTAGTTTCTTCCAAAATGTATTGCTGCCGGGACTTCGGCTATAATCAAAATCGGCATCCTGCCGGTATTTTTGCTGAAAATTATTTTGAAAGGATAATTCTTTATGCGTAGAAGTGTCTTTGGGAATATTTTTCAGCTGCATAAGATATTCCTGTTTCTTAGCTTCCGACACAGTGTCCGTATAATCTTCTTCAGTAGAAGATATATGAATGCCTTCATCGGACTGTGCGAACAGGCTCACAGTACCCAGAAAGAAAAAAAAACATATAATCAGCCCTTTATTCTTCATTCCTTCCGATGGTGTCTATTTCTGAAAAAGCCTGTACGTGCTCTTCGGTTTCTTTGCCACTGTAATAAATAAGTCCTTGATTAATATAAATAAGATTACTAAATATATAGGAGAATATTATATTTATCACATAAATAATAACCATTAAAGGCATAATGCCTTCCATATCCGGCTCGCCGCTACCGGTTGTAATTAATCGAGCCATCATAATGGAATATGGAATAATGCTAACCACAAAACTAATTACGTACAGAATAAAAATCATCAAGGTACTTGAACCCACGATGTGCCAGAATTTACTAAAAAGTGTCCGCCAGCCGGCTCCCATAGCTTCGAAATATCCTACCTCTTCATTAAGATAAACGTACAAAGACTGATTTATCCATGTGATAGCGGCGCCCATACCCAAAATAAGAAGCGGTATGCCCACTAACAATAAAACCAGCGCGGCACTTAATATGAAAAAAATCATGATAAGTGGAATAAAAGTAAAAATGGAGAGCAATCCGAAAATAATAATGCGCCCAATGTGTTTTTTTATCTCATTCAAAATCTCTGACGCCGTAAACGTTTCCCTGTCGGTGGAAGCTACTAAACGCAGATATACAATAGGATAGGCAGTGGTAATAACGGTAAAAATAATGGCTATTAACGCGCCGACAGTAAACAATACAGCAAAAACACCCGCGTTTTCATCCGTAAAAAAGGAAGGGCTCGCAGTGGGATTAATGAGCGCCTGCCCAAACAAATCTTTGAAAATAAAGAAGTATATCAAGCAAAGGATCAAGAGCAAAGCACCATTGAGTGTAATAAAGTTTAAAAGGTAGTTTTTCCAGAATTTTCTGAAAAACTGAAACGTATCTGACATGTATTCGCCAAAATCACGTTTTTTGTAAAGGGGGAATGAAGACATATTTTATATTTTATATTTTATAAGTTAGTAGAAAATAGTTTCCGGCTAGTGGGAAATAGCTCATAATAAGAATAATCAGGGCTTATTTCAATGTTTTCTCCGAACAGTTTTTAACTTATCCGTGATACAAAAATATAAAACATATTTCTTACAACCATAAAAAATCTAAGAATTTAATTATTTGATTGTTAGAAACATATTTTAATGACGTATTATTTTTACATTTTAATAAAAAAAATTATCTTTGCATTGCTAAAAAAACTTCCAAAATTTTCCCCCAACAACGAACATATAAATCATTATAAATCAAAACAATATGAGTGAAACTAAAAGAGTGTACACCTTCGGTAACGGAAAAGCCGAAGGTAAAGCAGATATGAAAAATCTGCTGGGCGGTAAAGGCGCTAACCTTGCCGAAATGAACCTGATTGGTGTTCCGGTACCCCCCGGATTTACCATTACTACCGATGTTTGTACCGAATACTATGATTTGGGAAAAGACAAAGTGGTAGAACTGCTGAAACCCGAAGTGGAAAAAGCCATTGCCGGCGTGGAAGAGTTGATGAAATCAAAATTCGGCGACATTGAAAATCCGTTGTTGGTATCGGTACGTTCCGGCGCGCGCGCTTCTATGCCAGGCATGATGGACACTATCCTTAACTTGGGATTGAATGACACAGTAGTGGAAGGAATGATTCGGAAAACAGGAAACGCCCGTTTCGCTTGGGATTCCTACCGCCGTTTCGTGCAAATGTACGGCGACGTGGTACTCGGCATGAAACCCGTTAATAAAAACGATATTGATCCATTTGAAGAAATCATTGAACACGTAAAAGAAGAAAAAGGCGTGGAATTAGATACGCAATTAAGCGTAGAAGACCTGAAAGAATTGGTTGCCAAGTTCAAAGCCGCCGTTAAAAAACAAACCGGCAAAGACTTCCCCGAAAGCGCTTACGAGCAACTTTGGGGCGCTATCTGCTCCGTATTTGACTCGTGGATGAATGACCGCGCCATCCTGTACCGAAAAATGGAAGGCATACCCGCCGAGTGGGGAACAGCCGTAAACGTACAAGCCATGGTATTCGGAAATATGGGCGACACATCGGCTACGGGCGTATGTTTTAGCCGCGACGCCGCTACCGGCGAAGACCAATTTGTAGGCGAGTATCTTATCAACGCGCAAGGCGAAGACGTGGTAGCCGGCATCCGCACCCCGCAACAAATTACCAAAATCGGATCGCAACGTTGGTCTGAATTAGCCGGCATTTCAGATGCGGAACGAGTAGCCAAATATCCTTCTATGGAAGAAGCGATGCCCGAAATCTACCAAGAATTGGACGCGCTGCAAACCAAACTGGAAAACCACTACAAGGATATGCAAGATATGGAATTTACCGTACAGGAAGGTAAACTCTGGTTCTTGCAAACCCGTAACGGAAAACGTACCGGCGCGGCGATGGTAAAAATAGCCATGGATATGTATCATCAGGGTATGATTGACGAAAAAGCCGCTATCTTACGCATCGAACCAAACAAATTGGACGAACTACTTCACCCTATTTTCGATAAAGCGGCACTGAAAAACGCCCAAGTAATTGCCAAAGGATTGGCAGCTTCACCTGGCGCCGCTACCGGAAAAATCGTATTTAATGCCGATGACGCAGCCGAATGGGCGCAACGTGGCGAAAAAGTGATTATGGTGCGCGTAGAAACCTCACCCGAAGACTTGGCAGGTATGGCTGCCGCACAAGGTATATTGACCGCTCGTGGTGGTATGACTTCTCACGCTGCCGTAGTGGCTCGCGGTATGGGTAAATGCTGTGTTTCCGGCGCGGGAACGTTAAAAATTGATTACGCCGCCAAAACTATGGAAGTGGATAAACTTACGTTGAAAGAAGGCGATTACATTTCTTTGAACGGTTCTACCGGCGACATCTACCTCGGTCAGGTAGCTACCAAAGAAGCGGAATTGGACGCTGATTTCGCCGAAATCATGAAACTTTCTGACAAATACGCTAAATTAGCCGTTCGCACCAATGCGGATACTCCTGCCGATGCAGGCATCGCCCGCAAATTCGGCGCCGTAGGTATCGGACTTTGCCGTACGGAACACATGTTCTTTGAAGGCGATAAGATTAAAGCGATGCGCGAAATGATTTTGGCAGAAACCGAAGAAGGACGTAAAGCCGCGTTGGCAAAAATCCTTCCTTACCAACAAGCTGACTTTGAAGGTATCTTCGAAGCGATGGAAGGCTGCCCCGTAACCGTTCGTCTGCTTGATCCACCGTTACACGAGTTTGTTCCCCACGATGAAAAAGGACAACAAGAAATGGCAGAAGCCATGCACTTGCCGTTGAAGAGTATCCAACAACGCGTAGCCTCATTGCATGAAGCCAATCCAATGCTTGGACACCGTGGATGCCGCTTGGGTAACACATTCCCGGAAATTACAGAAATGCAAACACGCGCTATACTTGGCGCAGCGTTGGCGTTGAAAAAACGTGGTGTAAAGGCTGTACCGGAAATTATGGTGCCGCTGACCGGTATTTTGTACGAATTTTTGGAACAAGAAAAAATCATCCGCGCTACCGCTAAACAACTTTTTGAAGAAACGGGCGACAGTATTGATTATAAAGTAGGTACGATGATTGAAATTCCGCGCGCGGCGCTTACGGCTAACCGCATCGCTTCCGCCGCAGAATTTTTCTCTTTCGGAACCAACGACTTGACCCAGATGACATTTGGTTACAGCCGTGATGACATCGCCTCGTTCTTGCCAATTTATTTGGAAAAGAAAATCTTGAAACAAGACCCATTCCAGGTATTAGACCGCAACGGCGTAGGTCAGCTGGTGAAAATGGCTACCGAAAAAGGACGCGAAGTGCGCCCCGACCTCAAAGTGGGTATCTGTGGTGAGCACGGTGGCGAACCATCGTCCGTTGAATATTGTCACATGGTTGGCTTGAATTACGTAAGTTGCTCCCCGTTCCGCGTGCCTATCGCCCGCTTATCAGCAGCGCAAGCAGCTATTAAAAACGCTTAGTAGCCTCCACCTCACCCTAAATCCCTCTCCCGAGGAGAGGGACTTTTAAGAAGGAGATCGTTTATAAAATAAAAATCCCTACTAATAAATTTATTAGTAGGGATTTTTTATACCATCCGCTTGTAGCAACGGGATATAGGAGCATTTGTTTACTCTTTGAATCTTCTCAAATCAGTGGAAGAGAATGTCCATTCCGGAGTTTGAATAACGCCGTTTTTCGCTTCGTACCAAGGACTGATGGATCTATTATTAGGATTTTCAAGTATCTGGGTTTCCTGTACCGGCATATAACTTTGTGCCAGCATATACATTTTTTTGCTCGTCTTTTTATCTTCGGCTACATCTACCACTATTACCGCATGTCCGTAGGGTCTTCTTTTTTGTATAAACACATCGCCTGCGCGTATGTTATTTATCAGTTTTACAGGAGTTAATTCGTCATGCAGTGAAGTAGTATTGGCATACGCGAAAATGTATCTCATATATGCCCTGAACTTGGCGTAGGACGTGTTTCCATTAGTGTAGGAAAGAAAGTAGCGCGGTTTACCATCAGACACGATATTGAAATGAATTTTATCAAACATTTTTTGCCGGTAGAGGTATTCGCCCCGAAGTCGCATTACCGCATCGGCACATTGCTGCAAATCCTGATTATCAATATCCATCTCTATTACTGAAACGTAAATGTTGGTATTTGGCTTGGTCTTTTTATTGAAATACAGCACGGAACTTCCATAAGGTTTTAATCTCAAATTGCGAAGATACTCGCCAAACGGATTATTTGCCGTAGATACACGTTCATAGCCTGCCGGCGGAAGAAATCTTTCTTGGATGGTTTTTCCGGCGGAAACAATTACTTTGTTATCTTTCTCACAAGAATTTTGAGTAATATTCTCATTGGCAGCGGAAACGCTTTTTACACATGAAACCGTGATGTACCCAAAAAGTAGAATCAGGCAGAATAATTTTTTCATTATCGTCTAAGATTTTAATACCTTTCTTTTCTGTATTTTTGATTAAGTAAATGATAAAAATCAGTGTTAGGGTTAAAGTAAAACTTAGCCGACAATCCCATTTAGCCGTGATATTCGGGGCTCGTGGCAACTAACCAATGTACGGTTTGCTGCCTCAATGAAAAACATAACCATAATTCTGTAGAATTACTAAAAAATCAGCTATACGTACTTAAGAACAGTAAGATTATTTATGTCAAAGACTTCATTAGCCACGCGCTGAAGTTGTTCCGCAGTAATAGCGTACACTTTCTCCTTCACTTCTTCCAATGTATCAAAGTAGCCGTAACGCATGAGGCTTTTCCCCAATGAGAGCGCCACATTTTCCTTATTTTCGGAAGCGATAGCCATTTGCCCGGTAAGCTGAAGTTTGTATTTATTCAGTTTTTGTGCTGAAAGCGGCGTGTGACAGAGTTTTTCAATTTCTTTTTTTACCAACGCCTCGCACCTATGAGCATTGGCGGCATCAGTACCAAAATACACCGCCCACCAGCCGCAATCAGTAAAGGGCTGGTAGTTGGATTCTACAGTATAAACCAGTCCGTTCCGCTCACGCAGCGAAAGATTAAGCAGACTGCTCATTCCCGGTCCTCCCAAAATATTGTTAAGCACGTAAAGCGCTAACCGGTCGGCATGATGAAAATCGTAGGCTCTGGCGCCCATCAGGCAATGTACTTGATTTGTTTTTCGCTTAATAGCTTTTACGGTGGCGACTTCTATTTCCGGAGTAAGGCGCGTTTCGCGTTTAAGCATTGATAAATCATTGGCAAAATACTTCTCACACCAGCGGACAATTTTGCTAAAATCGGCATTGCCTAAAGAAAAAAACACTATTTCGTTTGCAGTATAATTTTTCTGAAAGAAATAAGAAAGTTTTTCTGCTGAAAATGACTTAAGCGATTTTTTAGTCCCTAAAATATTATGAGCCATCGGATTATGATCAAACATCAGTTCTTCAAAATCATCAAAAATCAGTTCCGAAGGGCTGTCGTTATAGGACTCTATTTCGTCCTGAACAATAACAATCTCCTTTTCCAATTCTGCCTTTGGGAAGGTGGAATGCTGTACTATATCAGCAATCAGTTCTATGGCGCGCTCGGTATAAGGGGTGAGAAATCCGGCGTACACCACGGTTTCTTCTTTGGAAGTGTATGCGTTCAATTCGCCGCCGATATTTTCCAGGCGGTCTATGATTTGGCGTGATTTTCGCTTGGGAGTACCTTTGAACAGCATGTGTTCCACGAGGTGCGCCATTCCGTGTTCGTCACGGCTTTCATCACGCGAACCTACATTGACAATTACGCCGCAGTAGGAAACAGGCGATTTATGAGGTAAATGAACGACTCTGAGACCGTTAGAAAATGTGTGAGTAAGGTAAGTCAACGTTTAATTTTTTATATGCAAAGGTAATATATTTTTCACATCAAAAAAAAGCTGCCTTTTAGGGCAGCTTTTTTTAATAAAATTATGTGTGTTTTATTCTATAATTTATTTTCTATTCCCCGCTGGTCTTTTGGGAGTGTCAATATTTTTGATGACCTGAAGCGCAGTTTCATTGGTAGGATCTAATTCCAATATTTTGTTAAAAGTAGACTTAGCTTGTGCCATATCGTTTTTTACATAATAGTAATATCCTAAATAACGATAAGCCTCTATTATTTCCCCTTTACGTTCGTCCTTTTGCGGGAGCATTAGTTCCAATGCTTTTTCGTAGTAAGGTTTAGCCAATCCTTGAGTTAATTCGGGGTCAAGAGCTGTATTTGTTCTTGCACGCCAGAAGTAGCCCATATAATTATCCGGCATTCTCTCCACCACAGTTTTGAATGTGTTGTCTGCTTGTGTTAAATAAGTGGCTTTTAATGCAGCGTCAGTGATTGTTTCATCGTTACCGGCAATATAGTATAATCTACCCAGCATAAATATATCACTTAAAGCGGCTTCCGGTTTAGAAGCAAGAGTTTGATAACAAATAGTTGCGTTTCCATAATCCTTGGCGTTTTCATAAGTTTTTGCCAAGTCTTTCAAAATATCCACCTTGGTGGTATCTAACTTATAAGCTCTGTTAAAATAAGTGGCTGCCTCCGCGTATTGTTTATTTCTTGAAAGTAAATCCGCGTATGTGGTCAAATCTTGTGCTATAATATCGGTAGAATTTACCATATTAAAGAATTTTTGTCCTGCCGCAAGAGCTTCATCGTACTTGCCCAGCTCAGTAAGGCTATACATTTTCAGACGGTTCATTACGAATGTGTCTGATGCTTTGCTAATAGCATCCAACGCTTGGTCATATTTTTTATTGAAATAAAGAATAGCCACATATCTTTCATAATCAGCCGGTGAAGGCTTAATCACATTAAAATATTTATTGTAGGCGTCCAGTGCTTGTGGATAAAAACCTTTCCGATAGCTCAAATCACCTAATGACGCTAATCCTACAGCATATTGAGGATCTAATTCTATAGCTTTATTCAAGTAATCTACAGCTACTTGTGTTCTTACATTCTCATAAATTTGTGAGAGTTTCAGTAAAGCTATTTTTGAATTAGGGTCAAAATAAAGCGCATTTTCATATTTTGAAGCGGCTTCATTGGTTTTCTTTTGGGCTAAGAACTGGTCACCTTCAAAAATAAAAGGTAACGGGTGTCTTTTATCCGCTTTTTTAGCTCTTGCCACATAATTATCCACTTGCTGTTGGTTGTTATTGAAAGCAAAAGCTTGCGCGACAGCTATGAGCATTTGTGGGTCTTTTTTAAACATTTTATCACCGGCAATTGCAGATAGCGCTTTAGTATCATTACTTAAAGTTGCTAATCCAACTTTGTTGTACGCATTTGCGGGGTAAAGCTGTAATCCTTTATTAAAATAAAATTCGGCAGAATCTTTTTTATTCGTTATTAAATAAATCTTTCCCAAATAGTAGCTATCCATCGCATCTATATTTCCATTTAGAAAATAAGATTTTGCAGTAGCGTAATCTCCTGCATCATAGTAGTCAATTGCTATTTTATTGCTCGCGTAAGTAACTGAAACGAGACCTAAAAGCAATGCGAACATCAAACTCTTTTTCATTTTTCTTCAATTTTAATTTGTTAATTATCTTGTTTTATTTTATTTCAATCCAAATTTCATACCAAATTAATGAGTGGTAAGCGGTAAGCGACTTCTGACTGCCGACTGCAAACTTTCTCAACTACCTTGTAATTACCACTTGATTCACAGGCATAGTTACCGGAAGTAGCCCTGCACTTTTAATAATGCGTTGTCCTTTATCGCCGGCTATAAAATTAGTGAGTCCTTTGGGCAGTTCTCCGCGCGGGTCATTAAGCAAAATATATATGTTACGGGTTAGCGGATATTGCATGGTGTACATATAATACTGATAAGGCTGGAAACTGTTTTTTTTGTCCGGTTTGTCCGCCTTTGAAACGCTCATCACTTGTATTTTCCTTGTAAAATCTACCGAAATAGAATCTTTTTCATTGCTGATAAGACTTACTCCTATAAACCCCATGGCATTCGGGGTTTTAGCTACGTATTCCACTACTTGTTTGTTGAGGTCAAGAGCGTTTAATTCTGTTGACATTGGTTTATCTTTACAAATAGAATCCATAGCGTACCTTACAATGCTGGAGTTAGTGTTATCAAACACTACCTGAATTTTCCCCAACTTAGAAGAGGGATATATTTCGTTCCAATTTTTGGCTTCGCCCGTAAGAATTTTTTTCAAATTCTGCAGATTGATAATAGAGTCCGGATTACCGGGATGGGTTATCACCGCAATGGCGTCTATAGCTACGCGTATGGATTTAGGATAGTATGTTTTTTTGTTAAAGTAACTTATTTCCGCCTCTGTGAGTGGGCGCGCCGCTACCGCCAAGCGTACTGTGTCTATCTTAAGTAATTCTACGGCATTACTTTCCGTGGTATTGATAATATCTATATTTGCCGGATACAAGGCTTCAAACACGTCTACTTCTTGCTTTATAACGTCTGCCAATGTTTCATCCACAGCTATTTTTATATATCCGCTGCGTAGAGTATTAGCAGCATTTTTATCGGTATTTTTACTGTGGCAGGAGAGCATCAGTAGGGCACCGATAATCGTTAACGTAAGAAAATATTTTCTCATAACTGTATATTTATTCTCTCGTTTAAAACGAATTCAATTATTTAACTACAAATATGCAACTTTTTATTTATTTTTTAAACATTCGGAACGTCAAATTATTGTAAAATTAAAGAAAAAAAACACTCCGACTGATTTTTACACATCAGCCGGAGTATTATATATAGTCTAAATTCAGAAAGTCTCTGAAAATTTATTGCAACTTGAAGTTAACCGGAACAAAGTATTTTACCCTAACGGCTGTTCCACCTTGTTTGCCCGGAATCCACTTAGGCATGGATTTCACCACGCGTACGGCTTCCTTGTCCAAGCTTGGGTCTACGCTCCGAGCCACGGATACATCTTGTACAGAACCATCTCTACCTACAACGAATTGTATAGTCACTTTTCCTTGTATGTTGTTTTCTTGCGCAACAACCGGATAGTTAATATGATCTTTCAAGTATTTCATTAGCTCACCTTCACCGCCGGGGAAGGAGGGCGGTACTTCTACCACTTCAAATACTTTTTCGGGTTCTTCCTTTTCAGCTACCACTACCTTATTTTCCTGTAAGGTTTTAATATCCACACCAGTTTCTTCATTGGTACCTTTTACGTCTGCCACAGAAATGGTCGCTTTGTTTTCAATCAACTGTTCTTGCGATTTCATTTCATCGGCTTCCTTAACCTCTTCGTCTTTTTTAATCACGGGCGCGGTAAATTTGATGGTACTCTTTAATTCGGGCGGGGGTGGCGCTTCCAATTTCTTGATTTGGTCTTCTTTTTTTACTTCCGGCTTATCTAACTTTATATTAGTCATTTCCACTGCCCCCACATCCTCTTTATCGCCACCTAAGTTTAAGTATTTGAATAACATGGGTACCGAGAAAGCTGCTACAGCAATAGCTCCTACTAATATAAAGGCAAATCTATGTCTTTTACCGGAGGACCGGCGAAGAGTGTACGCTCCGTATGCCTTATTTTTGCCTTCAAAAATAATGTCGGTCCACTCTTTGGAGTTTAAATTAACGTCGTTTGCCATTTTTATTTTTTTTAATGTGCATAAATTTGAAAAATCCTACTTCTAAAAAGGAACGTTGGAATTTTTCAGCATAGTTTTATCCGATGCTTCTACCGGTGTTATCGCGTATTTTCCGATGTTGGCTATAAGCATTTCATCCAACGCGTTTACCATGTTATCGTACGTGGAGTTATCCAGCGGTTTAATAACAACGGTAGGTGTACCTTTGCCACTTTTGAGTTCACTCAATTGCTTTTGGTAGGTACTATCGGCAATTTCCAGATGCTTTCTTTTCAATTTCAGTTCATCTACTTTAGCTACCACGTCGCTATTTTTATCTAATAAAATTTTGCGTAGTCCGCTTGGGGAGAAGTCTGTTTCTTTCAAGAAATTGGGTTGTGTCAAGTTTTGTTCACCCATAAAATAATACACCTTATTGTCTTTTCCCAAATAAACAGTAACAGCTTCAGAGGCTTTTACCTTTGTTTGTTGTTCTTCGGTTAGATCTGTATCTTTTGTGGGCATACTTATCTGCATGGTTTGCGGCTTGCTCATCGTAGTTGCGAGCATAAAGAAAGTGATAAGCAACATATTCATATCCACCATCGGTGTAAAGTCCACTCTTAGTTGAACTTTCTTTTGTTTGCCTTTTTCCTTTCCGCCACTTTTCTGTTGTAATTCAGCCATAATTAATTATAAATTATTATTCTCAAAAAAATGAGAGGTATTAATTATTCTTTCTTTCCTTCTTTTAGCTCACGTAAAGATGTAATAAGATTGTATCTATTTTCATCTAAATCAATAAGTGTGTTCATTACATTTTTAATGTTGGTGTAGGGAGTAGCCATATCCGCTTTGATGGCTATTACCATATCTTTGCCCTTTACAGAGCGTGCAGCTTTTACCCAATCTTTAAATTGGTTATCAGTGCTGTCCGTAGGTACTCCGTAGTTCATCAACATTTTATCTCTATCCTCACTTTTTATTGCCATAAATTGCTTGAAGTTTCCCATCGGTACGCCAAATGATGTACCCATAGAAAAATCTCGTTTTTCTTTCTCGTCAAGCTGAACGTTGTAGGCTTCCGCCATTTTTTCAAGCACTTGAACTCTTGCTGTATTATCGCCGGAGGTAGTAATCTGGTCCATATCTAAGAAGACTTGACCTTTAGGCGAAATAAGTACAGAGAATACGTTTCTATCCGGAATTTTTATTTCCGAAACAGAGCCGGGGGTAGTCACCTGCACCGGTTCTTTTTTCAAAAACGTGGAAGTTAGCATGAAAAATGTAAGCAAGAGTACCGTCACGTCACTCATGGCAGTCATGTCAATGAATGTGGATTTCCTTTTTACTTTTATTTTTGGCATAATCTTTTTGTTTTAATAATTGAATAATCGTTATTTATTTTGATTTTTCTGTAAATGAATTTCTTAATTCAAATACATTTTCCTTGTCCGGAAAAATTCAATTATTTATGTTTAGCCGCGAATACGTTTACAATAGAGAAACCGATTTCGTCGATAGCGTAAGTAATGTTGTCAATTTTTCCGGTGTAGTAGCTGTAAGAAATTACGGCGAACGCACCGGTAGCGATACCGAACGCTGTATTTACAAGCGCTTCGGAAATACCGGTAGAGAGCGCTATAGAGTCTGTACCACCTTCACTTGCCAAAGCTTGGAACGAACGAATCATACCGATTACCGTTCCGAGAAGTCCGATAAGCGTACCTAATGTAGTTAAAGCCGCTACTACCGGTAAGTTTTGTTCCATGGTAGGAAGTTCAAGCGCGGTAGCTTCTTCAATGGTTTTTTGGATAGAAAGCACTTTTTGTTCTTTGGTCAAATCTTCGGTAGTAGTTTCCATTTGACGATATTTGTCCAATGCTGAGTTTACTACGTTTGCCACAGCGCCTTTTTGCTTTGCGCAAAGTTCTTTAGCGCCGGCGATATCGTCCGCTTCCAAACGATCTTTAATGTTAGCTACGAATTTAGTTAAATCACCTGTACCGCGCGCTTTACGGATAGCGATAAAACGCTCTACGCTCAACACCAATACTGTTAATAACATAGTCAAAAGGATAGGTACAATGTAACCTCCTTTGTGAATGGTACCCAATAAGTTAACCGGATGGTTAGCGGTGTTCTCACCTACGAAGTTGCTCGAATTACCAAATACGAACATATAAATACCGATTGCTAAAAAGAAGCAGAAAAGAATCACTAAACCGGCGGATAAGCCTTTTCCACCGCTCTTCTTGGGTTGTTGTTGTTTTGCCATAATAGTTTAAATGGTTTGTGTGAAAGTCTGCACAAGGCTTTTTTTCACGATGTTAAAAATTTAGAGTTATTGATTTATTTATTTCTATAAAATTTATTCTAGAAGTTATAACGTAGTTGCGAATGCCTTATTATATACATTCTTCACACAAAAGTAAATATTTTGCTCAAATTATTAAAATTATCGTATGAAAATGTAACTTTTTTTATCAAATAATAAAATAAAATTAAAAACATCCAAAACAACTGGTTTTTTAATTTTATATGTAAAACTGTAAACTACATATAGAAACATTCAGCCCGCAAATATATAAAAACGAATGGAATAATTAACTATATTTACTGAAAATAATTTACAAAAAAATGTTTCTTTAATTTTACGATGCTTTTTATTACCTTTGCATTTCAGCATAAACACACACAAAGTCTTATTATATAGTTAATAATCAAAATATTATGGAATATAATTTCAGAGAAATTGAACAAAAGTGGCAAAAGTATTGGACGGATAATAAAACCTACAAAGTAGATATACATCTTTCAAAACCGAAATTTTACGTATTAGACATGTTCCCCTACCCTTCCGGCGCAGGTTTACACGTAGGACATCCACTGGGTTACATCGCCTCTGACATTTATAGCCGCTATAAACGCCTGCAAGGATTTAACGTGCTTCACCCCATGGGTTATGACGCTTACGGCCTTCCTGCCGAGCAATATGCCATCCAAACAGGGCAACATCCGGCCGTTACCACCGAAAAAAACATTACCCGTTACCGTGAACAGTTGGATAAAATTGGTTTCAGCTACGATTGGGACAGGGAAATACGCACCAGCGACCCCGATTATTATAAATGGACTCAGTGGGCTTTTGTCCAAATGTTTAACCATTATTTTGATATTAAACAGAACAAAGCAAAACCTATTACAGATTTAGTTTATCAGTTTGAAACTTCCGGCACGCAAAATATTGCGGCCGCTCAAACCGATGAACTTTTCTTTACGGCAGAGGATTGGAACGCTAAATCGGAAAAAGAACAACAAGAAATTCTGTTAAATTACCGAATAGCGTATTTGGCTGATTTGAAAGTTAATTGGTGTCCTGCCTTGGGTACTGTGCTGGCTAATGATGAAGTGAGTGAGGGACTTTCTATTCGTGGCGGGCATCCCGTAGAACAGAAAGTGATGCGCCAGTGGAGTTTGCGTGTCTCCGCTTACGCGCAACGTTTACTTGAAGGATTAGATCGTATTGATTGGACAGATTCGCTGAAAGAAACCCAGCGAAATTGGATTGGACGAAGCGAAGGGGCGGAAATGACGTTCAGATTAAAAGAAAAGGATTATGCTTTTGATATCTTTACCACCCGCGCCGATACTATTTTCGGTGTAACATTTATGGTGCTGGCACCTGAAAGCCCTTTGGTGGATATTTGTACCACTCCGGATCAATCAAACGAAGTCAAAGCTTACTTGGACGCTGCCAAAAAACGCACCGAACGCGAACGTATTGCAGACCGACGAGTAACAGGTGTTTTCAGCGGATCTTACGCCATCAATCCCGTAGCTGGTACTGAAATTCCTATTTGGATAAGTGATTACGTTTTAGCCGGATACGGCACAGGCGCTATTATGGCAGTGCCCGCTCACGATACCCGCGACTATGCGTTCGCGAAACATTTTAATTTGCCCATCATTCCGCTGATTGAAAACGCTGATGTAAGCGAAGAAAGTTTTGATGCCAAAGAAGGCATTATGATAAATTCCGGTTTTTTAAATGGTTTAACAGTGAAAGAAGCCATTGCCAAAGCCAAGGAATACATTGTAGAAAAAGGAATTGGGCATGTAAAAGTAAATTATCGTCTGCGCGATGCCATTTTTAGTCGTCAGCGCTATTGGGGCGAACCGTTTCCTGTATATTATAAGGAAGGGATGCCTTATGTGATTGACGAAAGTCGCTTGCCACTTGAATTACCGGAAATAGACAAATTCCTGCCTACCGAAACAGGTGAGCCGCCATTGGGAAGAGCTAAGGACTGGACCTACAACCCCACCTCACCCGAAGTATCCGGTGGGGTGGGGTCTTATCCCCTCGAACTCAATACCATGCCCGGATTTGCAGGATCATCCGCTTATTATTTAAGATACATGGATCCGAAAAACGACGAAGCGCTCGTAAGCCCCCAAGCTAACGCTTATTGGCGAAATGTGGATTTGTATATTGGTGGTACCGAACATGCTACGGGACACTTGATTTACAGTCGTTTTTGGAATAAGTTTTTATTTGATTTGGGCTTGTTAGTAGAGGATGAGCCTTTCAAAAAACTGATTAATCAAGGAATGATTCAAGGACGTAGTAATTTTGTATATCGAATTCAAGGCACCAATACCTTTGTATCACTTAATCTGAAAGAACAATATGAAACTACTCCTATTCATGTAGATGTGAATATTGTTCATAATGATATTTTGGATATTGAAAAGTTCAAAAATTGGAACCCCGAATATGAAAATGCCGAATTTATTTTGGAAGATGGAAAGTACGTTTGCGGTTGGGCGGTAGAAAAAATGTCTAAATCCATGTTTAACGTAGTAAATCCTGACGACATTGTGGAAAAATACGGCGCGGATACGCTGCGGCTTTATGAAATGTTCCTTGGTCCGTTGGAACAATCCAAACCGTGGGACACGAACGGTATTGACGGCGTGCATCGTTTCTTGAAAAAACTGTGGGGATTATTTTTTAACGGCGATACATTAAATATCAGCAACGATGCTCCCACTGCCGAAGAACTGAAAACGCTTCACAAAACCATCAAAAAAATAGGCGGAGATATTGAAACTTTCTCATTTAACACTTCGGTTTCAGCCTTTATGATTTGTGTAAACGAGCTTTATACACTGAAATGCAACAAGCGCGCTATTTTAGAGCCACTCGCCATTATTTTAGCGCCTTTCGCACCGCACATTGCCGAAGAAATGTATCATTTATTGGGTAACGCAGGTTCGGTTTGTGATGCTGTTTGGCCTCAATTCAAAGAAGAATATCTAAAAGAAAGCAACGTGAAATATCCGATTTCTTTCAACGGGAAAGTACGTTTTACCTTAGAACTTCCGGCAGATATGAACGCCGCGGAAGTAGAAAAAGCAGCGTTGGCAAACGAGCAAACGAAAAAACATTTGGAAGGAAAATCACCCAAAAAAGTAATTGTGGTACCCGGAAAAATTGTGAATGTGGTAGTATAACCTTGCCCCTAACCCCCACAAGGGGGAATTGTAGTAAAACAACAGACTATTCAGCAAATAGAAACTTGTTTCAAATTCTCTTAAAATATAAAAAACATATAAAAAACGCTCTCGTTTCCCCTTTAGGGGGCTAGGGGGCAAGTAGTTTATGGAAAAAAAAGCATATTTGCAGTCTTTTTATCTGAAAGATTATCTAATGATATTCGCGGGATTAATTCTGTACGCTTTGGGGCTGACGGGATTTCTTCTGCCTAATAAAATTGTAACCGGCGGTTTAGCGGGTATCACTGTATTAATCAAATCGGCTACCAATATTCCACTTTGGGTTTCGTACGTGTCTATAAATGCGGTACTGCTTATTATAGCATGGAAAATCGTAGGAAAAAATTTTGTTATAAAAACAGTGATAAGCGTAGCCGCAGTAACATTTTTATTACGTTTTGGAGAACTATACATCACCAAAGCCGTTATTCAGGCTGACCCACTCCTGTCATCCATTATCGGCGCTATATTTTGCGGCGCGGGACTGGGTTTGGTGTATTCCGTAAACGGAAGTACGGGCGGTACGGACATTATCGGGGCGGTAGTTACCAAGTACCGGCACGTAAGCATGGGACGCGTATTGCTATTAGTGGATATTTTAATCGTAGCTTCGTCTTTCTTTCTCTTTAAGAGTGTGGAAAAAATCGCCATCGGATTAATTGTGATGGCAGTGATGTATTACGCGGTGGACGTGGTTATCAGCGGTATGCGCCAATCGGTACAGTTTTTTATTTTTACCAGCAAATATGAGGAAGTTGCCACACACATCAATTTAGAAATCAAACGCGGCTGTACTATTATTGAAGGAATGGGCTGGTATTCCAAGAAACCACAAAAAATCATCGTTGTCCTCGCGCGTAAAAACGAATCCACCTCTATTTTCCGCCTTGTCAAAAGCATTGACCAAAACGCTTTTGTAACGCAAGCCAATGTGGTAGGTGTATACGGAAAAGGATTTGATATGCTGAAATAGTAGTTGAATGGATGATTAGTTGAGTGGTTGAGTGAACGGATTTTAACTTGGACAAAGTTCAGAACTTTGTCAAAGTTAAAAATCTGCGAAATTCCGCGTTTTCTGCGGAAAAAATCAATAAAGCAATATCCCCGCCAAGCCTGCTACAACAATCAATAAAATCGGATGTAATTTAAATTTGAACGAAGCCAGAAAAGCCAGTCCAAAGATGATAATGCTTTTATAATCAATAAAATTTTCGGCGTTCATCAGCAGCAAAGCGGCGGCGGCAATCAGCCCTACCACTGCCGGACGTAACCCAAGGAAAGCATAATTCAAATATTTGTTGCCCGCCATGACGAAAAAAAACTTACTCAGCGTAAGCATAATGATAAGCGAAGGCAGAATAATAGCCACCGTAGCCACCACCGAGCCCCAAACGCTGCCCGAAGCGGTATAGCCCACGTACGTAGCGCTATTTATGCCGATGGGTCCCGGCGTCATTTGCGAAATAGCGATAATATCCGTAAACTCACTCTGCGTCATCCACTGATGCGCCTCTATTTCGTGCTGTATCAGCGACAAAATAGCGTAACCGCCCCCAAAACCGAACAATCCGATTTTGAAAAATGAGATGAATAGCTGCAAGTAAATGTACATTTCGCTTTTCTTATCGTTTTTTGAGCGGTAAACGGGGTTCGAACCCGCGACCTTCGGCTTGGGAAGCCAACGCTCTACCAACTGAGCTATTACCGCCTCTTTTTGATTTTAGATTTGGGATTTCGGATTTCAGATTTCGGATGTGGGATTTGGGATTTTCAAACCTGACACCCGAAACTCGGAACCTGAAACTTGAAACCTGAAACTTGAAACCCGGAACCTGAAACCCGGAACCTGAAACTTGAAACCCGGAACCTGAAACCTGAAACCTGAAACCCGGAACTTGAAACCTGAAACTTGAAACCCGGAACTTGAAATCTAATTATTTTCTTTCTTTTCTTTCGGGATTAATTCTTTCGGTTTTTGTTTTAATAACGGTGTTTGCGTGTAATCTACCGTTTCTTCCAAATCCCAATTTTTTATCAATGTCAATTTCTTAGAATAATAAAACACTTCTTCGGGCTGAATGTTTTTCAAATAATTACCCACGTCCCATTTTCCGTTCCGGTTACGGTCTATAAAAATACGAATATAATAATCCCCCGCTTGCAAATAGGGTATATCCGTAACGCCTTTAAAGTTTGCCGGAACGGTTCTCACCACTTCATCTTTGGCATTTACCACTTGAAAAACGGCAAGCGAATCGGGCTTCGCCAATAAAAGCTTTAACTTTGAGTAATCGTCCAATGATTTTATCTTGAAATCAGACTTGTATTTATCCGTATGTCTGCCGTAAATGCTTGTGAAAGCCACTGAGTCAATGGTCAGCAAATACGCCGTTTCAGGCTTCCATGTGTGCCGAATTTCATACCGGAAACCGCTCTCGTCCATTTTTATTATTTGCGGTTTTTGCAAAATGGGGATGGTGTCTTTCATCTCGCTCAGATGAATTTTCATACTGTCCCACATTTGCACAGGCACATCAAAATTCAATACAATAGGACTATATACCTCAAAATTATTGGTGATATTGGTTCTAAGACTTAGAAATTCTATTTTTTTAGACTTGGCATCCGGCTGCGCGGTGGTGGCAGCGCTTTTACCTCGTTTGAAAACTACATTTAAAGTGTCCTGCGTATAAACTAATTGATTCGTAGAGTCTGTTTTCTGATATTTCATTTTGAAAGAAAGCGTATCGCGGGCAATCAGCTTATCGTCTTTCAACCAATACGTTAGCGTATCCATCGTGGCATTTTGCTGAATAAGTACTTTATCCTTCCAATCAAAATTAAAAGGCTCTAATTGAGGCAGTTCGGCAGCCGGCGCACTGAAAAACAGCGTAAAATGGTTTCTTTCCCGCCGTTCCGCTTTTACAAACCGTTGTTTTTTATTGCCCGCTTCCTTAAAAAACCGCAATAATACATCATCGGGCGTAAAGCGCACATCTTTTACTGTTTTGATGGTGTCAATTTTTACAGAATCTTTCCAAACGGTATCACGCCGCGTAAATACTTCTGCCGAAGGCGAGAAAACAGAGTCGTTAAACGCCAATCCTTCGCCCGGCTGATACATATTGTCGCGATTATCGTCTTTGAGCGCCCGGATTTTATACTTTCCCTGACCAATATTGGGCACCGTAAATTTCCCCTCATCATCGGTTTTAGTAATACGCGAAAACGGTTTTTTCAGAAAAGCGGAATCGGTCATATCCGCGTAAATCCCTACCGTAATACCTTGTAAGGGGTTGAGATTTTCGGCGTTGATAAGCGTACCGCTGATTTGCAAGGTGTCAATGGCGCTTCCCGTGGCAAAAGAGAATACGTAATTTTTCAGCGGATTATTCTCATTGTTATCTGTGATGGCATCGCCGAAATTGATGGAATAGGTGGTGTTTTCTTGCAGCGTGTCATTAAATTCTACCTGTACTGTTTTTCCATACGCCTGAATGTTGGGCGCTACGCGTTGCGGCGGCGAGATAATCACTTTTTCCGATGCTTTTTGCACCGTTACGTTTTCATTAAATACGATTTCTACTTTCTTCTTGCGCACATTGATGGCACGGTCAGCCGGATAAGATTTTACCACGCTGGGCGGAATGGTGTCTTTGGGACCGCCCTGCGGACCTTGCCCGCGGTTGGCGCAGGAAAAAGTGAATAGCACTGCTAAAAGTATAAGAAACTGTATGTGTTTTTTAAATATCATCTTTAAATCCCAAAAAGGAATAGTATGTTTAGTTAGTTAATAATTAAATGAATTCAGGGTTGAAACGGTGCTATGCACCTCTGGATGTATTTTTCATTATTATGCTACAAATGAAAAGCTGCTACGCAGCCAAGGTGCATAGCACCGTAATCATTTGTAGAATATATATCAATTCTCATGTTAAAGGTGCGTAGCACCGTTTCAGTAATGTTATTATTAGTCTTTCAACTCTTAATTCTAAATATTCTTTTGGGTATTGTTATGCCGATTTTTATTGGTAAAAAGCCCCTTGTGGTATTGAGGGGCTTATCCTCAATACCTGATGCCCCACACGGCAACGCAGGCATTTCTTTTCATCACAATACATTTTTTTTAATTGCAATAACGCTTGTGTATCGAACGCGTTGTGGGCTGTGATGCCCAATTCTTTCCACTTTTTAATGATGCTGTTCTTTTCCGCCGGAATATTTTCCAACCATCGAACGACTTTTTCTGTCAGCGCCTCATCGTTTTTCTTTCTTCCGTAAGCGAAAAGAAACGGAATAACCGTATTTATCAGCAATATATCCACGGATGCGGCGCCCATGTGCTTTTTAGACACGCGGCTTTCTTTTCCGAACAAATAATGTCTTTGCCAATAATCAGACACCTCGCATTGAAACAAATCCCTAAGTTCATCCACGTTATCTTTTTCCAATATTTTAGAAAAAAGTTTGGTGGACGCGTGGATGAATTGGGCAAATTGCGCCAGCCGCACATGCGGAAAATTGTCCGGACGCAGCCGCAAAAGTTTCCATTGCGAGCCGTCAATAGACGTTACTCCGTATTTTCTCTGTAAAAAAGCGTATTCTTTTCGTAATTCTTGTAGGTAATCATCGGTTTCGGCATTTTCTAACAATCCCGCCTGTCCGAAAAGCAAGGCTTCCAACTGAAAAAGGTTGTCTTTGTGCTTTGCCAATATACCTAAGGGCAATGATTTTGCCGTCAGTTCAAAGGGCAAACTGTTCACGCCAAACCCGAAACTTCGCGCCAAAGAGATGTAGAACGCTTCTTCCCAATGATTATCAGTTTGTTCCAACAGACGAGAAATGGCATCGGTTTTTTGTTCCAAACGCTCGGTAAGCAAGGTGTTTTTCCAAGCATTAATTTTAAAATCATCTACTTGGGGAATGCTCTTCTCACACGCGATCCACGTTTTTCCCGCAAGCAATTCTTCGTAGTTTTTTTGCACGTTTTCGGGAACTTTGAGTTCCAATTGCGGGATGTTTTCACCGTTTGTTCGGTGTACATCCTCGTCCGCTTTTTCCACCACATGCAAAATTACATTGTTATACGCCTTGTCGTTCCCGTGATTATGCCGTTTCCAGTCGGAACTGCGTAAATGAAATTCCACGTTTCCCGCCCAAAGCGTATCGCCTATCCTCAGTTTAGCGTTGAAAAAATCCGGTCCGGCGTCCGTATTCAGCCGTCCCACATCAATTACTTCCACCCGCTCGCTCGCTGTGGTGGTGAGCGTTGGTGGAAATAACTTGTATTGCCACACATAGTGTAGAATGGATTCTTTCATGAAAAAGCCTTTGTTGTGTTTTTTGTTTGGTTTTTTAGCATTCAACCGACAATCCCGTTTAGACGGGATAGTCGGTAGCGAACGCCAACCAACCGATACGCGGTTTGTTGGCTAAATAAAATCAAAACACCATTTTTATCAGAGACGAAATTATTTAATTATGCGAATTAAGAGTTGAAACGGTGCTACGCACCTCTTGGTATGTTCTTCATTACTATGCTACAAATGAAAAGCTGCTACGCAGCAAAGGTGCGTAGCACCACAATCATTTGTAGGATTTATATCAACCCTCACATTCAGGTGCGTAGCACCGTTTCAGTAATGTTGTTATTCGGTTTCAACTATTCATTCGCATTAATTTCTGTTTTTGACGGATTCGGTCATTTTCTCTTTTATCTTCCATTCCCAAGTCTATTTTTCTTACCTCATATCCTTCTTCTTTCCAAAACGTTAATGCTTGGGGTAAGGCTTCCAGCACGTTTTTTTCGGATTTAAGAGAATCGTGAAATACTACAATAGAGCCGTTTCGGGACTTACGGCGAATAAGCCGCATTATTTTTTTCGCCGAAAACGTTTTGTCGTAATCATACGTGATAATGTCCCACATAATGATTTTATAGTCAGCGCGCAAGCGTTTTATCTTTTTCGGTGTGATTTGTCCGTGTGGTGGACGAAATAGCTCGCTTTGAATATATTCCGACGCTTTTTTTACGTTTTCCACGTATTCATCCGCCAAATAATCAAATCCTTTGATATGGTTAAAGGTGTGGTTTCCTACGGCGTGCCCGCGACTTATTACCTCTTTATACACTTCGGGGTGTTTGCGCACGTTGTCGCCTACGCAAAAGAAAGTAGCTTTTACACCAAAATCATCTAATATTTCCAGCACCTTTGGCGTTACCTCGGGAATAGGTCCATCGTCAAACGTTAAATAAATGACTCTTTCCGATGGATTTATCCGCCAAAAAACGCCTTTCAGAAACCATTTTACAAATATGGGGACTTGGTAGTTCCAGCCCCCTAACCCCCTGAAGGGGGAACTTTTAAACCTGCACAAATCAGTAAAATTTTCTGTTTAGTATGCCAAAAGCCCCCTTGCGGGGGTTTGGGGGCTTTTACTTCGTTTTCATATTAAAATAATTGGCAAACTGCTCAAACGGCTTCATGTATTTGTCCACCATCGCTTTTTGGTTGGCGTCGTGGGCAATCATCAGCACTTGGTTGAGGATAGCCATATTCTGCCCGATGCTGCGGCTGGACGTGTTTTGCTGTGAACGTTTCAGTCCGGCGTACCACGTGAGGTAATCCACACAATTTTTACCTACGGAATCCAGCACTTTATTGCCCTCGGCATTCATCCCCAATTGGTAATAACAATGAGCAAATAAAGCGGCGATATAATCGTTATAAGGAACTGTGTTGCCGGGTATTACTTTATCGGAATACGCTAACACTTTTTTAGCCCGCTCTTTGTCGCCTTTGTCAATCAACGCTTGTGCCAAGTTAGCAAACAACATCCGGTGAGTACGGCACATACGCATGATGTTCTCGTCAATATACACTTTCGGATTATCAATGCCGCCAAATTTGAACTTGTTCATCATATTGTCGTACATTTCCTCTATATTGATGTTTTTATCTTCGCCACGATTCATCATAGGTACAATGTGATTTGCCAAGCCGGTACTTTCCACGTAATTGTTAAAACTTTTCGGATAAAATTCATCCCCTACCGTGGTAGCAATGTACATCGGGCGGTTCCAATTATTTTTCCGAAGCATTTCCAACATCATCATAGAACTTTTCGTCATTCTTTTATCTAAATTAATGTACATTTCAGGAACAATACTATCGGATTGATGCGCTTTTAAAGTGCCTGTTTTGAGGATTTCTTCTTTATTAATAGGAAGAAACACTTGTCTGGCGGGGAAAATGCCTTCGCCGTCAATTTTTGTGGACGGGTCTTTGCTCAGTAGAAAATCAAACGCGGTATTTATATCCAGCGCTTTGCCTTGATTAATATCTTCGGCGCTGACCACATCGTTTGTGCCTTGAATATACTGTTCCGGCGTCCAAGAGATAGGCAAGGCAGCGGATTCGTACGCGCCTCGTTTCATTTGGTCAATGTACCAGTCGGTTTGCAGGTAGCTGAGGTTGCACACGCGCACATCGGTACGCACCCCTTCCACTTCCTGATTGTACCAAAGCGGGAAAGTATCGTTATCACCGTTAGTGAAAATAATGGCGTTCGGTTTGCAGGACATCAGGTAATTTTGCCCGAAATCTCTACACGTGTAACGTCCGCTGCGGTCGTGGTCGTCCCAGTTTTGAGCCGCCATTAGCACGGGAACCAACAAAGTAACGGCTGTAACGGCGCTTGCACCGATATTTTTCGGCAGAAATTTATTCACTAACTGAATAATGCCCAATACGCCCAACCCTATCCAAATACTGAAAGCGTAGAAGGAACCCGCGTAGGCGTAGTCACGTTCACGTGGCTGATAAGGTGTTTGATTCAGATAGATTACAATGGCAAGGCCGGTCATAAAGAAAAGTAACGAGGTTATCCAAAAACCGTTCATCCCTTTTCGTCCGGTATTGAGCAGGAAAAATATTCCCAAAAGACCCAGCAACAACGGCAACATATAATACACATTGCGTCCCTTGTTATCTTTCAGTTCCGCGGGAAGCGATTTTTGGTCGCCTACGAGTATGTTGTCGATAAACCCGATACCTGTAATCCAGTTTCCGTGCTCAATTTCACCCGAACTCTGCATGTCGTTTTGGCGACCGCTGAAATTCCACAAAAAATAGCGCCAATACATAAAGTTTACCTGATAGTCAAAGAAGAAACGCAGGTTTTCGCCAAAAGTAGGACGTACTTCCGTTTTACGTTCGCCCGCGAAATCATAGGTTACAGGCGTACCTTCAATATCACCCCAAATTTTATAACCGGATACGTGTGAAGCATCCTCACTGTACATTCTCGGGAAAAGTACCATAAACTTATCATTGTAAGCCATATTCATTTTATATCCGGCTATAATGTATTTATCTTTTTCGCCTGCGGAAGTTTTGGGTTTAGGGGCGTAGAGCGGTTTTTTTGTAACATCATACATATAGCCGCTTGCCGTTTCTTTGAGCGCCGGCGGGGCGTTGTAAGTTTGTCCGTAGAGCAGCGGACGGTCGCCGTATTGCTCGCGGTTCAGGTAATATTTCAGCGCGAAAACGTTATCGGGCGAGTTTTGGTCCATCGTGGGATTTGCCGCTGAACGTATCATCGTTACGGCATACGTGGAATAACCAATCTGCATCACCGCTATCATTATCATAATGGTATTGAGCCAGCGAGCATTTACATTTTTCTTTTTGAAATAGAAGAATCCTGCCATCCCGGCAATCACTACAATTCCAAGAAAAAGACTTTCGCCGATAAAAGGAATGCCTACCAGCGTTACAGCCATCCCGAAAGAAAGTGTCATACGCAAATAGCTTTTATCCGCGTAAGATTCATAAATAGCCCATACAATGGCTGCCGCCATTAATGCCAGATACACAAACATGCCACTGTTAAACGGCATTCCAAGCGTATTTACAAAAAACAGTTCAAACTGAGCCGCCAACGTAGTAAAGCCCGGTATTAATCCATACTGCGTGAAGCCTAAAATCACTACCGAAGCAAAAAACGCGATGATACCCCCTTTCCAAGAGGGCGTGTAATTTTTGAAATAATACACCAATACAATGGCGGGAATGGCTAACAAGTTAAGTAAGTGAACGCCGATGGAAAGCCCCATCAGATAAGCGATAAGGATAAGCCAGCGGTCTGATCCCGGATTCTCGGCGTTATCTTCCCATTTTAATATCAGCCAAAAGACCACCGCGGTAAAGAGCGATGAAAAAGCATATACTTCGCCTTCCACCGCCGAAAACCAGAACGTATCCGAAAACGTGTAAGCCAAAGCGCCTACCATTCCCGCGCCCAATATACCTATAATATTAGCGGTGGTAAAGTCTTCTTCGGAATTGATGATGATTTTACGAGCCAAGTGCGTAATAGCCCAAAACAGAAACAGAATGGTAAACGCGCTGCATAACGCGGAAAAAGCGTTCACCATGGCTGCCACGTGCGAAGCGTTAGAGGCAAAAAGTGAAAAGAATTTGCCCATAATCATAAAGAAAGGCGCCCCGGGCGGGTGTCCTACGTTCAGTTTATTGGCGGAAGAGATAAACTCGCCACAATCCCAAAAGCTTGCCGTAGGCTCAATGGTGCTTAAATACGTTATAGCCGCGATGGCAAAAGCCACCCAGCCAAAAATATTGTTCAGTAATCTGAATTTTTTCATCGGTTTTTATGCTTGTTGTTATGATTTAATCAAATATTTATGTCTTTGGTAATTGAATCTGTCACACATCTCTTCATATTACACTTTTAACAAAAAAACGTTCAAAGATACGAAGAAATTTTATTATGTAGGAAATAGGTGTAGCTGTTTTTAGAGATTATTAAAAATGATTATCCGCAAAGTGTCCTAAATAATCCCGAAGGGATTAAATTTGAATAATCCCGTACGAAGTGCGGGGAAAAGGAAAAGCCCCAAAAAACAGAACTCTGAAAGAGTTCAACCCACTTTGGGGTTGAATCGTATGTGATGTTTATGCCCCGCATTCCGCTGCGCTGCATACGGGTTTATCCCGACTAATCGGGATTAAACGCCTTTGGCGTTCTTCTGTTAGGACAAGTTGCGGATAATCATATTATTAAAATACAGATGTTTGCCGGCATAATAAAGTTCTATGGAGAAAGTAATGAAAAGTTATTTTATAAAATGGATATTATCAACAAATAGCGAGTATTTTTTCGCATTCCGGTTTTTGATTTTTTCATTTCGGTAGTGAAAAATAGCGTTTCGGTCTTCTTTTGAAATCAATACATTTACTCTGATGTAATTTTGTATCAAACAAAAGGAAAAATAATTAAATCAATTTATTCACTAATTTAATTTTTATAACAATGAAAAAAACAATGATTTTCTGTTTGTCCGTATTAATGGCAACAGGTTTTATGACAACAAACGCTCAGACGCAACTCTCTTATGGTGTAAAGGGCGGAATGAATTTATCAAACTTTATTCTGACAGATTTGGATGCTCAAAAAAGCACCATGAAGCCGGGCGCGTCTCTCGGCGGATTTCTGAAAGTGGACTTGCACCCAAACTTCGCTATTCAGCCCGAGGTATCTTTCTTCTACAAAAGTTCTAAAATGGAAATAGGCGCGTTGGAAGATGATTTCAGACAATGGGGAATGCAAATTCCGGTATACGCTGTGGGTCAAATGCCTACTGCTAATGGTAGAGCTTACTTTGGTGTAGGACCTTATGTAGGAGTTGGATTTGACGCTCGCTACAAAGACGCTGACAAAGACTTATATGAAGAAGTAAACGATGCGGCTGCCATGAACCGCTGGGATGTAGGTGTAGGAGCTATGCTCGGCTATGAGTTCAAAAACGGGGTTCAAATCAATGCCGGTTATCAAATTGGGTTTATAAACCAGCTGGACGCGCTCAAAGACGTTGCTAAAATGCACCCTCAAACCATTAACATCGGAATTGGTTATCGTTTCTAAAATGCACGTACCGAAAAGAGATTGCCCCACGCGTAAAAAGAACTGCCGTGTACTACGCGCTTACCTAAGAAAAAGAATAATTGACGGTATATATAAATGGCGAGCGCTATAAGTTCTGTGGCGGCAATCTCCTCTAATAAAGAAAAAACATTTTTTTCTTGAATAACTGCCAACAAGTTGCGAAGTGCAGTATGAACAGCAACTTGTTGGAGTTTATTTTCTCTCAAATGATTGTGGAAACTTTATTTTTTAGTTACATTTGCTCGGAGAAAAAATAATTATTTTACTCAAAAATGACTCGGAGAAAACAAACTTTTATCCTTAATTATGACAAGAGAACGGCGCTGAGAGCGGCGATTGTGATGAGTTTTATACTCGCGTTCATTATGCTCACATCGTCCATTTACGCCATCTCGTTAGATAAAAAAAGCGGTGTTAGGTGGATTGATATCATATCTTTACAGTCTTTTGTTACATTGCTTGTCAATACTCTGCTTCTATATCTGCTTTTCCGTGTGCAGTTTTGGGTTATTACCCGATTTCCCCGGCAACGGTATAAAATGTGGGTAGTGTTGCTTGGGTTATTTCTTTTTATCGCTTTTCTCAGTCCTGTTTTTTCTCGGATGCAGTGGTGGTGGTTTAGAGGAGAAGTTTCGCAAAAAATGTATTCTACGCTTCATTACGTAAAAGATTTGACCGTATTGATCATATCTTTCTTATTCACAGCGTTAATTTATTTAATCAATCAGAATCAAAAAAACATTACTGAAAATCAAAATTTGGTAATAGAAAATCTTCAAAACCGTTATAACGCGCTGAAAAATCAGACCGATCCACATTTTCTTTTCAATTCACTCAACACGCTTAATGGGTTGATTGGGTATGACAACGAACGTGCCCATGAATATGTAGAGCAACTCTCGGTGGTGTTTAGGTACACCATGCAAGATCATACCATCATTAAATTGGAAGACGAATGGCTGTTTGCGGAATCTTACATCTACCTGATGAAAATACGCTACAACGATGGTTTGATTATTCATAACAAAATAGAGGAAGCTTATGAACAGTATCATATTTTGCCTTTCGGATTACAGATACTCATTGAAAATGCAATAAAACACAATGTGGTAAGCCGGAAAAAACCGCTGAACATTACCCTTGAAACTACAAGCGAAGATACTGTTCGGGTTACTAATAATCGCCAACCCAAGTCAGGCGATAAAAATACCAACGGCTTAGGTTTAGCCAATCTTAATGAACGTTATCGGTTGGTTTTTGGGAAAGAAATAATGATAAAATCTGATGATTCCCTATTTATGGTAGAAATTCCGCTGATAAAAAACATTGAAACATATAAAGAGAAATTTACCAACGATTTATCATGAAAGCTGTAATTGTAGAAGACGAATTTGTTGCCGCGCAAACTTTGGAACGGCTTATAAACACAGCGGATGAGCGCATCCAAATTGTCGCCGTGTTGCAAAGCGTGGAGGAGAGCATAGAGTGGTTTACACAGAATCCACATCCCGACGTGGTTTTCATGGACATCCACCTGGCTGACGGAGAATCTTTTTCTATCTTTGAAAAAATAGAAATTCGCTGCCCCATTATTTTCACCACCGCTTATGATGAATATGCCCTTAAAGCTTTTGAGGTAAATAGTATTGACTATCTTTTAAAGCCGATTACAAAAAAGAGCCTTGAAAAAGCGTTGGGCAAATTGACTCGCTTTTCTTTTAATAATAACAACGCCAAAATTGTTTCACAAATCGTGGAGACTATTCGAGGCGCCAAAAATCCATATAAAAACCATTTTCTTATTCCTCACAAAGACAAACTCATACCGCTTCCAACAGAAGAAATAGCGTTTGTCTACGCGGAATTGAAGATGTCAAAGATTTTTTGTTTCGATAAAAAGGGGTACACGCTGGATATGTCGTTGGATGAATTATGTCGCCAGCTCAATCCCTCGCTGTTTTTCAGGGCGAACAGGCAGTATATTGTCTCACACCGCGCCATAACCGATATGTCTATGTGGTTTGGCGGCAAGCTTTCGGTCAATCTCTCTGTAAATACACCCGAAAAAATCATTGTGAGTCGCGCGCGAACCACCAATTTTAAAGAGTGGTATATGCAAAACACGAATTATTAAAAAGATAAAATTACGTATCATATTATTATCACTTTTTAAATATAAATTTCATTTGAATATATCTATATATTTTAGTTTCCTATTTGTTAGAATGAAAAAAAGATGTAAATTTGCGAATTGTCATTTTAACAAATTTACAGAACAGTTTATTTGTATAATCTCTTGTTTTTCAACAATATATCACGCAATTTATAAAGCTCAAAATACATTATGCCTGAATTAATCGGACACATTTCGCAAATCATCGGTCCCGTAGTGGACGTTTATTTTGATTTAAGCGGAAAAGACGAAATTAAATTACCTGCCATCCATAACGCGCTTTCCATAGACAGAGGAAACGGCAAAGAAATTATCGTAGAGATTCAACAGCACATCGGTGAAAACACCGTAAGAGCTGTGGCAATGGATTCTACCGACGGGCTTCGACGCGGTTTGCCGGTGAAATCAATCGGCACGCCTATTACTATGCCCATCGGCGACCAGATCAAAGGACGCCTGATGAACGTCATCGGTAATCCCATTGATGGTATGAAAGAGTTGGATAAAAAAGGCGCTTACCCTATCCACCGTGAACCACCCAAATTTGAAGACCTTTCCACTACCACCGAGGTGCTTTTTACCGGTATCAAAGTGATTGACTTGATTGAGCCGTATGCCAAAGGGGGTAAAATCGGGCTTTTTGGCGGCGCGGGTGTGGGAAAAACCGTGCTTATTCAGGAACTGATTAATAATATTGCCAAAGGACATAACGGATTTTCCGTGTTTGCCGGCGTAGGCGAACGTACCCGTGAGGGAAACGACTTGCTGCGCGAAATGATTGAATCAGGCGTTATCAAATACGGTGAAGAATTCCAAAAAAGTATGGAAGAAGGACACTGGGATTTAAGTAAGGTAGATTATGAGGAAGTGGCAAAATCCCAAGCTACACTCGTTTTCGGACAGATGAACGAACCCCCCGGCGCACGTTCATCCGTAGCTTTATCCGGATTAACCGTGGCTGAATCTTTCCGTGATGGTGGCGGCGAAGGCGGACGCGATATTCTGTTCTTTATTGATAATATTTTCCGTTTTACACAAGCCGGTTCCGAAGTTTCGGCGTTGCTTGGACGTATGCCTTCGGCAGTAGGGTACCAACCTACGCTTTCCACCGAAATGGGAATTATGCAGGAACGTATTACTTCTACCAAACACGGTTCTATTACGTCAGTGCAAGCGGTTTATGTGCCTGCTGACGACTTGACCGACCCCGCGCCGGCTACCACGTTCTCACACTTGGACGCTACTACCGTATTAAGTCGTAAAATTGCCGAGTTGGGTATTTTCCCCGCCGTGGATCCGCTGGATTCTACCTCGCGTATTTTGGATCCGCTGATTATCGGCGAAGAACATTATAATACCGCCCAACGTGTAAAACAAATCCTTCAACGTAACAAAGAATTACAGGATATTATTTCTATTCTGGGTATGGAAGAGTTGTCCGATGAGGATAAAATAACCGTTAACCGCGCTCGTAAAGTACAGCGTTTCCTTTCGCAACCGTTTTACATGGCGGCGCAATTTACCGGCGTGCCGGGCGTGATGGTACCCATAGAGGAAACCATTCGCGGATTTAAGATGATTTTGGACGGCGAACTGGATGAATATCCTGAAATGGCGTTCCTTAGCGTAGGAACTATTGATGAAGCCATTGCCAAAGGTAAAAAACTGATGGAACAAGCTAAGAGATAAAGCCCCCTAAATCCCCCGAACGGGGGACTTTTCGAGGTGGTCGCAATTTGCGACCAGTTAGTAGTAACGGAAAATTTTGAGGTCACAATTTGTGACCTCAAAATAAAACAATAAAATAGGGCATCACAAGATGTTATATCCCTGTGTAAATCAGAAAGATATGCCCAATATTCAATTTATACAGCACAAAATCTATGAAGTCAGAGGACTTCAAGTGATGCTTGATTTTGATTTGGCGGAATTGTATGAAACTACGACAAGTAATTTGAAGCGTGCCGTAAGAAGAAATATTGAACGATTCCCTGCTGATTTTATGTTTGAATTATCAAAAGAAGAGGCTAACTTATTGATAAACAAAGGGGGTATGCCAAATTGGCACACCCGGTTATAATTTTAGTTCCTTTGCACCTTTCGCTTTTACTGAACAAGGCGTAGCGATGCTCGCGGGCATATTGCGCTCGCCAAAAGCCATTGAGGTGAATATTACGGTAATGCGCGCTTTTGTGGAAATGAGGCAGTTTATTCTGCAAAATAAAGATATTTTTCAAAGTATTGAAGATTTAAGGCTGAAAATGAAAGCGTTAGAGCAATCCAACGAAGAAACGCTCTCAGCTGTCAATGATTTAAGCGAAGATACGCGACAGGAACTGGACGATATATACATTGCGTTAGCCGAAATGGCAAAAAAACACCAACGCGCCGAGAAACCGCTAAGACCCACTGGATTTATAAAACACGAAGAACAATGAAACTCGATATATTTACACCCGAACAAGTTTATTTTTCCGGCGAAGTAATTTCCGTTACTTTCCCGGGCATAAAAGGCGCGTTTACGATGCTTGAAAACCACGCCCCTATTATTTCGGCATTGGGAAAAGGAAAAATTGTGTATAAAACGGCTACTGCCGAACAAGAAATCAATATTTTGAGCGGATTTGTAGAAGGACACGAGAATATCATTACCGTAAGCGTGGAAGGGGTAGCGCAATGAATAAAGCGTATCGTTTATTATTAATCCATGCGGTGTTTATCATTTTGATAGCCGTTCTATCTTACTTGGTCTTTGGGTGGATGCAGTGGCAGTTTACAGCGTTATTTATAGTTTTACCGGTTTTTTTTCTGCTGATGACGGGCGTAATGTATTTTTTGGTAAAATATTATTCTAAAAAGCAGGATCCCATAGGCGTAGGCGCTATTTTGGGTGTGCGGATGGCTCTTTTATTGCCTTGTATAGCTATGTTTGTAGCGGGAATTTATATCAATAGAAGTCAAATCGTAGGTTTTACCGTGATGTTTGCTTTGTATTATGTGGTATTTGCCTTCGCTGAAACAAAAATATTAATGAAATTAACCAAAAAAGGGAATTAAATAAAATGAATTTTTATTCTAAACGATTTTTTACGTTTGCTTTCGCGCTTATAATCACAATGAACGCGGGCATCGCTTTTGCGGCAGAGGAACACGCTACTCAGGCCAAGGAAGAGAAATCGTTCGACATAAAAGAGATGATATTCCACCACGTGCTGGATACGTATGAGTGGCATATTTTGTCCGTAGGCGAACATCATTATTCCATTCCGCTGCCGGTAATTGTACATAGCGCCGATAAAGGTTGGAACGTGTTCTGTTCGTCAAAATTAGCCCACGGTGAAACGTACAACGGTTTTTATATTTCGCACGGCGAAAAGCATAATGGAAAAATTGTAGAAAAAAACGCGCACGGCGAGGAAGTGCGACCGTTTGATATTTCTCTTACAAAAAACGCGCTTTCCATACTTTTGGCAAGCACGTTGCTCGTCCTTATTATGTTGAGCGTTGCCCGACAGTATAAAAAAGACCCTCTTCGGTCTATGAAAGGCTTTGGCGGAGCTATGGAACAATTGATAGTAAGCATTCACGATGACATTATAAAACCCAGCGTGGGAAAAGATTACAAGAAGTTCGCACCCTATCTGCTCACGGTATTTTTCTTTATTTTTATCAATAATTTATTGGGGTTAATTCCCATATTTCCGGGTGGCGCTAACGTTACGGGTAATATTGCCGTAACGCTTGTTTTAGCCTTACTTACATTTTTCATGACCAATGTTTTTGCAAAAAAAGCGTATTGGAAAGAAATTGTTTGGCCCGATGTTCCGGTATTCTTAAAAACGCCGGTATTCCCGCTAATGCAGTTTATTGAATTTATCGGCATACTTACCAAACCCTTCGCCTTAATGATTCGTCTTTTTGCCAATATGCTGGCAGGACACATGATTATATTGGTGTTGATGGGATTGATATTTATTTTTGCGGTAATGATGGGCGTGGCGGCGGCTATCGGTGTATCGGTAGTTTCTATCGCTTTCTCTATATTTATGTTGTTGCTTGATGTGCTGGTGTCATTTATCCAAGCGTATGTATTTACCATGCTTTCATCCATATTTATTGGAATGGCGCGGGCTGAACATCATTGATATAATTACGAATTACGAATTACAAATTACGAACCTGTCTGCCGGCGAGGCAGATTACGAATTATGACGAATAAAGACTAACGACTAACGACTAACGACTAACGACTAATAATAATTATCTAAAATTTTAAAAATAAAAAAATTATGTTACTTACTATTTTATTACAAGTAGCCGCTACAACCGGCTTGGCAAATTTAGGCGCGGCAATTGGCGCAGGTATCGCAGCAATCGGCGCAGGTTTAGGCATTGGTAAAATCGGTGGACAAGCTATGGATGCTATCGCGCGTCAGCCCGAAGCTGCCGGTGACATTCGTTCCAATATGATTGTAATCGCCGCGCTTATCGAAGGGGTTGCTTTCTTGGCAGTTATCGTTTGTGCCTTGGCTATTTTCATTAAATAAATTCTAAAAAAAACTGTATGGAACTTTTCACGCCCGAAGTCGGTCTGATTTTTTGGATGCTGATTCCGTTTCTGGTAGTCTTTTTCATTTTGGCTAAATTCGCTTGGCCTGCTATCTTGAAAGGTGTTGAAACCAGAAATAAGCACATTGACGAATCATTGTTAATGGCGCAGCAAGCAAAAGAGCAACTGGCAAAAGTAAAAGCTGACAGCGAAGCGCTCTTATCCGAAGCACGGAAAGAGCAAACGGAAATTTTGGTAGAAGCCACTAAAATGCGCGACCAGATTATCCGCGATGCCAAAGATAAGGCGGGCATAGAAGCCGCTGCTGTGCTGGAAAATGCGCGCCAACAACTACAACTTGAAAAAGAAGACGCCATACGCGATGTGCGCCGTATGGTGGCGGGACTTTCAGTGGAGATTGCCGAAAAGGTGTTGCGTGAAAAACTAAGCGCAGAAAAAGCCCAAATGGATATGATTGACCGTCTGCTGGACGAAGTAAATATCCAAAAATCGTAAGCCCCCCAACCCCCCGAAGGGGGAGTTAGTGGAAAACGATGTATGTATTCTGGCATTAATAGGTTTATTTCACATTATTACTTTTTATTTGCTTTAATCCCTTCTCTAAATTCCCCCTTTAGGGGGTTAGGGGGCAAATTTCTAATTTTAAATGAATACAGGACTGATACCGGTACGTTATGCTACGGCATTGCTTCAATTTGCGCATGATAATAATGCGCAAGATCAGGTGTATGCCGAAACGAAACTCTTGGCACACGCGTTTTCCGCTCATAATAATTTCCGCAGGGTATTGGAAAATCCCGTATTGGATAAAAAAGAAAAACGAAAAATCATTCTCACGGCTGCCGGAATAAAAGTAAGCGCTACGTTTGAAAAATTTGTGGATTTATTGTTAGCCAATAACCGTGAGAGTTTTTTGCAAAACATTGCGCTGAAATACATTGACCTCTATCGGAAAAGTAAAGGTATCTTGTACGGAAAATTAGTTACAGCATTGGAAGTAGACAAAACTACCGAACAGCACTTGGTATCGTTAGTGGAAAATAGCATCAAAGGAAAATTGGAACTGGAAAAAGTAGTGGACAAATCTATTATCGGCGGCTTTCAGTTAGAAGTGGATTTTGTGCGCTGGGACGCAAGTATAAAAAATCAACTTCAAAAAATTAAAAACGAATATATCGAAAGAAATAAACGGATAGTTTGAGTGTTTTAAGTTTAAAGTTCTGGATTTGAGAAATAAGAATATGTTTATGTTCTTTTATTCCGGAGAACCACAAAAATTTTTTATATACCAATAAAATATTAGCGATTCAATATCTAAATCGGAAATCGGATAAGTTACTTTGAGAGCAATACTTTCTAAGGATTGAAAGATAGAATCGTAAAATTGTAAATCATAAAATCGTAAATCATATAAAATGTCCAATAACGTAAAAATAAGCGAAGTTTCCGATGTTTTGCGGATGCAACTCGAAGGCATTGACACCGGTGTTCAGTTTGACGAAATAGGCACTGTGCTTCAAGTAAGTGATGGTGTAGTGCGTATTTACGGACTACGTAACGCCGAAGCCAACGAATTGTTGGAATTTGAAAACGGTATCAAAGCCATTGTGATGAACTTGGAGGAGGATAATGTGGGCGCCGTATTGCTCGGACCTTCTGACGAAATTAAAGAAGGATACACCGTAAAACGTACCAAGCACGTGGCATCCATTATGGTCAGTGAGGAAATGCTCGGACGCGTTATTAACCCGATGGGCGACGCGCTGGACGGACGCGGAAAAATCGGTGGTGAAATGGTGGAAATGCCCTTGGAACGCAAAGCGCCGGGGGTTATCTATCGTCAACCGGTAAATCAGCCGCTTCAAACCGGACTCAAAGCCATTGACGCCATGATACCTATCGGACGCGGACAGCGTGAGTTAATTATTGGCGACCGCCAAACCGGGAAATCAAGCATCGCGGTGGATACCATCATCAACCAACGGGAGAATTTTGAAGCCGGACATCCTGTCTATTGTATTTACGTGGCAATCGGGCAAAAAGGCTCTACCGTAGCCTCTATGGTAAACACGCTGAAAGAACACGGCGCTATGGATTACACCATTGTGGTGGCTGCAAACGCTTCTGATCCGGCTGCTATGCAGTATTATGCCCCATTTGCGGGCGCCGCTATCGGGGAGTATTTTCGCGATACAGGTCGGGATGCGTTAGTAATTTACGACGATTTATCCAAACAAGCCGTAGCATACCGCGAGGTTTCGCTTATTCTTCGTCGTCCATCCGGTCGGGAAGCTTATCCGGGCGATATATTTTACCTACACTCACGTTTGCTGGAACGTGCCGCGCGCATCATCTCGCAACAAGAAGTAGCTGAAAAAATGAACGACTTGCCTGAAAGTCTGAAAGGAAAAGTGAAAGGCGGAGGCTCACTCACAGCGCTTCCCATTATTGAAACACAAGCGGGGGACGTGTCTGCGTATATTCCTACCAATGTGATTTCTATTACCGACGGACAGATTTTCTTGGACACCGATTTATTTAACCAAGGCAATCGTCCCGCCATTAACGTGGGTATTTCCGTATCTCGTGTGGGTGGTAACGCGCAAATCAAAGCGATGAAAAAAGTGGCCGGAACGCTTAAAATAGACCAAGCGCAATTCCGTGAATTGGAAGCGTTTACTAAATTTGGCGGCGATATGGACCCGGTTACAGCAATGACCATTGATAAAGGGCAAAAAAATACCCGTTTACTGGTGCAAGCATTGCATCAACCCATGTCCGTAGAAAAGCAGGTGGCTATTCTCTATTGCGGCACACACGGTTTACTATCCAAACTTCCGCTAAGTAAAGTGAAGCAATTTGAACACAACTTCTTACAAACGTTGGAATTGGCTTACAAAGAAACTGTGTTAGACGTAATTAAAGGTGGCGTTATTAACGATACAGTTACCGAAATAATCGAGAAAGTAGCAGCGGATACTGTACAAGCATTGTCTGCCCCCTAAATCCCCCTCAAAGGGGACTTAAATTGTCTGTTACGGTTTTTTAACATACCGTCTAACCGCTCAAAAGTGGTTTGACGGATAGATTAATCACCTTGAACTTTTGAACCTGCCTCGCCCGCCGGCAGGCAGGTTCTTGAACTCTGAACTTCTGAACTCTAAACTTTTGAACTTAATTAACGAATTCCCCCTTCAGGGGGTTAGGGGGCAAATATATGGCTTCATTAAAGGAAATAAAATCACGTATTCAATCCGTAAAATCAACGCAGAAAATTACTTCCGCGATGAAGATGGTGTCGTCCGCTAAATTACGGAAAGCACAAAAGAATATCGAGAGTTTTTATCCTTATAACCAAAGTTTAATGCGTCTGCTCAATAACTTTTTGAGCGCGGAAACAGATGTTCAATCGATATTTGCTGAGGTAAGGGACGTGAAACGAGTGGCTGTGGTGGCTTTTTCATCCAACGGAAGCCTCAATGGCGCATTTAATTCTAATGTATCAAAACGTCTGACTGCCGTAATAGACCAATACAGTCATCTTGGTAAAGAAAATATTCTGATATATCCTGTCGGGAAAAAAGTGCATAAAGCTACCCGCAAAATGGATTTTGTTCCGCAAGGCGATTATGAGCAAATGGCGGATAAACCTACTTACCAAGCAGCGCAGGAAGTAGCTAACGAAGTAATGGAACTTTACCGTACGGGACAGGTGGATAAGGTAGTTTTAATTTATCATCACTTTAAGAGCCGAAGCACGCAGGAGTTAGTTGCCGAAACACTTTTGCCTTTGGAACTGAATGCCTTGCAAAAGGAAACCGATGAAAAACTGAAATACGAACTTAATTACATCGTAGAACCGGATGTGCAAGCTATCATCAATGAACTTATCCCAAAGGTAATTCGTCTTCGGTTATACACGGCGCTGCTGGACTCTGCCGCTTCGGAGCACGCTGCTCGCGTCATAGCCATGCAGATAGCTACGGATAATGCCGATGATATTCTTCACGAATTGTCCATACAGTACAATAAGTCTCGTCAGCAGGCTATTACCAATGAATTGTTGGACATCATTGGCGGTTCGTTCGGACAGCAGTAAGATCTCACATTGATAAAAAATATAATCAACTAATATACATTCTAACAGAGCCGGATTTTCCATAATAGAAAATCCGGCTCTGTTAAATATTCCTACCTTGGATTGAAATATTTAAATCTGTAAATCAAATTTGAAGACTGAAACGCGAAAACTCATAACTCAGTACTCAAAATTTCATTTCTCGTCCAATTCACGCATCTTTATCCCTTTAAATATAAATTCCAAAACATCGTTCGTGTTGTTCTTAAATTCATTGCTGATATTTTGCCGGATATATGGAATTTCCAGTCCCTTCAACGCGTAAAGAATAATAATGGAAATAATTTCCACGTCCATATTCCGGAATTCTTCTATTTGCACACCTTCACGTAAAATTCCTTTGATTTGTTCCAATTCCGCCATATCTATTTTGCGGCGAATGCGCTCTACTTCATAAATATCCTGAAAAAATTCCGCCCGCAGTGTACCGTTTCGTGTTACCACATTTTTCATCGTTTCCAAGTGAACAAGTATATGCTCTTTCAGCTTATCGTAAGGGTCAATATCTTTCTTTGCCACTTTGGCAAGGGCGTCAATAATATTCATCAACTCATTTTCCACCACAGCTTCATACACCTCGTCCTTATTTTTAAAGTAAGTATAAAGCGTACGTCTTCCCTTTTGCGATGACTCGGCAATGTCATTCATCGTAACATCTTTTTTGCCTTTGGTGGCAAACAAGTCACGAGCAACGTCTATAAGCTTTTTCTTGGTTTTGGATAAACTTTCAGGCATAACAGCTAAGATTTCTGTTCAAAGGTAGCAAAAATTTGTTTAATTGTTAAATATCTCTTGGAAGAAATAATTAATTTGGAAATTTCGGAACATTTCCTACCCTTTTGTTCAGCAAAAAATGCACCAAACGCACAGTCCACACAATAATTATTGCTAAAACAAACCGGGGAACAATCAGCCAACCTGCTGATACACCAATAGCTACAAATAAAAGCGTATCTTCTAGCGTAGAATGATTAACGGCAATGTGATAATTCAGTAGGTCTGCGTTTTCAAGGGTTATTTCATTGTTTTCAATGGATTGAAGAATCACGGCAGAACCGTACGTCAGCCCTAACGCGTGAGCTATAAACCAAAGGAAAGCGCTGTCGCGAGACAAGCCCATCGCCCCCATCAGCGGCGCGAAAAAAGCGGAAATTTTATCCAGCAACCGAAACTCTTTCAGCAAATTTTGCAGGAAAATCAATCCGGAAATAATCAGCCAAATTTTCAACATCAGCCAAAAGGAATTTACTGCCCACGCGCCTATCATCTGCCACACCGTTTCATAATGAGCTGCCACGTGTGCCGCCACCCTACCCGTCATACCGGCGGGTAGTAATTTATTTAAGAAATAAGCCGCGAGGAAAGAAGAAAGAACGCGTACCAAAAACATGACCGTGTAAGAGGAACCCGCTTTTTTCTGAATAGCGGTTTCTACCAATAAATTATGGGAAATAAGGCACATTACCGCTAAAATGGTAACTTCGCGCATGCTCAGCGGAAGCGCGGTAACGATGGCAATAGGCGCGTATAAAGGAAGAAAAATGCTGGTAATAAATACGATGGCAGACTCGCCGGGTAAGCCTATAAAGGAAAAAACAGGATGAAGATAGCGTGCCACATACGCTATAACGCCCGCGTATTGCAGTAAACTAACTAAAAGGCTCACAGGGATAATAATTTTAACTATCCACCACGTAGTTTTTTTAGCCGCAGGCAATGCAGAGAAGAGGGAACTTTTTATTTTTTCGAAAGTAGATGCCATGATTCGATTTATTTAAAAAAAGAAAAGGTTGTCTCACGACAACCCAATCTTCAATTAACCTTAAATCTAATACCATGAAAAACACAGTGCAAAGATAGAATATTTTATGTTATAAAACATACTTTCTTTCTAAAAAAGATGTTTTTTAACTTTTTTTAGGTTAATATCGGATTGAGAACAACTCTTTTCTCTCTTTTGTATGGTTTTTTATTTCGCTTTCACCCAAATTTGAGTTCTTCCAAGCATTCCCATTTTATCCAATGCCCCTTTCACTTTTAGTTTTCCTGTTTTTTCATCGAATTGGATAAAACACTTATACGTTTTACCGCTTTCAGGGTCTAAAATAGTTCCACCGCTCAGCGTACCCCCTTTTTCAATCATATTGTTAATGATAGTCATTCCTTCAATAGGCTTATTTTTAAGATTGCCTTCACAAGCCGCACATTTTGAACCCGGGTATTTAAAAAGTTTCTCTATTTTTCCGGCAAATTTTCCGTCGGTAGTTTTATAAATGATTACCAATGCCTTTTCGCTGCCGTCTTTATCGTCGATGGTTTTCCAACTTCCTACAATTTTATCCACCTGCGTCATTGCCGAAACGGACACAGCAGCGAGCAAAAACAAACTAAAAAATGTTCTCTTTATCATAACTTTTTCTTTTTTTAAAAAATAAATATTCCGGTGCAAAGTTAAATTATTATTACAGATATTTACAGCGTAAGGTCTGTATTTTTATTTAAAAAGACAGTTTTTTTTCTTATTTTTGCAAAGAATGATTTCTACTTTGACAGTGAATTAAAATAACACGTACAATCCTTATGACAAAGTTATTTTACTTAACATGTTAATTACAACAAAACACTATGAGAACTTTTTTTATTACCGAAAGGGAAGAAATAAATAAAATTATAGAATCCTGCGATGTTTGTTTCATAGGAATGCTTGAAGAAGACGGCAGTCCGTACGTCATACCCATGAACTTTGCGCTTTACGAAGGGGACATTCTGCTGCATTCCGGTCCGCACGGCAAACACCTTAATCTGCTGGCAAAGGACAACCGCGCTTGCGTTACTTTTTGTTCTGACCGCAAGTTGAAATACCAACATCCGGATGTAGCGTGCAGTTACAGTATGGATTCTAAAAGCGTGCTTTGCAAGGGACGTATTGAATTTGTAGAAGAACCGGAGGAAAAGGAAAAGCTTATTCGCGTCTTTATGAAACACTATACCGAACGAGAATTTAAGATTTCCGAACCCGCTATTCGCAATGTGAAACTCTGGCGGTTGCGGGTGGAAAGCATTACCGCCAAAATGTTCGGACAAAATTTTAGAAATCCGTCTTAACTTTGACAAAGTTTCAGAAATTTGTCAAATTTAAAGAAATTAGGCGATTAAAAATCGCCTCTCACCTATCGGAAATTTGCACTTTTAATCAAGGTGAGCAAAAAAGACATCCCAATAAAAGACTACCAATAAACCATTCAACCAATCAACTACTTAACTAATCAACCAACCAATGAATACCGATATCCAATTTGAAACCCGAATAGACCTGAGCGAACTTCAAAACAATATGGAAGCCGTGCGCCGCGAACTTCAAAAAGTCATCGTAGGGCAGGATAAAATGATAGAACACCTGCTGGTAGCATTACTCACAGGCGGACACGTGTTGCTGGAAGGCGTGCCGGGCATAGCCAAAACCATTGCCGTAAAATTACTTGCTAAAACGGTTGACGCGCAGTTTAACCGCATTCAGTTTACGCCGGATTTAATGCCTTCGGACATTCTGGGCACATCGGTGTTTGACCTGAAAAAATCCGAGTTCGAATTTCGCCCCGGACCTATTTTTGCTAATTTAGTACTGATTGACGAGGTGAACCGTGCACCCGCAAAAACGCAGGCAGCGCTTTTTGAAGTAATGGAAGAGCGGCAAATTACCATTGACGGCAAAACATATAAAATGGCGGAGCCATTCCTTGCCATCGCCACGCAAAATCCCATTGAGCAGGAAGGCACCTATCGCTTACCCGAAGCGCAGTTAGACCGCTTTATGTTCAAGGTTATCATCGGTTATCCCTCACTGGAAGACGAGTACGAGATTATGCGCCGCGAGCACGCTGCCATACACGGCGATAAAACTGCCGATGTGCGAAAAGTGATTACCGGTGAGCAAATTGTAAAATACCAATCCATTGTGCGGCAGGTAATTGTAGAGGAAAATTTGATTCAATACATTGCGAAAATAGTAAAAAATACCCGCGAAAATCCATTTCTTTATTTGGGCGCGTCCCCGCGTGCTTCGCTGGCTATTATGAACGCTTCCAAAGGGTTTGCCGCCCTGCGCGGACGAGATTTTATCACGCCCGAAGACATCAAAGACGCTGCCGTAGTAGTGTTACAGCACCGATTGATTGTTTCGCCCGAGAAAGAAATGGAAGGATTGCGCGCCGAAGAAATTGTAAAACAAATCATTGAAGCGGTGGAAGTGCCGAGGTAATAAAAGAATGTGAGAATGTGTCAATAAGGAAATGTGAAAATTCACTGTAAAAATGGTTGAATACTTTCAACATTTCATATAAAAAAAATCTAAATGCACGATTGTAACTAAGAGGTCATCTTGACTTTTTAATAGATGTTATGTTTTAGCACTTTTGGCTTCATAGAAGCCGAATCTTTGTAGCAAAAATGTACATTTTTTAGGTTCGACCCCGATTGGGGTCGAATATTTACGGTTAAAATTTGCTACAAACCTGCCCGACGCAGGCGGGTATTAAATTCCTCTGGAATTTTTCCTTTATTTGCTTTCTATCAAATCTATTACTGAAAGAAAAATATTCACTTAGAAACGGAGAAATGCACATTCAGTTTACTGACCCTGTAAATGACACTGTAAAATTCAAAAATAACACTGTATTTAGCTTAATAAAGCAAAATAACAAAATTACAGCGAATGAAATTAGCGAAAGTTTGAAAATTAGTTTAAGCACCACGAAACGAGAAATAAAGAAACTTAAAGAACAAGGAGTAATAGAACGTGTTGGCAGCGACAAAACAGGTAGTTGGAAGGTTTTGAGCACCAATATAAACTATAATTCATAATTTTCTGCCCCTCGTTTGTAAGGAGGGGCGAAATGGTTGAATGCTTTCAGCATTCCATAACCGCAAAACATCCAAACTTTACAATCAAACAACCAAACTTTTGAACTCTTGAACCCTTTGAAAAACCTAAAAAAACTATACATTAATCAACTGTTTTTCGTGCTGCTGCTGGCGGTAGGCGGACTTTTTTTTATTTCCTTTTTTTGGAAACCGCTTTTTGTGCCTTCCTTAGTGTTACTTATACTGCTGATAATTACTGTTATAACCGATATTTTTATCCTTTTTTCTGATGTAAAGGGGATTGAAACAGAACGTAAGTTGCCGGAAAAATTTTCAAACGGCGATGAAAACCCTATTTTTATTACAGTGAAAAACAACTACCGTTTGCCTGTTTCGGTAGAAATTATAGATGAAATTCCGTTCCAATTTCAGAAAAGAGATTTTTCCATTCACCGAAAAATAGCGCCGCTTTCAAGTATTGAAATTAATTATCAGCTGCGCCCTACACAGCGCGGGGTGTATGCCTACGGCAAACTAAATGTATATGCAAAATCGCCGTTGCGCCTCGCGGCAAAGAGGTATGTGGCTTCCGAGAATGCGGAAATTGCCGCTTATCCCTCTTTTATCCAGCTGAAAAAGTACGATATGATGGCATTTTCAAACCACCTGATGCAGTACGGGCTGAAAAAGATTCGCCGCATCGGGCACACCATGGAATTTGAGCAAATCAAGGAATATGTGCAGGGCGACGACATCCGCACCATTAACTGGAAAGCTACTTCCAAAAAAAGAGCGCTAATGGTAAACCAGTATCAGGACGAAAAATCGCAGCCTGTATATCAGGTCATTGACACGGGCAGAACCATGCAGATGCCGTTTATGGAGCTCAGTTTGCTGGATTATGCCATTAATTCCACGCTCGCGCTGAGCAACATCGTACTGAAAAAACAGGACAAAGCGGGGATGTTTACTTTTTCCAAAAAAGTGGAAAACTATGTGGCAGCAGAGCGTAAAGCCGCCCAAATGCAGAAGTTAATGGAAACGCTTTACCTCATTGAGACTGATTTTTACGAAAGTGATTTCAGTCGTCTTTTTGTGGACATCAAGCAATCCGTAACGCAGCGCAGCTTGATAATGCTTTATACCAATTTTGAAACCATGGACGGGCTCAAAAGGCAATTGCCCTACTTGAAAGGAATTGCTAAAAATCACTTACTGATTGTGATTTTTTTCGACAATACGGAACTAAACCGATTGATTCACAAAAAAACAAAGAACGTCCACGAGATTTACGATAAAATTATTGCTGAGAAATTCGCTTTTGAAAAAAGATTGATCGTAAGAGAATTAAAAAAACACGGCATACAATCCATTCTCACACAGCCCGAAAACTTAACGTTAGATAGTATTAACAAATACTTGGAGTTAAAGGCACGGGGTATGATTTAGTGGATATAAAATACAAGTTGATTAGTTATCATTAAACTTAGAAAAATAAAATTATTTTCAATAACTATTATTGTGTTATTCTATCAAAACTTACTTTTACTCTTCGAGAAAGCACCCATATATTCCGTTTTTTATTGTATTTTTGAAAATCTTTTCATCAAATTGTAATATTTTGATTGGAGCTTAATTTATGAAACGATTTTATCCTTTTTTCATTGTTTACCAATGGTTAATTGCTGCTCCTATATTATTGGTGCTAACTATTCTCACGGCGTTGTTTACCATTATTTTGGCGCCCGTTTTTCCCAACAGCCGACTTTCTTACTTTCCGGCGCGGTGGTGGTCCAGGTTATGCTGTTGGCTGTTGTTTATCCGAGTGAAAACCAACAGCTTTGAGCATTTGGATAAAAATCAATCGTACATTTTTATCTCTAATCACCAGAGCATATTTGATATTTTTGTGATTTATGGCTGGATGCCCTTTATTTTCAAGTGGATAATGAAGAGTGATTTGAGAAAAATTCCGCTGGTGGGAAAAGCGTGCGCTTCGGCAGGACATATTTTTATTGACCGCAGCAATCCCATTGCCGCCAAGCACAGCATAGAGAAAGCCGCCGGAAAACTTAAAAACGGAAATTCGGTGGTGGTTTTTCCCGAGGGCACACGTACGCGCACAGGCAAGATGACTAATTTTAAGCGCGGAGCGTTTATGCTGGCGCAGGAACTCTCACTGCCCATTGTTCCTATCACGCTTAGCGGAAGTTTTGAACGCCTGCATCGGAACACGTTGAAAGTATATCCGGGTGTTATAAACATGACGGTACACGCGCCTATTTCACCGGAAAAATTCACTTCTGATGGTATGAGCGAAGTAATGCATGAGGCGTATGAGGTGATTGAAGGTGGATTATAAAAAACATTGCCAAAGTTCTCAAACTTTGGCAATGTTGATTCTTGATTCTTGAATTTTATTTTTCTAAAAAATTCGGGTACATATAGTCCGTAGGCGAAACGAATGTTTCTTTGATGCACTGCGGCGAAACCCAGCGAAGCAAGTTAAATATAGACCCCGCTTTATCATTGGTACCCGAAGCGCGTCCACCTCCAAACGGCTGCTGATCCACCACAGCGCCGGTGGGCTTATCGTTGATGTAGAAATTGCCCGCGGTATGTGTTAACCGTGTGGTCAGATACTCAATCACCGCTCTATCGGCAGAGAAAATAGCGCCTGTCAAGGCGTAATCGGTGGACTGATTCAATATATCCAATGTCTCTTCCAATTTCTCAGGTTCATATACATACACGGTAAGAATGGGTCCGAAAAGTTCTTCGCGCATGGTGATGTAATCGGGCTTTTTCGCCAGAATAACCGTAGGATGAATAAAATATCCGGTGGATTTATCGTACTTTCCACCCAAAGCGATTTCCGCGTCCGGCGAAGCTTTCGCGTCATCAATTTCTTTTGCCAGTTTATCAAAAGAATCTTCGTCAATCACGGCATTTACAAAGTTTCTGAAATCCATCACATCGCCTATTTTAATATCCTTCAAATCAGCTTCCATAAACTTTTTCACATCTTTCCACAAATTAGACGGAATGTAAGCGCGAGAGGCTGCCGAGCACTTTTGCCCTTGATACTCAAAGGCGCCGCGTACAAGGGCGGTTGCCACCTGCTTAGCATCGGCGGTGTGGTGCGCGAAGACATAGTCTTTCCCGCCTGTTTCGCCTACAATACGCGGATAAGAGCGATATTTGGAAATATTATTGGCAATGGTTTTCCACATACCGTTAAATACGCCTGTGGAACCGGTGAAATGCAGTCCGGCAAATTCACGGTGGTTATAAACCACTTCCGCAGCATCCCGCCCATCGCAAAACACCAAGTTGATAACGCCATCGGGCAGACCGGCTTCTTTCATTACTTTCATAATGAGCGAGGCGGAATACACCGCGGTTTTTGAGGCTTTCCACACAACTGTATTGCCCATAATGGCAGGCGCGCCACCCAAATTGGCGGCAATAGAGGTAAAGTTAAACGGCGTAAGAGCAAAAATAAATCCTTCCAACGGACGCCACACCATCCGGTTCCAAATACCCGGCGAGGAATTGGGCTGCATAGCGTAAAGTTCACACATATTACGCGCGTTGAATCTGTAAAAGTCAATCAACTCACACACCGCGTCAATCTCTGATTGGAACGCGTTTTTGGATTGATTGAGCATAGTAGCGGCATTAAATTCATACCGATACGGTCCGGCAATCAGATCGGCAGCTTTCAGAAAAATAGCGGCGCGACTTTCCCAACTCATCGCTTCCCACGCGGGTTTGGCTTTTAGCGCGGCATCAATAGCCATTTGCACGTGTGATTTGTCGCCCTGATGGTATTTCCCGAGCACATGCGCATGGTCGTGTGGCGGACGAATGTCGAATTGTTTTTTGGTACGCACTTCTTTTCCGCCGATAATCATCGGGATGTCCAAACCGCCCTTATTCAGTTCGGCAAGGGTTTGTTTCAGCGCTTTACGTTCCGGCGAGTCGGGGGCGTAGCTTTTAACCGGTTCGTTTTTTATTTCCGGTAGTTTGAAAAATCCGTTTAGCATAATATTGTTATTAAGTGGTTATTGGCTTTGCGTTATTTGCGCTACGCGCGTTATTCGGCTATGCCGTTATTTTCCCTTCGGGGGTTATTTACGCTTCGCGTGTTCTTTGGCTACGCCGTTATTTATCTTTGATGTTATCCATTAATTAAAATGATTATCCGCAACTTATCCTAACAGAAGAACGCCAGACTCTGCTGGCGCAGGTCTCTGACCTGTGCCTTTGCGTACATCTTATTGGCACGGGTCGGAGACCCGCGCCAGCGGGGGTGTGCAGCGCAGCGGAATGCGGGGCATAAACATCACATACAATTCAACCCCGAAGTGGGTTGAACTCTTTCAGAGTTCTATGGATGGTGTTTTCTCTTCCCCCGCACTTTCCCGATAGTGCATCGGGAGGGTTACTTAATTTTAATCCCTTCGGGATTATTAAGGACACTTTGCGGATAATCATTTTAATTAATAACGCGCGTAGCGCAAATAGCAATTAATAACGGCATAGCCAAAGAACCATTAATAACGCCGAAGGCAAACAACTATTCCAATGTATTTTTTTTGAATTTTTATAAACTATTGCAAATCTACAAAAAATATTTGGATAGAATTTACTTTTAGCGGAAAATGGTTGTTAAGTAATGTGTTTAAAAACAAAAGAGGACTTTCCTCTAAGCATAAAACACTGATTTTAAATACATTTTCATAGAAGTAAAAGGGAAAATTATTCACAGAAGTGAAATAAAGACAAACAATTTCAGTTAAATAAAGTTAAATGCAAATCTTTTTTCCCACTTTCATTCGTCTAAAAATCAACTATTTAATTAATTTGCAAAACAAAATATTATTCTTTACACGGTACTATGTATTGCATAGTATTTTATAATAATCTATTTTTGCAACATCAAACCCATAAAACTTTAAAACCCATGGAAAGCAAGTATGAAAATTTGGAAAAATTAAACGATTTGTTTAAGAAAGGTGTAATCACAGAAAGTGAATACCTCACAGAGAAAAACAAAATACTTCATCGAGGCGGCATTACCGTTTCCACAGAGGATGACAATCAATACAGCATGTGGATGCACATTTCACAATTTTCTAACTTTTTGATACCCAGCGGTGGTTTAATTATTCCTATCGTAATGTGGCTGTCGCGTAAAGAAAAACCGTTTGTGGATGTGAACGGAAAAATCATTCTGAATTGGAAAATAAGTTTGATTATCTATTTCATCATCGGCGCTTTAATCGCGGTTTTCTCGGGGATTTTTTCCATTCCCATGACCGACCAAACGGATAATCCGGTTCCGGTATTAACTTGGGTGTTTGGAACCATTGTTTTCCCGTTGGTCTTTTTTGGAATTATTGATTTCATTTTCACCATCATTGGCGCCGTAAAAGCCAGCAAAGGCGAAGTGTGGAACTATCCGTTAAGTATTCGGTTTTTCAAAACAAATCTGCCCAACGTGTAAATCTTTGAAAAAAACGAAAAAGATATTTCAAAGAATCAGAATAATTTTAACAAGAACACATAACAAAAAGTCCCCCCTGCGGGGGATTTAGGGGGCTTATGATAAACTTAACCAACATCCACAAAACCTACTACACCGAAGCCACTTCGCTGCACGTGCTGAAAGGAATAAATTTAACTATCGAAGACGGGGAATTTGTATCCATTATGGGCGCGTCCGGTTCGGGTAAATCCACGCTGCTGAACATTCTCGGCATTCTGGATACCTACGATGAAGGAGAATATCGGCTCAACGGTACACTGATAAAAAACCTATCGGAAAAGCAAGCCGCTTTTTACCGCAACGAAATGATAGGTTTCGTATTCCAATCGTTTAATCTGATTAATTTCAAAAACGCCATGGAAAATGTGGCGCTACCGCTGTATTACAAAAATATCAGCCGAAAAAAACGGAATTTGATAGCCATGGAATACCTTGATAAAATGGGCTTGCGGGAATGGGCAACGCATTATCCCAGCGAAATGTCCGGCGGACAAAAACAGCGCGTAGCCATTGCGCGGGCATTGATTTCAAACCCCAAAGTAATCCTTGCCGACGAACCCACCGGCGCGCTCGACAGCAAAACCACCGAAGAAGTAATGGAAGTATTGCGCCAAGTAAATCAGGAAGGAATTACAACGATTATTGTTACACACGAACAGTCCGTAGCCGATATCACCAAACGAGTGATAAGGATGAAAGATGGGCTGATTGAATAGAGGTTAGCTGTTGGCTCTTAGCCTTTTGCTTTTGGCAATAAGAAAAACGAGAAAAATCCTCGTAAAAATAAAAAAAATAAAAATGAGAAATTTCAGAGAATACGAAGTTTGGAAAAGAGCGATTCTTTTTGTGAAAAATGTGTATGAATTTTCAGATAAATTGCCTAACAAGGAAAAATATAATTTGATTAGTCAAATAGAAAGAGCCTCTATTTCTATATCTTCAAACATTGCCGAAGGCGCCTCGCGCAATTCCGAAAAAGATTTTGCAAGATTTATTGAAATTGCCTTAGGGTCAGCGTTTGAATGTGAAAACCTGTTGATAATAAGCAACTCGTTGGGTTATACTACTGAAAATCAAACAAAAGATATGTTTGAAGAATTAGGCACAATTCAAAAGATGCTTAACAGCCTTTATGGGAAATTAACAGGAAGAAATTAACTTAGCCAAAGGCTAAAAGCTAATAGCCAACAGCCAAATTATGAACACAATACAAGAAATCCTCGCCACCCTCAGCCACAACAAGCTTCGTACATTTTTGACGGGGCTATCCGTGTCGTGGGGAATATTTATTCTGATTATTTTGATGAGCGCGGGCAACGGACTGAAAAACGGGGTAACCAGCAATTTCAGCAGTCGTGCCACCAACACCGTGCAAATGTGGCCCGGAACTACATCAATGCCCTACAAAGGACTGAAAAGCGGTCGCTCGCTCGATTTGACCGAAAAAGAGCTCAATGCCGTAAGCCAACTGCCGGAAACAGGCTATAAAAGCGCTGTGATTGAAACCAATGCCATTATAGCCAACGGCAGCGAATCCCGCTCGTACTCGCTGAAAGGCGTTGACCCCGCATATACTAATATCTACAATTTAGAAATTAATTCCGGCAACGGCAGGTTTATCAACGAGATGGACATTAAGAATAACAGCAAAGTCATTGTGCTTGATAAAAAAATAGTGGAAACCATTTTCAAAAAAGAAAATCCGGTGGGCAAATACGTGAAAGTTGGTTCCGTGATGTTCAAAGTCATCGGCATAAATACCAAAAAACAGCGTTGGGAAGGCGCCCAAGCATATATTCCTTTTTCTACCGCGCAAATAATTTACAATCCCGGCAAGAAAATAGGCACCATCGCCCTTACAGTCAACAATTTGAAAACCGAGAAACAAAATACCGAATTTAACGACAAACTAAAATCTACCGTAGCGCCCACGATGATGTTTGACCTCAAAGACGAAAAAGCGTTCTGGATTTGGAACTCGCAGCGGGATTACATCGAAACGATGAAAGTATTCGGCGCCATCAGCATATTTGTAACCATAATCGGTATTCTTACGCTGATAGCAGGGATTGTAGGCGTAAGTAACATTATGCTTGTGTCCGTAAAAGAACGTACCCGCGAGTTTGGCATCCGCAAAGCGTTAGGCGCGCCGCCATCAGCAATTCTTCGTTCTATTATTATCGAATCTATCCTTATAACCGCGGTTTTCGGCTATTTGGGAATGATGATTGGCATAGGAATTTCCGAAGTGGTAAATTTTATGATGGAAAAAGGCGCGGCGACCGCCTCGGGCGACGGACCGGAAATGAGCGTTTTCAAAAACCCCACCGTGGATTTGACTTATGTCTTTTTTGCTACATTCGTATTAATCATCGCCGGTGTCATTGCTGGGTATATGCCCGCCCGGCGAGCCGTAAAAATAAAACCCATTGAAGCGATGAGGGAAGAGTAGTTGCCCCCTAACCCCCTGATGGGGGAATTTTAGTGAGGCAATCAAGCTTTGTGTGATGTAAGAACATTTTGATTTTCTAAAAAAATGAAAACAAACAATATTAATACAAATACTGCTGACCAACGCTCAAAAGTCCCCCTTATGGGGGATTTAGGGGGCTTTTTCGACCTTGACCGCTGGCAGGAAATCTGGCAAGCCATTACGCACAATAAATTCCGAAGTTTTCTTACCGGATTCGGGGTATTTTGGGGCATGTTTATGCTGGTGGTAATGGTAGGCGCCGGCGTAGCCTTACAACGTGGAATGCAGCAAAACATCGAAGGTTTTGCCACCAATTCTTGCTTTGTGGACGCCGGAATTACCTCAGAGCCGTACAAAGGATTCAAAAAAGGGAGAATGTGGAATATTGTGAACGAAGACATCCCGGTATTGCAAAATAGAATCCCTGAAATACAATACATCTCGCCGGTTCTTTTCGGCGGACGTTCCGGAAAAGGCAACAACACCGTGCGCGGCGAAAAAAGCGGCTCGTTCAATTCCAAAGGCGTATTGCCCAATTACAATGATATAGAACGTTGCAAACTTATTTACGGAAGATACATTAACGATATTGACAACGAAGGACGCCGCAAAGTGTGCGTCATTGGCGAGCGGGTGTATGAAGTGCTGTTTAATAAAGGCGAAGACCCGATAGGAAAATACATACAACTCAACGGAATTTATTTTCAAGTCATCGGCGTAGCCAAAAAACTGGCGCAAATTAACATCGGAGGAAACACGGAAGAAACGGTGCAGTTGCCGTTCCTCACTATGCAGCAAGCGTTTAATCAAGGAAACATCGTACATTTTTTGGCTATTACCGCTCGTCCCGGTTACAAAGTAAGCGCCGTGGAAAAGCGGGTGCAGGAAGAGATGAAAACCCTGCACAGCATTGCCCCGGACGATAAGACAGCGGTAAACACATTCAATATTGAAGACCAATTCAATATGTTTCTGTATTTGGGGATAGGAATAGCTTCGCTTATTTGGATTGTAGGATTGGGAACCTTGGCGGCGGGCGGTATCGGCGTAAGCAACATTATGCTCGTTACCGTAAAGGAACGCACCAAAGAAATAGGCATTAAACGCGCGCTGGGAGCCACCCCGCGAAACATCATCTCACAAATTATGACCGAAAGTGTCATACTCACATCATTGGCAGGAGTGGGAGGAATGATGTTTGGCGTAGGAATTTTAAGCGTGATAGGCATCCTGCTGAAAGACAGCGAAGGTTTTTTCAAAGACCCTCAAATCAGTTTTACAGTAGCCGTTGCTGCGCTGCTCATAATTATTTCCATAGGAGTATTCGCGGGTTATCTTCCCGCTCGTAAAGCGATGAAAATTAAAGCGATAGAAGCAATAAGGCAAGAGTAAATTATTGTCATTAGTCGTTAGTCATTGGTCGTTAGTCAATAGCAAACCAATAATTATTTGACTAACAACTAACGACTAACGACTAACGACTAACGACTAATGACCAATGACCAATGACCAATGACCAACGACCAATGACCAATGACCAACGACTAAAAACTATTGACATGAGACAATTTGAAGAATTAAGAATTTGGCAAGATGCCCGAATATTTGTTTCGAAAATTTACACTTTAACGGCAGAGAGCAAAGATTTCGGTTTTAATGATCAAATCAGGCGTGCCGCTGTTTCTATTATGAACAACATAGCAGAAGGCAATGACTCTGGTTCAGACAGCTTGTTTGTCCGATTTCTGCATATTGCAAAAGCAAGTTGCTCAGAAGTAAAAAGTATGCTTTATTTGGCAGAAGATTTTAATATATGTTCCAAGGAAGAAGCACAGAACCTAAGACAAGAATCCAAAATTATCTCTGCCGGAATTTTCAAACTGATAGATTATCTAAAAAACAAAAAATAATACTTCGCTTAACAGACAATAAACTAACTATCAATGACCATTGACCAATGACCAATGACCATTGACCAATGACTAACGACAAAAATATGAAAAAAACCATTAAAATCGTCCTGTTCTCATTATTAGGCATTTTGGTATTGTGGACATTCTTTTACCTCTACAAAAAATCCCAACCAAAAGTAGTAAAATACCAGATTGAAACCGTACAAACGGGTTCCATTGAGAAAAAAACCGTTGCTACCGGCAAAGTAGAGCCTCGCAACGAGGTATTGATTAAACCCCAAATGTCCGGCATTATTTCCGAGTTATATAAACACCCGGGCGACGCCGTAAACGCGGGCGATATTATTGCCAAAATCAAAGTGATTCCCGATATGGTCAATCTTAGTTCGGCGGAATCGCGCGTATCCCGCGCCAAACTCGCTGCTGACCAGTCAAAAATTAATTACGAGCGTGACAAAGGACTTTTTGAACGCAAAGTCATATCCAAAGAAGAGTTTGAAAAAGTAACACTTCAATATAACAATGACCGAGAAGAACTGAAAGCGGCGCAAGATAACGTGAGTTTAATACGCGAGGGTGTTTCCAAAAGTACCGCTCAATACAGCAATACGCTGGTGCGTTCCACCGTTTCGGGTACTGTACTTGATGTGCCGATTAAAGTGGGAAATTCTGTGATTCAATCCAACAACTTCAATGATGGAACCACTATTGCCTCTGTTGCCAATATGAAAGACATGCTTTTCGTTGGAAAACTGGACGAAACCGAAGTAGGCAGAATGAAAGTGGGAATGCCGATGACACTAACCATTGGCGCCTTACAAGATCATAAAATGCCCGCCACATTGGAGTACATTGCCCCAAAAGGCACCGAAGAGAGCGGCGCCATCATGTTTCAGATGAAAGCTGCGGTAAGCGTGCCAACAGGTGTGTTTGTACGGGCAGGTTACAGCGCCAATGCCGAAATTAAGTTTGACGAAGCTATCAACGTGCTTACTATCCCTGAAAGTTGCGTGGAGTTTAGCGGCGACAGCGCCTTTGTGCATGTGTTGAAAAAAGAGCAGCCTACACAAGAATTTGATAAAAAGAATATTAAAATCGGACTTTCTGACGGCATTAAAATCCAAGTGAAAGAAGGACTGAAAAAAGGGCAAAAAATCCGCGGAGCAGTCATTGACGAAAAGAAGAAAGTGTAGCCCCCTAAATCCCCCGAAGGGGGACTTTGATGAACTGCAACGTAAGCGCTTCGGTTGCGGTAACTTCTAAGTCGCCGAAAAACTTTGTTCAAAAACGCGCGAAATCTCAATTGGGATAGGCGGTTTCTAACCGCCTAAAAATAAAATATTAATTTTTTTTCACTTTGTGTACTTTTCCTATACCTTGGGATTGTGGGATTTAAAATTATAAACACATGAAAACAAAAACATTCTTCATATCAATAACTCTGTTAATGCTCGCTTCGAGCATTTCCGCCCAAAAAACGTGGACACTCGAACAGTGCATTGACACCGCTCTGGCAAACAACCGCAACATCAAGCAGCAGCGGATAGTCCAGAAGTCGAAAGAAATCGCTTACAAACAATCCAAATACGACTTGTTGCCCGATTTGAATGGCTCGGCAAGTCAGGATTTTAGTTTTGGGCGCTCACTCACGCGCGAAAACACCTATTCCAATTCCAATTCCAAAAACACATCCTTCGGATTAAGCGCCGGACTTACACTTTTTGACGGGTTGCGGATGAAACATAATATTGACCTGAAAAAAACGGAATTATTGGCTGCCGGCGCCGACATGCAAAAAGTGGAAAAAGACATTATTCTCAATGTTTCCACTGTTTATTTGCAAGCGCTTCAAAACAAAGAGATGCTGAAAAACGCGGAAAATCAACTGGCTATTACCAAAGAAAATATGGAAAGAAGAACCGAACTGATTAAAGCGGGTAAACTTGCCGAAGGCGAAATTTATGAATTACAAGCGCAGCAAGCCAAAGAAGAACTTGCCCGCGTACAAGCGGAAAATAGTTTGAAACTTTCGTTGCTTGATTTGGCACAAGTAATGAATTTGGAGAATTATGAAAACTTGGATGTGGTAGTGCCTGAAAATCTGTTTTCCAATGAATTGTCGGTGCTTTCGGCGAGCGAAGTGTATGCCGATGCGGTGCAAAATCGTCCCGAAATAAAATCCGCTCAATACCGGTTGCAGGCAAGCGAAAAAAACGTAGAGATAGCGCGTTCAACGTACATGCCGCGTCTAACGTTGGGAACACAATGGGGCACAGGTTATTACAATATGAGTAACGGTGTAAATCCCGCGTTCAAAGACCAGATTTCAAACAATATGCGTACAAGCGTAGGATTGAGTCTTTCCATCCCTATTTTTGATAAATTTCAAACCCGCAGTCAGGTACAAAGCGCCAAATTGGACGTAGAAAACACCAAACTGGAAATAGAAAAAGTAAAAGTAGAGCTTCGGAAAAACATAGAACAAGCGTATTACACCGCCATAGCTGCCCGCAATCGTTGGGAATCGGCACAAAAAGCCGTCCGTGCCAATGAAGAATCTTACCGGTTCGCTTCGCAAAAATTTGACAGCGGCAGGGCGAATCAATACGAAGCCAACTTAGCCAAATCCAATCTCTCGCAAGCCATTTCGGAGCAAACCCAAGCCAAATACGAATATGTTTTCAGACTGAAATTGTTGGAATTGATGAAATAGTAGCCCCCTAAGTCCCCGCCTGTCGGCAAGACAAGCCCCGAAGGGGGACTTTAAGAGTAATAAATTTTGGGAACGGCGTCCCGACTGATCGGGATTCAACCGCCGATAAACCGCATAGAATTCAACAAAAAAAACCTTAACAAAAATGGACAATTATAATAAATCAGAAAATTCAGAACAACGCTCTCAAACACAAGTGGCGTCTTCACCCCCCTTGGGGAGCAGGGGAGCAGGTTCAGGGGCAGACTGGGGGAGCAATATCAAATCCCAAATGCGGAAAGGATACCTCGAATATTGCATTCTTCTTATCCTTAAAAAGAAACCCGCGTACGCCTCAGATATTATTGCCGAACTCAAAGAGGCAAAAATGATTGTGGTGGAAGGCACGCTTTACCCGCTGCTGACCCGCCTCAAAAACAGCGAGTTACTGGATTATCGGTGGGAAGAATCCACCCAAGGACCACCTCGAAAATACTATGAAGTAACCCCAAAAGGCGAACAGTTTATTTTAGAACTGGACGCTGCTTGGCAGGAAATAAACAGCGTGATTGACAAAATCAAAGAAAATCAAGATTGAACCTCTGAATTGGGAAAGGCACCAAAAAAGAGAATAAATTTTAAAACAGACAAACCCTCGTTTACTTGTTTACTAAAAAACTCGTTCACTGAAATATGAAAAAAACATTAACTATTAACCTCAACAAAACCGTTTTCCACATAGATGAAGACGCGTTTGATTTGCTGCAAGCTTACCTTTCGGACGTAAACCATCATTTTAAGTCCGAAGAGGAAAAAACCGAAATCATTGCCGATATAGAGGCGCGCATTGCCGAACTCTTCACCCAACGTTTAGACAAATCAAAAAACGTAGTAACCGTGGAAGATGTGAATGACATTGTGGAAATCATGGGTAAACCAAGCCAATTTTCGGACGAAGAAGAAACTACCAGCAAGCATTATGCCGATACTACTGCCGATGAGAAAACTTTTTCCAGTTCCAAACGCTTTTACCGCGATATGGATAACGGACTGCTCGGCGGCGTTTGTGCCGGTTTGGCGGCTTATCTCAGCTGGGATATTACGCTGGTAAGGGTGCTGTTTATCGTATTTATTTTTGTAACCTCGTTTTCATTGCTGCCCATTTACTTGGTAGTGTGGCTTATCGCGCCGCGAGCGGAAACTACCGCTCAAAAAATGGCTATGCGCGGCGAGATAGTGAATATTGAGACTATTAAAAACAAAATGAACGATGCCAAAGACTATTTGGAAAGCGATAAATTCAAGCAATCTGCCACCGATGCCGGAAACCGCACAGCTCATTTTATACAAGGCGTTTTTAAAGTGCTGATTACCATTATTGGAGCGTTATTTACCATCATTGGCGTGGTAATAGCGGGAGCATTAATTTTCGGATTAATCATCTTCCTTTTCCAACCGGAAACAATAACAACCAACAGTCCTGAACTGATGCAAATCATGCAAGGGATTTCTTCCGAAAAAATTACTCTATTGATATTTAGCATATTATTTATTGTAGGATGTCCTATTTTCGCGCTGATTTATTGGAGTATGCGCGCCCGTTCTACCGATAGAGCCACATCCAACACGCCCTTTTGGGTGGCGTTGGTGCTTTGGTTTGCGGGGATTTTCATGTTTTTGAGCGTGGGTTCAGAGACTGTAAGAGTGTTTAAGCAGAACATACAAAAATTAGACAACTGGGATGCCGTAGGCGATGAAAATAACCCCGATTGGACTACGGAAAACCGTACTATTGCCGAGCCGTTTTATGCCATTGACGCTTCGGGCGTGATGAATGTGGAATTAACCTACACCACCGAAAAAAGTGTGGAAGTGGCTACCGTAAAAGAATATCTTTCAAAAGTAAAAACCGAAGTAAAAGACGGCGTGTTGCGCATTTATTCGTCCGATTTGATGATAAAACCCAACGTGAAAATCCGCATCGGATTGGATTCGCTTACGGCAATATCTTCGCAAGGCGCTGCCAAAGTGCGATTTATGAACGCTTTTCCCACCCGTAATTTGAAAATAGACATGAGCGGCGCCAGCAAAGGCGATTTTAACTTGACAAACGCGCAAACGATAAACGTACTTCTTTCGGGCGCGTCAAAATTAGAGATGGAAGGCATTGCGGACACGCTGAAATTAGATGCCAGCGGCGCCACGTATTTGGATACCGACAACCTTAGTGCCAAATACGTGCAGCTTGATTTGAGCGGCGCGGGCAAAGCCGACGTCCGAGCCACAGAAACCATACGAGGCGAGGTAAGCGGCGTAAGCAAGGTAAACGTAATGGGCAAACCCCGTAACCGACAATTAGAAACCGGCGGCACCTCAAAAGTAGATTTTGATGAGGAATAAAATTCTTGTTTCCCGCAGAATTCGCAAAATTTTGGACTGGGAGCAACGGTTTCCTAACCGTTGATTGTTGGGATCAACGTCCCGACCGATCGGTTTCCTAACCGTTGATTGTTGGTAAAAACGGTTTCCTAACCATTGATTGTTGGGAACAACGTCCCGACCGATCTGCATTCTAACCGTTGAAAATAAAAAAACACCTCACCCGATGTAATAAAACCTCAAAAAAAACGTCTTTTAAAATAGATACACACCGCTAATATAGTACAAAATAAAGCAACAAATAAATTCTACTTTAAATTTTAATTTTATGACAAACACAAAATTGTTTTTTTTGAAAGACTTGTTCCTGAAATTTTCATTAAGCGCTTTCTGTCTGCTTATGACTTTAAGTGTTTCGGCGCAAAACAGAAACACTCAACAAATCTATGGTGTTTGGGCTAATTCCGATTGCGAATTTGTACAAACAGGGAAATACAGTATTTTATTTCAGCGGACTAATGATACCATTTCGGCAACGCTTCGGAAAATAGAACAAATAAACGGAATTAAATACAGTGTTTTTGTGTCGGGACATAATTTCTTTGTTTCCACTAAAAAGTGTGAAAAAATAGTACCCAGTCCACAAAGAAACAAAATAAAACTTTCTGATTTTCTATTTCTGAAAGACAATAAATTAACTATTAAAGACGGCTCGCGACCTGTAACTGTGGAACTCGTGGAGAAGATTGACATTTGTCCGCCTTTTAAAATGCCTCTGGCAGATACCAATACTGTGGGGCAATGTCTTCAATATTGGCAATTAGGTACTGCGGAAAAGAGTCTTGACCCAAAAGATTTTTGGCTTGAAATAGGTACAAACAGACACGTTTTTGTCTTTATAGAAAACCCACATCAAGTTTACTGTCGGGCTGCACGCATCAGGCATAACAATAACGGCAGTGTTTTTGCCCAAAATATACGTTTGATGGTCAGCCAATCCAATACAGATGTGTATATGAGCAAAGACAATGTGAAAACTGCGAAAGCAGATATAAACATTGATAATTCTCTGTTTAAGCCCAATGTCTGTTCCTTTGAAAATGATGGGATCTATTGGTCTTTTATATCTTGCGAACCAGATAAAATAAAAGTAAACGGCTGTGGACAGGTTTATACTTTTGAACGTCCCACTATGAACGATAAAAAATTGATAGAATGGTTTAAATATAGTGGATATTGAACTGTTTTTAATTTACCGCATCACATAAAAACACACAAAGAGCAAATAAATAATTAAAAAAAATAAATATGAAAAAAACAGCCATCATTTTCAGTTTGCTGATTTTCAGCGTGCTGGGGATTTCAGCCCAAGACAACGGTTCCAATAACAAAACCCGAATTATTACCCAAGAGCGGGATGTGGATAATTTTGATAAAATTGAAGTCAGAGGACGTTTTGAAGTGAAACTTACGCAGCAGGAAAACACAGCTGTGAGCGTGGCAGCGCAAGAGCAGTATCTCGACTTTATTGAAACCTATGTGGAAAACGGCACACTCATAGTGCAAATGAAAGATGCGGAAAAAGACAAAGGTTTTTTTGATAAATTCAAGTCGAAATATTCCGACTATATGAAAGTGCAGCGTTTTGAAATAAATATAGGCGTAAAAGACTTGAAAAGCGTAAAGTTAAGTGGCGCGTTAGCATTGAAAACTCAAAATACATTTAAATTGGAAGATATTTATTTCGATATATCCGGCGCGTCAAAAGTTATGATGACCTGCGCGCTTCACAACCTTACCGCTGACATTTCCGGCGCGTCATCCGTAACATTTAGCGGTACGGCTCAAAATACTTCGGTAGCTGTTTCGGGTGCGTCCGCCCTAAAAATGGGCGAGTTAAAATCAAACACCGCCATCGCGTTAGTTTCCGGCGCGTCATCGGCAACGGTGTACGCATCAGAAAAATTCACCGGAAAAGCATCGGGCGCCAGCGCTATTCATTGCTACGGCAATCCGAAAAATGTGGATAGAGATATTTCCGGCGCTTCAAAAATAAATATGAAATAGAGTTGTTTTACCAAGCTATCATAAATTTAATAAACCGACACCTGCCGCTTTATGAGATATAAGGCGGCAGTTTTTTTTATATTTTCTCTTTCAGAAATTTCCCGGTATAAGATTTCTCACACTTCACTAATTCTTCGGGCGTGCCCTCAAATACAATGTTACCGCCTTGATCGCCGCCTTCGGGACCAATGTCAATAATGTGATCGGCACATTTTATCACTTCCATATTGTGCTCTATGATGATGACCGTATGCCCTTTTAGCAATAAGGCTTCAAAAGCTTTCAGCAAGGTTTTTATATCGTGAAAGTGCAACCCGGTAGTGGGTTCGTCAAAAACAAAAATAGTGGGTTCCGACTTTTCGCCCGCCAAAAACGAAGCCAGTTTCACGCGCTGGCTTTCCCCACCGGAAAGTGTGCTGGACGATTGCCCCAACTTCACATAACCAATGCCTACATCTTGCAATGGTTTCAGGCGTTTTACTATTTTTTTCTCAGTATTGCCGCTTTGTTTCTCGAAAAATTCAATCGCCTGATTGACCGTCATATCCAGCACATCGTAAATATTTACCCCTTTGTATTGAACGTCCAAAATATCTTGTTTAAACCGTTTCCCGTGGCAGTGCTCACATTCCAGCACCAGGTCTGCCATAAACTGCATTTCCACCGTAACCGTACCTTCGCCCTGACATTCCTCGCACCTTCCGCCCGGCGTGTTAAACGAAAAATAGCCGGGGGTAAAGCCCATTTGTTTGGACAGTTGCTGGTCGGCAAACAGTTTGCGCATTTCATCGTACGCTTTGATGTAAGTAACGGGGTTTGAGCGGGATGAACGCCCGATGGGGTTTTGATCTACAAATTCGATGTCTTTAACCAAATGAGTACTTCCTTTAATGGCGGAAAACTGCCCCGTTTTTTCGGCTACGCCGCCATAGAGTTTTTTCAGTGCGGGATAAAACACGTTTTTTACCAGCGATGATTTTCCCGACCCGCTCACACCCGTAACCACCGTAAGCACATTCAGCGGAAATTTTACGTGGATGTTTTTCAGATTATTTTCACGCGCGCCAATTACTTCAATGTAGTTGTTCCATTTTCTTCTTTGAAAAGGAACTTCAATTATTTCTTTATTTTGAAGATATTTTAATGTGAATGATTTTTCTATTTTTTCCTCATTATTTTCTTCCAATGCGTTTTCCACACTTCCTTGATAAACGATGTTTCCGCCATTGCGCCCTGCGAAAGTACCTATATCAATCAAATAATCGGCGGCACGCATAATTTCCTCATCGTGTTCTACTACCAAAACCGTATTTCCCAAATCCCGCAATTGTTTTAATACTTTGATAAGCAAATGGGTATCCCGGCTGTGTAATCCGATGGAAGGCTCATCTAAAATATAAATAGAACCCACCAAGCTGCTTCCCAAGGAAGACGCCAGGTTGATGCGCTGGCTCTCGCCGCCCGAGAGGGTATTGGAAAGCCTGTTGAGCGTTAAATATCCCAGTCCCACGTCCAAGAGATAGTTTACGCGGTTGTTAATTTCAGTCAGCAAACGTTTTCCCACCAACGCGTCATGTTCGTCTAACGGAATGTTTTCAAGAAACGATTTTAGCTCGGTGATAGGCAATAAAACAATATCTGTAATGGGTTTATCGTTAATTTTCACATACGTGGCTTCTTTTTTAAGCCGTGTTCCTTTACACTGCGGACACGTGGTTTTACCCCGGTAGCGCGCCAACATTACGCGGTATTGAATCTTATATTGATTGGCTTCCAAATGCTTAAAAAAAGCGTTCAGCCCGCCAAAATACCGGTTTCCGGTCCAAAGCAATTGTTTCTGTTCATCGGTCAAGTCAATGTAGGGGGTGTGAATGGGAAAACCAAACTTGTCGGCGCTGTACACCAATTCCTTTTTCCACTCACTCATCACTTCCCCTTTCCAAGCCACCACGGCATCCTGATAAATGGAAAGCGTCTTGTTGGGGATAACCAAATCCTCGTCAATACCGATGACTCTGCCGAACCCTTCGCACACGGGACACGCGCCGAGCGGATTATTAAAGCTGAACATGTTCTCGTTTGGAAGTTCAAACTGCATCCCATCGGCTTCAAAGGCTTTGGAAAAAGCTACCGCCTTCCCTCTTTTATCTTCATCAGAAAAAACATACAAAATACACGTATCTTTTCCTTCGTAAAATGCGGTTTCTATCGAATCTGTCAAGCGGCTGATGCCGGACGGCGAACGGTCAACGGTCAGGCGGTCAATCACTAAATGGATGTCTTTCTGCGCGATTTTCTTTTTCTCGTCCAGCGCTTCCTGAATTTGCTTTACTTCGCCTTTTATCATCACACGGCTGAATCCGTTTTGCAGATATTCACGAAGCGCGTCTTCCACACAACCTTCTTGCTTGCATACGATGGGCGCGAGTATCATCAGCCGTGTTCCGTCAGGATAAGACAAAGCGGCTTGCACTACGTCTTCCGCCTCGTGTTTTTTGACTAAATTGCCGCTTATGGGCGAGTATGTTTTGCCCACGCGGGCATAGAGCAATTTCAGGTAATCATAAATTTCAGTGGAAGTGCCCACGGTAGAGCGCGGATTGCGGGTGTTTACCTTTTGCTCGATGGCAATGGCGGGCGGAATACCTTTGATATAATCTACTTCCGGTTTAGCCATGCGTCCGAGGAATTGGCGGGCGTACGCCGAGAGACTTTCTACGTATCGGCGCTGCCCTTCGGCGTATATGGTATCAAACGCCAATGACGATTTTCCGGAACCGGAAAGTCCCGTAACCACCACCAGTTTATTGCGCGGGATTTCCACATCTATGTTCTTCAAATTATGAACACGAGCGCCTTTTATAATAATATTTCCTTGTTTTGACATACGTTTTTTTGAAAAAAAATCAATCTGCAAAGGTAGGGAAATTAATCGGGAACGGGAAGAATTTAAATTTCCAATTTTGTTTGATTCAAACGTTTTTTTATTGTTAAAAAACCTTGTTTTATTTGAAAGTAAATTGTATTTTTGGAATAATATTTTAACTAATATAGAACAACATGTCAAAACAGTTAAACCAAGAAATAGTGGAACGTCGTATAAATGATTTGACAGAATATGTAAGTCGCTCATTACATTTTGTAGAAGCCAAGAACGGGTCTTTTTTGGCTTTCTGCGGTGCCATAATTGTAGCTATACTTTCCTTTAAAACAGAATATTGTGTTCAAAAACTTTTTTTGCTCTGTTCATTATTACCCTTATTTATATGTGAGACCTTACTTGCTTATTCTTTTTTCCCTAAGAATAAAAACATAAAGAAGAAAAAACAACGAAGGAACAAGAGTCATGAAAAAACACTTCCGCTATTTAGCTGTGAGAACATCTCAGAAATGGATAGGACAGAATTAAGAGAATATCTGTCAGAAGGTTTCTCGGATTACGAATTTAATGAGTTTGAAAATCATAAAATTACCAGCATCATAAATGACGCATGCGCTGCCGCCCACAAATACCGTCTTTTTAGATACGCGTTAAAAACATTGGCATATTTTGGGGGCATATTTTTAGGATACGTGTTTTTTAAGGTAATGAATTAATTTAATATTTTAATACCGTCCATTATGAGGATTTCAAAAGTAAAAGTCACCACAGATGACAAAAAGCAAAAAATGGTCTTAATGCATAGAACTATAAAAGAAGGTAGTTTGGTATATGAAAAAGAGACTGACAATCAGACTAACAACATTCTTCCTCGCAAAAAAAAGGATAGTTTTAATTTAAGCATCCTCAATAAAACCCTTATTAACGAGAAACACATTAAAGCCCCTTATACAAAGGATTTTAATGAGAAAGCAAAGAAAGAAAAAGAGTTAAAATCTAAATATTCCGGTTTGAAAAAAATCCTTCAAGCTCAGGGCGATAACTATATGCAGATTAAGAATATCACTGAGGGAGAGATTACCCCTTTTTTGAGTAGCAAATTTAAGGGTGATTTCACATACAGAACTAAGAGTGACGTTTATACTTTTAATTTAACTCAACTGATAATTAACGTGGTAAAAAAGCAAAATATCCGAGAGTTGAAACCTTATAATGACTGGAAAGATTGGTACATTCAAAATAAAAGCAAGCAACTGGCAAAATCAGTTGAACAAAATAAAATATACACACAAGATGGCAACAGCAAAAGACAACTGGCGCTACAAGAATGGGAAAAAGAGTTTTTAAAAAACGGCAAAATAGACATAGACCAATTACATAAAGCATATAAAACGGATGAGCTTGCCGCCGCGCTCGCAGTAGAAAACCCTAAAAATGACGATGAAAAAAACAAGCGCCCCGGAGTATATCACAGCGCCCTAAAAAATATTTTACAGGCACATCAACGCCGGACAGAGATTTTCGGAACGCGCGAATGCCCCAATTCAGCCAATCGCGCAGATAATCTTTTCGTGGTTTATCATAACGAGGTGGTAAAGTATCTGGAACATTATTTCCCCGTAAAACAAAGCAACCGAAAAAACAGCGAAACCGACATAAAATACTACCTGAATGCCGACACCATAAAACAAACCATTAAAAACCAGATAGAAAACGCGCTGAGAGCCAACCTCATACGAAAAGGGAAATACATTCAGCACCAACTGGCAGGCTCGGATACGGTTTCGAGCAAAGAACTTATAACGATGAAAACCAACGAGGCATTTGTGCTCAAACTGATAGATGCCTGCGCTTTTGCCGCCAACAATATCCGAAACATTATTGATATAACTCAAAATCGGGATATTTTGGTAAAAGAGAACTTGATATATAGTATTTCACAATATAGTATTTCACAAAAAAATGCCAATATCGAACTCTTTAACCAGTTTTTTCCGTATAATACGAACGCCCTTTCAGCCATTGACTTGTGGGCATTACGGGGCGCGGTGCAAAAAATACGAAATAACATCAATCATTATAAAGCCAACGCCCTATCCATTATTTTTAATGTAGTAGAATTTGAGTATCAACCGTTAAAAAAGGTAATTAACGAAAAGTTTGAAAAGAGTATTTATAAGTCTTTTTTTGAGAAAGACATAGAAAAACTTCCTACGGTGTTTGCTTTGCAGTTGAAAAGCGGCGGCGTTTTATCGCACTATCCCAAGCAAGAATTGAAAAATCTATTGGGGGAAATTAAAATAGAACTCTGCCGAAGCGTAACACCTTTTGCACCGGGATTTAAAAAAGTGATGAAAGCCGGTGTGAATTATCAGTTTGCCAAAAAAGAAGATTTTTACGACTTAGGCTTGTCGGCGTATCGGGAAAAAGAAGAATTTAAAGAAGAAAACCGGAACGCGCGCTATTTTCTGCTAAAACAGCTGTATAACTACGTGTTTTTGCCTCAATTTATGAACGACAAGGCACAGTTCCACCAAATTGTAAAATTTGTTTTAGACCAGAATAAAGCCTTTGCAAGAGAAATACTGCGAAAAAAATCAGCCGACAAAAAAAATCTAAACCCCAACGCCCGCCCCAAGGCTTACGCCTTTGCCGAAGTGCGTGAAATGGGCGAAGAGGAAGACATAAATACCTATATGGCTTACCTGCAAAGCGATTGGATGCTGGAAAGCAGTAAAAAAGAAGAGAAAAAAAACGCGGAAGAAGAAACACTGAATTTTGAAAAATTCGTTTTACAGGTTTTCGTAAAGGCTTTTGACGAGTTTCTGAAAGCGCCTAAATACACCTTTATACAAACACCCGAAAATCAATGGGCGCCCGAATCCACGCCTGAGCAACAAGCCAACGCCCTTAACAGCCTCGAAGAAGAAATTCGCGAGTATTGCCACATAAATACCGAATTTCTGAAACCGGATAACAACGCCGATATTGCTTTTTACGTATTTTGCAAACTTTTGGATACTAACCATTTAAGTGATGTACGAAACGAGTTAATCAAATACCGTGCGGTAAAAGAAGACGATAAAATTTTCAAGCACCTGGTTTCTATTGTGGAACTCTGCCTGCTTAGTGCAGATACGGTTTCTGCGGATGCGGTGCGCAAGCAAAATGACCGGCAGTATTTTAAGAGGATACAGCCCTTTTTTGCGACTGACTGCGACCCTTCAAAATTAGGCGAGCTGTATTTGCAGAGCGACAATGCCACCGCCGTACTACATTCGGGAATAAAAATAAGCGAAAAATACGGAACCTTACCTTTGATGGAAAAAATTATCCAAACCGATAACCTATTTCTTATTTCAAAGAAAAATGCGGACGATTGGCATACCGGTAAAAGCATCATTGAAAAAGTAATTAAAGAGCGGGAAAAGCTGCATAACGAATGGGTAAAAGCCAAAGAAACGGACGAAAAAGAGCGTAAAGAACATGTGAGGATCAAAAGCAAATCCGCCGAAAACTTTATCAACAATAAAGGGAACGAATACGCCGAAATATGCGAGTACATAGATACGTATAATTGGCTGGACAATAAGCTGCACTTTATACATCTTAAACGGTTGCATAACCTTACGGTGGAAATCTTGGGGCGCCTCGCGGGTTTTGTAGCCGTGTGGGAACGTGATTTTCAGTACTTGGAAAAACGGCGGGCTAAAACCCTCGGTCTAACCCCTTTGTCTTTTGATAAAGGTTTACCTTCCTATAAAAATAACAGTAAGAATGTTTTAGACGAATTTGAAGCCTATCACCTCAAAACTTTTCTCTGCAAAGATTACCGCAATATACGTAACCGTATAGCACATTATGAGTATTTAAACGCATCCGTCAAAGCATACTCACTGATAGACCTCATTAACCAAGTGCGCCAATTATTAAGCTATGACCGAAAGTTAAAAAACGCCGTAGCAAAATCCATCATCACCCTTTTTGAAAAACACGGTATGCAGCTAAAACTTACCGTAAGCAATACAAAGCACCAATTAGAGATACAAGAACTAATACCTGTAACACTTAACCATTTAGGCACCAATGCCGGAAGTCGGCTGCCCATTAGTACCAACCGTGTGCATAAACAATATTGTGCCATGTGCCGCGCGTTACTTCAATACCGTGAATAGGATAAAGAAAATATCCTTATTGGACACTGTTTTATTAAAAAATTATTCTATATTTGCATCCGAAAGTAATCCGAATGCCGCTTATTTTTAGGCAATTATAAAGATCATATTGTAATTTATCCCAAAATCAAAGGGAACTACAACGACCATTCTTATATGTTGTAATAAGATTACATTGTAATTTATCCCAAAATCAAAGGGAACTACAACGGGTTACAATAGCATCGCTCATAATTCGTTATTGTAATTTATCCCAAAATCAAAGGGAACTACAACGGACCGCCTCGATGAATTCCGGAATGTCTCATTGTAATTTATCCCAAAATCAAAGGGAACTACAACGCAGTATTTGCGTGGAATTTAGCTTTTCACATTGTAATTTATCCCAAAATCAAAGGGAACTACAACAAAGACTACTTGGCATCCATCGGACAGGCGATTGTAATTTATCCCAAAATCAAAGGGAACTACAACGATGATAAATTTGCCTATTCACACCATGGCATTGTAATTTATCCCAAAATCAAAGGGAACTACAACATTTGATTTCCGGGAATACTTCTTGAAATTATTGTAATTTATCCCAAAATCAAAGGGAACTACAACGAGAATCATAACCGCTTAATTCACAGAATTATTGTAATTTATCCCAAAATCAAAGGGAACTACAACAGGATCGAAGGCCGGTTTATCCAGTTTGAATTGTAATTTATCCCAAAATCAAAGGGAACTACAACAAAGTTCCTGAAATCCCATAAATACTTTCAATTGTAATTTATCCCAAAATCAAAGGGAACTACAACACAACTTTAATAAACGCTCAATATCCCCCCATTGTAATTTATCCCAAAATCAAAGGGAACTACAACATAAATTGGCACCTCCTTTCGCAGCCCCTCATTGTAATTTATCCCAAAATCAAAGGGAACTACAACTACTTCATGCCACGGATACCGGTAATAAACATTGTAATTTATCCCAAAATCAAAGGGAACTACAACGTATTTTTTTAAACAACTCTTTGTCTTCGGATTGTAATTTATCCCAAAATCAAAGGGAACTACAACGCCGCTATCCAAATGGTTACGTCTTTGTCTATTGTAATTTATCCCAAAATCAAAGGGAACTACAACGAGCTATTTTTAGCTCTTGAACTCTTTTATATTGTAATTTATCCCAAAATCAAAGGGAACTACAACGATTTTCAAAGAAATCTCCAAATGTTTTTTATTGTAATTTATCCCAAAATCAAAGGGAACTACAACTTTACATACGATTTAAGTGTACCGCTTTCAATTGTAATTTATCCCAAAATCAAAGGGAACTACAACTTATATACGTTATAGTTCCCTTTGATTAAATTATATGATTATCCGCAAAGCTACCTAATTATCCCGAAGGGATTAAAATTGAATAACCCCGTACGAAGTGCGGGGAAGATAAAATCCCTAAAACAGAACTCTGAAAGAGTTCAACCCGCTTCGGGGTTGAATTGTTTGTGATGTTTACACCCCACATTTCGCTGCGCTGCATACGGGGTTATTCATATTAAACGCCTTCAGCGTTCCATTAGGACGGATTACGGATAATCATTTAAAATTATTACCAATCCTTTTTTTATAAATTTTCAAAGTGTGCTTATTCCACAGAAAAAATCTCTGACATATAGCATAATCCATATTTTTTTATTATTTTTGGTTGTTCAAAAAAACACACAAACTACTTTTAATAATAAACATACACAATCATGAATTTTGATCAACTGTTCCCTGCCTTATCAGGAATGACCTGGCAAAATCTGGTAATGATTTTTGTCGGATTTACCCTTATCTATTTAGCTATCAAAAAAGAGTATGAACCCACGTTGCTGCTGCCCATGGGCTTTGGGGCGCTGCTGGTAAACATTCCGTGGACATCGGCGCTTACGCAAATTGACCCCGATACGGGCAAAGCGGTAGAAGGCGCGCTCTCGGTATTTTTTGAAGCCGGAATTATCACAGAAGTTTTTCCGTTGCTTATTTTCGTGGCTATCGGCGCTATGATTGACTTTTCGCCGTTGTTTCAGCGTCCTTCGCTACTGCTTTTCGGGGCGGCGGCGCAGTTTGGTATTTTTATCACCATGATTTTTGCCGTATTGGTAGGCTTTGACCTGAAAGAAGCGGCTTCCATCGGTATCATAGGCGCGGCGGACGGTCCCACATCCATTATTGTAGCCACTAAACTGGCGCCCCGACTGCTGGGACCCATTTCCGTGGCGGCGTACTCATACATGGCGCTGGTGCCTATTATTCAGCCGCCGGTAGTACGCGCGCTTACCAGCAAAAAAGAACGGCTGATGCGCATGACCATTGAAGCTAACAGAAAACCATCCCGTACTACGCTGATACTTTTTCCTATTTTGGTAACGTTTATGGCCGGTATTATCGCGCCGTCGTCCGTAGCGCTGATTGGTTTTCTGATGTTTGGTAACCTTATCCGCGAGTGCGGCGTGCTGAACAGCCTCTCGCAAACCGCGCAGAAAGAGTTAGCCAACTTGGTTACGCTGCTGCTGGGTATTACCATTGCCAGCACCATGACCGGGGAACGTTTTGTAAACTTTGATACATTGAAAATACTCGGATTGGGTATTTTTGCCTTTGTATTTGATACGGCGGGCGGGGTAATGTTTGCCAAACTGATGAATCTCTTCTTGCCCGAACATAAAAAAGTAAACCCGATGGTGGGCGCCTGCGGTATTTCGGCTTTCCCGATGTCGGCGCGCGTGATACACAATATGGGACAAAAAGAAGACCCGCACAACTTCCTGCTTATGCCGGCTATCAGCGCCAACGTAGGCGGACAAATAGGATCTGTTATTGTAGGTGGGTTAATTTTGATGTTGATACCACTTTTCGCATAAAAAAAATCAGCCCCCCAGCCCCCTGAAGGGGGAGTTGTGGCGCATCAATAAAAGTTAACTTGGTTTTGAAAGCTTTTTTAGTTGTTATGTGATTAAAAAAAGTGCCGAAAGCCTCATAAATTGTCCTAAATATTTAGTGTACCCTATTTTAAAAGAGATGGAGTAGTTAACTTTTCGCTTAAAATAAAAAGAGAATTAAAAACAAAATTAAAAACAAATTATTATGGATTTAGTAAAAGCATTGGAAATTACAGGATTGGGACTGGCAGGTGTATTTCTGTTTATGACGATATTTTATTTTATCATCATACTGCTGGATAAACTTTTCCCAAAATCATTGGAAGATAAAGAATAAAAAGCGATATTCACGAATAAAAAACGATAAAAGACACTGTATGATGCAGTGTCCTTTATCTTTTTTTAATTTTATTTCAGCAGATTACAGGCTGTGTGTCAACAGCTTTACTACTTCTTCCAGCCCTTCTTTGTCTGCTTCGTCCAAAATACCCAACCGCTCACTGTCCACATCCAGCACGCCGACAACGTTATTTTCAGCATTAAAAACCGGAACTACTATTTCCGTTTTTGACGCGCTGCTGCAAGCGATGTGCCCGGGAAATTGCTCTACATCAGGCACTAAAAGCGTTTGTTTTTCTTTCCACGCTGTACCGCATACGCCGCGTCCATATTTTATCCGCGTGCAGGCAATGGGACCTTGGAAGGGTCCTAAAATCAACTCATCGTTTTTTACCAGGTAAAAGCCCACCCACCACCAGCCGAAAACCTCTTTTAGCGCGGCGGAAATATTTGCCATATTGGCGATTACGTCCGTTTCATTTTCAGTTAAAGAGCGTAATTGAGGAAGAAGCGCGGCATATTTTTCCGCCTTGGAAAGGGTGGTATCTATTAAAATAGTTTCTGACATCTTATGTTTTTTTCATCAAAGATAAAAAATAATCATCACTTAGAAGTATTAGAATTGATTTTTAATAAATATTTATCGAAAAACAATAAAAATATATTGTTATTTAAAATTATTGATTTATATTTGCAGCGTGAAAAAACCAATAATCTTACAAAAACATTAAAAAAGATCCTCTTATGAATCATTTAAATTATGCTTTTGACGGTAAAAACCAACTTTGGCGATATATTGTACTGTTTATTCTTGCTTTTGTCATAGCCAATACGGTGGGCGTTATTCCGTTAGTTATTCTGATTATGGTAGCCGCCTTGAAGTCCGGCGGAATGGGGCGGCATCCTGAGAATATGATGGATTTTACCGCTTACGGCATTGACCCGAATGTGGGGCTTGCAGCTATTTTATTTTCGTTTTTGGCGGCTTTAATCGGATTCGCATTGTTATTAAAACCTTTTCATAAACGAACACTAACGGGTACTATCAACGGTACCGGCAACATTCGCTGGGAAAGAATTTTTACAGGATTTGGGATTTGGGCGGTATTCTCATTTATTTCCGTAGCCATTACTTACCTCTACGCCGGCGATGCCATGAAGTTTCAGTTCCGGTTAGCTTCTTTCGTACCTTTGTTTTTTATTTCTTTATTGTTTATCCCTTTCCAGACCTCTTTTGAAGAAATAACCATACGCGGCTATCTGATGCAGGGCGCCGCCACACATACCCACAGCCGCATTTGGGCGTTGGTGATTACTTCACTGATTTTCGGATTGCTGCATAGTTTTAATCCCGAAGTAAAAGAATACGGATTTTTTGCTTCCATGCCTCAATATATGGGATTCGGGGCGGCATTCGCGCTTATAACGCTGCTTGACGATGGTGTAGAACTGGCAATGGGAATGCACGCGGCGAATAACTTTTTTTCTGCCATACTGCTTACCAACAAACATTCCGCTTTTGTTACACCCGCTATTTTCGAAACCGAGAAAGTGAACGTATTAGTGGAAACAGTTTCGTTATTTATTTTCGCGGCTATCACTATTTTTATTTTATCCAAAAAATATCGTTGGAACTGGCGCATCCTTACACAGCCTGTAACGCCGGAAAATAAATCGTCCGAAACTGTGGGGCTGAATTAAATAGCAAGAATATGAAAAAGACTCATCACAAATTACGGATAACCGCTTTGGCTATTTTGGCGGTTTGCGCTTACGTTTTCTTGGTAGGTTACACTTTTGGGAAAGAAATAGATGACTTTTTTCTCGGCTGGAATATGGGGAAAACACGTGCGGAAATGGATAATGGCGTAAGAAAAGAGGAACCGCTAAAAGAGGTATATTATCTGAACCTGAAACCCCACGCCGGATATTTAAGCTTTCCTGACTCTATGACTAATCTGAAAGATAATCGCAAGGTAAATTACAGAAGCCATTATGTAAAAGCGTTGACAAGTTTCAACAAGAATTCTTTGAAAGAAGTAAGAGGGTATGAAATTGCCCGAATTACTTTTGGCGTAATTGTATTTATACTTTTTATTTACATACCGGTTTTGTTTTTTAAGTTCATCTTTTCATTGATGGACGAAGTGGTTTTTCAGAAAAGAAACATCCGAACATTGCGGCGATTGGGTGTATCGCTTATTGCACTATATGTTTTGTACTACGCGATGGATTGGTGCTCGCTTAAAATTAACCGGGCGCTTTTCTCTTTTGAGCATTATAGAATTTCTCAAAACACCGATTCAGACTTTATTTGGGTGCTGCTTGGGATAGTTGTTTTGCTTTTTGCCGAAATACTTGCCAAAGGTTCTACATTGCAGGAAGAACAAGAGTTAACGATTTAGCAATGGATTAAACAGAAAAATAATACAGATGAAAAAAGAGAAAAACAGTGTGGTGATAATTCCGATAGCGATGATGTTTTTCGTTATCGGCATAACTACCGAGATAAGATGGTTGAAATACACCCTTTGGATTATTTCTATGATTTTATGTATATTTTCTATTGGGATTTCGATAAAAGATAAGAAAGAATAAGTTTTTAATTACTCAAAAATAAAAAATAATGAAAAAGCCGAGCTTAACTTTTTGGTGCGACATCATTCCCGGAATTACCGCCGTTACTGCTTTTACACAGATATTGGGAATGATAAACCGCTTTTATGAGTTGGGAAAGGACGATACCGATTTTCTAAGATATCAAATAATGGTGGAAGGCATTCAAGCCTGGGGAATTATCGCTTGTTGCGTATTGTTTTTTATGTTGGCAAAAAATGTGAAGAAAGCAAAAGTGTTTGTAGCGGAAAACGAAAAACTATTGATGATATTTGGAACCATTGTGTTATGGATTGGCGTAATTGCCGCTGTTTTAATAGAAATATTTTCAGTAAATAAACTGACAAAATCCACCACTACTATGCTTATCATCAGTGGATTTTCATTTATTCTTTTTTCATTGATACTGAAAATAGGCAGAAAATTGCAAGAAGAACAAGAATTAACTATTTAGTAAAAACTTGTATGAAAGAAACAAACAACATTCAAAAGTCACCCAAAAGAACAGAAAGCGTTAAATTTCTAATCCGAATATCTTTTATCATCCTTTTGCTAACTTTGGCACGATTTATTTCGGAAATAGAAAATCTTATTGATTTATATAAAACTTATTATGCAGACGGACATCCTCATTTTAATGGACTGGTTGTGAAACAGTTTTTTCTCATTGCCGGTAATTTGTGCGTACCAACTCTTTTCTTGCTGATGATGCTGAATTTGCGTAAAGGCTTTGTGTTCCGAAAAGAAAATTATCGCTTGTTATACATTTTTGGATTTGTAATCCTTATTATTCAAGTCGTTGGAATACGAATTCTCAGACACAGAGAGGATATTTTTGGGAATGAGGGTTTTAGGTATCTTTTGCTTATAAGCTTTATATTATTGTTTATGGCAACAGTTTTCAAAATAGGAATAAAACTACAAGAAGAACAAGAATTGACGATTTGATTCGTAATTCGTAATAAAAAAAACATGCCCATAATAGTAAATTTAGATGTAATGATGGCGCGGCGGAAGATTTCACTCAACGAACTTTCCGAAAAAGTGGAGATTACGCCCGCCAATCTTTCCATACTCAAAACAGGAAAGGCAAAAGCCATCCGATTCAGTACGCTGGAAGCCATCTGCAAAGAACTGGAATGCCAGCCGGGAGATATTTTAGAATGGATAGACAAATGACTTAAAGTTTGTTATTTTTTTAACACATTCAGAATATTTTTTGCATCTTTACACTTTCAACTGTTAAATAAAAAACCAACCCAAAATAATTCAAAATGAAAAAATTAAAAAGCATCACTTTGTTCTTGCTGGTAGTCTTATCGGCAAGTATGTTTGCGCAGCAACAGCAAATGCAGCCGCTGCCTATTGACCCCAAAGTTCGTTACGGAAAACTTGACAACGGACTCACCTATTACATCCGCCACAATCAAGAACCAAAGCAACGCGCGGAATTCCACATCGCTCAAAACGTAGGTGCCATTCTGGAACAAGACAAACAAAACGGCTTAGCGCATTTCCTGGAACACATGGCTTTTAACGGTACTAAAAATTTTCCGGAAAAAGGCATTATCAATTATTTTGAAAAACAAGGCGTAAAGTTTGGTTATGATATCAATGCTTATACTTCGCTGGATGAAACCGTGTATCGTCTCTCCAATATACCTACCACCCGTCAGGGAATGCTGGACAGCGCTTTGTTGGTATTGCACGATTGGTCAAGCTTTATTACGCTGGACGGTAAAGAAATAGACTCTGAAAGAGGCGTTATCCGTGAAGAGTGGCGTCAAGGCGCAAACGCTTCGCGCCGTATGTGGAAAGAAGGTAACAAGAAAAAATACGCCGGCTCACAATATGCCAAACGCGATGTAATTGGCGATACGGCTGTAATTAATAATTTCTCACACAAAGAATTACGTGATTATTACCACAAATGGTATCGTCCGGACCAACAAGCAATAGTAATAGTAGGCGATATTGACGTGGATTTGATGGAGAAAAAAGTCAAAGAAATGTTTGCGGATATACCTCGCAGCGAGTTTTATGGCGAACGTCCCATTTATGATGTTGACAACAACAAAGAACCTATCATTTCTATCGTAACTGATCCCGAAGCTACTCAAACTCAAATTTCAATGGAATTTAAGCGTGAAAAAATGCCGAAAGAAATGAAACTTGCTATGCCCGGTTATGTTACCGGCTTGGTAAACAATATAATAAGCTCAGTATTGTCAGAACGCTTTGAAGAAATGAGTCTGCAAGCTGACGCGCCCTTTGCCGGTGCATACGCATACGATGGCAGCATGCTGAAAGCGCGTGATGGTTTCAATCTTATCGTTTTACCCAAACAAGGAAAAGAACTGGAAGGAATGAAAGCGCTGATGCTCGAAGCCGAAAAAATGAAACGTTTCGGGTTTACTAACGCCGAAATTGAACGCGCTAAAACAAACCTTCTTAAAAACCTGGAAAAATCTTACAACGAGCGCGATAACCAAAAAAGCCAACGTCTGGCACAAGAATACATTCGCCACTTTTTGGACTATGAAACCATTCCCGGTATTGAAACGGAGTATCAAATAGCGCAAAGCGTTTTACCAATGCTTACCGCAGAAGCCATTAATCAAGTAGCCAAATCATACGTTACGGATGAAAATTTGATTATCGGTGTAGCCGCGCCTCAAAAAGCGGAAGTAAAAGTACCCACAGAAGCACAAATCTTAGCTACTTTGGCTGATGTAAAAAAAGCCGAACTTACAGCCAAAGCCGAAGAAGTGGTTAATAAAAAATTGCTTGAAAAAACGCCAAAAGCGGGAACCGTAGCCAAAGTTACTAAAAACGCCGCGATGGAAACTACCGAAATGACCCTGAGCAACGGCATTAAATTAGTCTTCAAACCCACTACATTCAAAAAAGATGAAATCTCTATGTCAGCGTTCAGCGAAGGTGGGCTCTCAAAAGTGGCTAATATAGCCGACCTGCCTTCAGCCATGATGGCTACAGGCATTGTGCAAGCAAACGGTATCGGGAATTTTAACGCTACCGAATTAGGTAAAGTACTTACCGGTAAAATAGCTTCGGTAAGTCCATTCATCAGCACATATCAAGAAGGAATGGGTGGAAACTCATCCGTAAAAGATTTTGAAACCATGCTTCAATTGGTGTATTTGTATTTCACGCAACCGCGCAAAGACGACAATTCATTTACAGCGCTTAAAAACATGTACCGTACCAGTTTGGCAAATGCTGAAAAAAACCCTAACAAAGCGTTTAGTGACAGCGTGCGCATGACCATGAGCGGACATGACCCGCGTGTGATACTTCAGTCTTTAGCAATGCTGGAAAAAGTGAACCAAGACAAAGCCCTGGAAATTTACCGTCAACGCTTTGCTAATCCCGCGGACTTTACCTTTATGTTTGTCGGAAATATTGACCCGAACAATAAAGAAACTCAAAAATTGTTGGCAACCTATTTGGGCGGTCTAAAAACCAATCCTAAAGTGAAAGAAACCTACAACAAGGTGTATCGAGACACTCCCAAAGGAAAGGTAAAAAACTACTTTACACGAGAAATGCAAACTAAAAAAGCTTCTAACCGCATTCAATATACCGGTGTTCTGCCTTACAATATAAACAATGACGTGTTAGTGGACGCTATCGGTGAAATACTTGACATGCGCTACATGGAAAGCATCCGTGAAAAAGAAGGCGGTTCTTACGGCGTAGGTGTTCGCGGTAATTTAAGCAATACCCCTAAAGTACAAGCGTTAGTATTAATGCAGTTTGACACAGATCCGGAAAAACAAGAAAAACTGATGGGTATTATTCACTCGGAAGTAGCTGAAATTGTAAAAAACGGACCGCGTATGGACGATTTGAATAAAGTAAAAGAAAACATGCTCAAACAATACGCGCAAGATGTGGAACAAAACAGTTGGTGGATGAACGCGTTATCCAGCTATTATCAGGACAAACTCAATTACCGCACCGACTACAAAGCAGCTGTAGAAGCGCTGACGCCACAAGCCATCCAACAAACCCTAAAAACATTGGTGGATCAAGGTAACGTTATAGAGGTGGTAATGAAACCGAAAAATTAAATTTAGAAACCAGAAGAAATACTGTTTCTTCGGAAAAAAAGAACAGCAGACTAAACCCAACCCGGTGAAGGCTGCTGTTCTTTCATTTTAAATTATTCGGATATATATTGAATCCCCCCCTGTCGGCGAAACTGGTCTATAAGCAAAGCGGCATTTGTTCCATTACCCGGTATACTGCAATAAGTTTACCACTGTCTAAAAATCTCAATCTTCCGCCCAAGGCAGTATCAAACAAAAATCTATCATTTTTTCAGCTTTTTCGGCATTGCACAGAATGTTTTGTGAATAATTTTGCAAAAAACAGATTTTTCCCTAGAAAAAAGACAGATTTTCATTTGTTTCTACCGAAAAAATCCCTAATTTTGTTCCATTATTCCGAATCATCATTTAATCCAATATATCCAATATGAAAAAGCATAATTTTAATGCCGGACCGTGCGTTTTACCGCCCTCGGCAATTGAATCAGCCATTAACGCCATCCGTGATTTTGACGGCACGGGCATCGGACTTCTTGAAATTTCTCACCGCACCCCGGGCTGGGAACGCATTATGGCAGAAACCGAGCAACTTTGGCGTGAACTTTTAAATATACCCGAAAACTACGCCGTTATGTTTCTTGGCGGCGGCGCTTCCTCACAGTTTTTCTATGTGCCCGCCAACTTAATGCACAAAAAAGCCGCTTACCTGCAAACAGGCGTTTGGGCAAAAAAAGCCATCAAAGAAGCAAAGTTTTACGGCGAAGTAGAAGTAGTAGCCTCATCGGAAGACAAAAACTACACCTACATCCCGAAAAGTTATACCATTCCCGCAGACGCGGATTATTTCCACATTACTACCAACAATACCATTTACGGTACGGAAATTAAGGAAGATATGGACTGCCCTGTAAATTTGGTAGCCGATATGTCGTCGGACATTATGTCTCGTCCGGTGAATGTAAGCAAATATGCCCTTATCTATGGCGGCGCGCAGAAAAATGTGGGTCCCGCGGGCGTTACGTTTGTAATTGTGCGTAAAGATTTGCTCGGAAAAGTGGAGCGTAAACTGCAAACCATGGTAGATTACCGCACCCACATTGGAGCCGAAGCGCGTGATAACTCTATGTTTAACACACCGCCCGTGTTCTCCATCTTCGTGATGCACGAAACGCTGAAATGGGTCAAAGAACTTGGCGGATTGGAAGCGATGCACAAAATTAACCAAGAAAAAGCCGATTTGCTTTACAGCGAGATTGACCGCAATAAAATGTTCAAAGGCACTGCCGTAAAAGAAGACCGTTCCATTATGAACGTATGCTTTGTAATGGCAGACGAGTACAAGGACAAAGAAGCCGACTTTATGGCGCTGGCAAAAGAACGCGGCATGGTGGGCATCAAAGGACACCGTTCCGTAGGCGGTTTCCGCGCCTCTATTTATAACGCTTGCCCAAAAGAATCGGTGGAAGCATTGGTGGCTTGTATGCAGGAATTTGAAAAAATGAACTGACCTGCCTCCTAACCCCCTGTAGGGGGAACAAAAACAAGTTTTTCTATTAACAAACAATATTAAAAACGCTGCCTCACAAGCCCTTTCTCTTGTTCCCCCCTTCAGGGGGTTAGGGGGCAGGGGCGAGGCTGAGTAGATTTTATGAAAATACTTATTGCAACAGATAAACCGTTTGCCAAAATAGCGGTGGACGGCATCAGAAATGAAATTGAAGGCGTAGGCTTTGAATTGGCATTACTCGAAAAATATACCGAAAAAAAACAATTGCTGGACGCGGTGGCAAATGCCGACGCTATGATTGTTCGCAGCGATATTATTGACGCCGAAGTCATCACTGCCGCTAAACAGATGAAAATCATCGTGCGTGCCGGCGCCGGTTATGACAATATTGACCTGGATGCCGCTACCAAAGCGGGCATTTGTGTAATGAACACACCGGGGCAAAATTCCAACGCCGTAGCCGAATTGGTATTTGGCTTGTTGATTTTCGCGGTTCGTAATTTTTACAGCGGCACTTCCGGCACGGAATTGATGGGTAAAAAACTCGGCATCCACGCTTTTGGAAACGTAGGAAGAAACGTTGCCCGCATAGCCAAAGGTTTCGGGATGGACGTATCGGCTTACGATGCTTATTGCCGTGCAGAAGATATCAAGGCGGAGGGCATTTGCGCTACTTGTTCCACCAAAACGCTGTATAAAGGCGCGGACATTGTATCTGTACACATTCCGTTATCGGATGAAACCCGCAAGTCTATCAATAGAGAATTGCTTCATTTGCTTCCTCAGGATGCCATCATCGTAAATACCGCCCGTAAAGAAGTGATTAACGAGCCGGATTTGCTCCAATTTATGATAGACAATCCGAAGATAAAATATGTTACCGATGTGAAACCGGATTTGCACGAAGAATTTAAGGAAAAAGTAGGAAATCGTTACTTCGCTACTGCAAAAAAAATAGGCGCGCAAACCGAAGAAGCCAACATCAATGCCGGCATCGCTGCCGCGCACCAAATTGTGGACTATATTAAAAATGGCGTGGACAGATACCGCGTGAACAAATAACAGTAAATTTGAGTAAGTAATTTCACCAAATTATTGGTATGTTTTATTGAAGCAACAAACCGTAAATGGATTAGTTGCTAAACTACTCCGACTATCCCGTCTAAACGGGATGGTCGGAGTAATTTTTATAACTCTGAGAGCTGATATCGATATTTATCATAGAAGTCGTCTTGATTTTTTATTTTTAAGAAAAATTCCAGCGGAATTTATCCCTATTGTAAAGATATTATTTTAAATGATTATCCGCAATTAACGCAGATTCTGTTAATTTTATGCGAATCAGAGGTTGAAACGGTGCTACGCACCTTTTATTTCGGTTGTTTTACCAAACTACAAATGATACAGAGCTAACGCTCCTTTGTTGCGTAGCAACTTTTCATTTGTAGCAAGAAATAGAATTTAACTAAAAAGGTGCGTAGCACCGATTCATTTTAATTCAACCTCTGATTCTGTTAATTAGATGTCTATGCCCCCTATCCCGAACTATCGGGACCCCCACCCCTATCCCCTTCGGGACTTCCCCCTAAAAGGGAAAGGAAAAGGAAAATAGTCTTTGGGACTTTTAAAGGCTGCAAAATACGAGTTTCTTCTCTTTTATGCGTAAGCACCACAAGTCCCCCTTGGGGGATTTAGGGGGCATAGAGAAAAAAACTGAGTTAAATCCGGATAATCATATTATTTTAATATTTTAATAGATTAAGTGTCCTATTATCAGACTTGTAACCCGCCTTGCCGTCAGGCGGACTTGTAACCAATTTCTTGTAAGTACTTACTTCCTAAAAAAACATTATTTCTTCGCCTATCCTATTTTGTAAAAAAAGGCTATCTTTGCCTTGAAAACAGAATATATCCCTTTTATGCATTCTTTCTTTAAACACACCTTTCTGGCTATTGTTTGTCTGGCCGCTCTCGGAGAAAACGCTTTCGCGCGCACCTATATCGCTTCCGACTATATTTCTGCCTGGAAAGCCGAAAAAGGAAGCGCCACAATAGCCATTCTGTTTGAAGATTTAAGAAAGAATGACTCCATCCGTTTTCATAAAATAGAAAAAGAAATAGAAAAATACATCAGCCTGAATCCTCGCGAAGAGAAAGTGAGAATATATTTCTTTATTTACCAAGTAATGTATCAGATGGTACTTGAAAAAGTGGACTATGCCACCGTATTACCACAAATCAGAAAAAAAATGAAACAAGCCGCTCTATTGCAGGATAAGGTATTGAACTCATACCTCTACGCGCAGTATGGAGAGTTATGCTTAAGAAACAATAAGTTGGAAACTGCAGTTTTTTATAACCTGAAAGCCTTGAATATCCAAGAAAGCTATGGTAATGAGGTATTTCCTTACATATTAAACCTCTATTTTTCGGCGGCGCGCTCTATGCATGACATACAGCAGTACGAGAAGGTAATAGAGTTTACCCAAAAATACTTAAAGGGTATAGATAAAAACACTAACATGAACTCCTGCGACAAAATTTTCGGATATGACTTACTATCCTCCGCTTATTTCGAAACAGGAAAATACCGAGCAGCTTGGCGTGAATATGAAAAAATGGATAGTTTGCTTACTCGGCATCCTAATAAAGATGAACACTGGAATAACCTTTGGAAAGGCTTAGTAAAAGGCTATAAAGGACGCGTATTTTTAGTCAACAAGGAATATGAAAAAGCGCTGGCGTACTTAGAACAAGCCATTCGAGCTATGGAAGAATACCCTATGCCGGAGGACGCGGCTTCCTTCGGTATAGACAAGGGGGCGGTATATCTCGGGGTAAGTCGACTAAAAGAAGCTGAGAAAACTTTACTAAATACCTATACCATTATAAGCAAAGAACCTTATAATTTTAAGATAAAATTAAGATTAACGGATTTGTTGATTCAACTATACGAAAGAACCAATGACTATAAAAAAGTAGCGGCGTTCAAAGACGCAAGAGCAAATTATCAACAACAAATGGATAAAATGCTCTGGGAGAATAAATTGGAGAGAATACAGGCACAGATAGATTATGAAAATTTACAAGAAGAAAGCAGCCAGGTTAAAAAAGCACTCAAGCAAGAAAAATTCATCCGAATTCTAGTACTCGCCGGAGTATTGTTAATCATTTTATTCTTTCTTATATTAATCCGGGAGCGTAGAAAAAAATACCGCCTCAAGCTACAAGTCCATAAAGAGAAAGAAGAGAAGACAGCGCAAGAACTCCTTGCCGCCAAAAAACAACTGGACAATTTCCGCGACCAAGTCATCCAAAAAAATACGGTAATAGATAATTTGGAGAAAGCGGGAGGCGAAACCCAACCATACGCTAACGCTATTGCAGATTTAAAAAAATCATGCATTCTTACTGAAGAAGACTGGAAAGAATTTCAAGTAAACTTTGAAAAAGTATTTGCGGGCTATATATACCGCTTAAAAAATGCCTATCCAAGCATAACACCCGCCGAAATACGCATGATAGCCCTTAGTAAAATAAAATTCTCTCATAAAGAAATGGCTGAAATCCTTGGCATATCCGCCCAGACAACACGCATTACTTGGCACAGGTTGCGCAAAAAAATAAACATTACAGAAGAAGTAAGCCTGATAGAATTTGCCGAAAGCATCTAAATAAATCCCATTAAAAACCACCCTTAAACAACAATTCATACAAATGAAAGAAATTTCGCCCTCCATAAGCACACAAACCCAAGCGCTCACATAAAAACATCCGCCAAAACACCCGCGCCAACCGGCTCATTAACATACAATGCCAACAAAATTCACAAAAAAGCCGATACGCTCCCCCAAATATCCGACAGATTTCTCCAAAAATTCGGCAGATTCCTCCAAAAATCCGCCCGAAAAGATAAAAAACCTGCTCCATTTTCATAAAAAAGAGGTAGATTCAATCAAAATTCCAACAGATTTTTAAAAACATCTGACAATATTTGATAAAAAGCTAAGAGATTTTAAACAAAAGCTAAGAGATTTCTCAAAAAATCCGACAGATTTTTTGAGAAATCCTCCAAAAATTCACTCCATTTTTGCCCCATTTCCTGCTAAATTCATTCCATTCTCCCACACATTCAGCAAAAAACAGTCCAAATTCCACTCATTAACCCCAAATTTTCAACGCATTATCAATTACAATGTTTTTGCAATGTTTTTTTTTGGGAAAAAAATGCCCCATCCCCTATTTTTGTTTCAGGTAACACGTAGCCCCGAGCAATTTACTCAATCGCCCACTCAGCTACAATAAACCAAAAACAAAATATTTATTCATCATTTAACCAATTAAAAATTATGGCAAAATTAAAAATTCTCACAGACTTTACGTCTTACACGGATTCCGCCTTGGAACAAAAAGCGGAACTCATCGTAGACAGTATGACGGACAACGCGCACTTTACCGCCCCGGTACCCGCGCCCGCCGACATCAGAACAGCCCTCACCGCCTTTGACGCGGCAATAGTAAAAGCCAAAGAAGGCGGAAAAGTAGAAAAAGCCGAACGAGACGCCAAACGCCAAGAACTCGTGGTGCTACTTGAAAAACTCGCCCTCTATGTGCAAATGCAAGGCAATGAGAATGAAGCCGCCTTGGCATCTTCCGGTTTTTCACTCAGCCGCACGCCGGCGTCTATCGGCATACTTGAAAAACCCCGCAACTTTACCGTAAAGCCGGATAACGTCGGTATGGTAAAGCTCAGCCTTAAAGCCATATACGGCGCTAAAAGCTACCAATACGAGTATCGCAAGACCAACGAAGAACAATGGACCGTACTGGTGCAAACCCGTAGCAACACCCTGATTACCGGATTGCAAAGCGGGCAGCAGTACCAGTTCCGCGTAGCGGGCATTGGCACCGCGCCGGAAAGAGTGTACAGCGATGTGCTGAGCAGCTTTGTATTGTAGCTTCGGCACTTCAACAAACTCAGTGTCCCGCTGGCTGAGCTTGTCGAAGCACCGCTGCCTGAGCTTGTCGAAGCCAGCCCGTCCACTTCAACAAACTCAGTGCACGAAACCCAATAATTATGAAAGCATACACCTACATACTACAATGTGCCGACGGCAGCTACTACACCGGAAGCACCAAAAACCTGGAACGCCGCCTGGCACAGCACCAATGCGGCGAAGGCGCCAAATATACCCGAAAACATCTGCCCGTAAAGTTGGTGTATTACGAAGAGTATGACCGGATAGATACCGCTTTCTACCGTGAAAAACAAATACAAGGCTGGAGCAGAAAAAAGAAAGAAGCGCTCATTAACGGCACGCCGGAACTGCTGCCGGAACTGGCGGGGCACTGAGTTTATCGAAGTGCAACAGCTCGGCTTCGACAGGCTCAGCCGGCGTTTCGGGCACTGAGTTTATCGAAGTGCGACAAAACAAAAAAAAATAAACCAAACAAATAACAAAATGAAAAAAAATCTTCTCTTTCTATTCCTCTTTATCGTAGGAATAACAGTAATCAATCCCGTGAACGCCACCGTGCGGTACGTAAAGACCAACGGTACCACTGCCGCCGCTAATGCCGCCAATGCCACCTCGTGGGCAACGGCGTGTAATGACCTGCAAGCAACCATCAACGCCTCCGCCGCGGGCGACCAAGTATGGGTAGCCGCCGGCGAGTACCAACCCGCGGCAGGGCAATCCTTTGCCATGGTAGAAAACGTAAAAATCTACGGCGGATTTCCTGCCACAGCTTCGGGGGCTGAGCCTGTCGAAGCCCGCAACCCGGCAACCCACCTCACCACCCTGCGAGGCAACGGCAGCAGTGTAATACGAAACGATAATAACGGGCTCACCACAGCCGCCGTATTGGACGGATTTACCATTACCGGCGGAAGTACTAGTGACCGTGGCGGTGGGATATTTAACTCCGGCGCTTCCCCCCGCTTTGCCAACTTAACCATTACCGGCAATACGGCAAACAACGGCGGAGGGATATGTAATCTTAGTAATTCCACCCCAATCCTAACCAATGTTGTGATTTCTGGCAATACGACAAGATACTTAGGCGGCGGAATTGTTAACGATAATTCCTCCCCAACCTTAGTCAATGTTACGATTTCGGGAAATACGGCAAGCTTAGGCGGCGGGATGTGTAATGATCTTAATTCCTCTCCAATCCTGACCAATGTAACGATTTCCGGAAATACAGCAAACTCAGGCGGCGGCGGGATGTATAACTGGAATTCCGATCCAAAAATCTATAACATCATTGTATTGGGCAATAGTACGGGGATACTTAATATTAGTAGTACTACTGATATCCAATACTCGCTTGTGCAAGGATTGTCAAGTAACGAGAATGGCAATATAGACGCTACGAACATCACCCCAAGCGCGGTATTTGTAAATTGGATAGACCCTGCCGCGAGCGGCTGGGCGCCCACTGCCGCCGGCGATTACCGCTTGCGCGATTGCACCCCCGTTATCAACGCGGGCAGCCTAACTGCTTATAACCAAGACGGCAGAAACGCCGCCACCGCCACCGACCTCGCCGGCAACCCCCGCTTGGTAGCCGAAGCCATTGACTTGGGCGCGTATGAAAACGCCGCCGGTTACGCGCCGCCGGCAGCGCCCACCGCCGATACGCCACAAACATTCGCCGTCGGCGCCACGGTGGACAAAATTAAGGCTACCCCCGAGGGCAACAATGCCCTGAAATGGTATGCCGCCCAAACAGGCG
>MTLC01000443.1_pt1 | contig 152662 bp, 158 predicted proteins | sample 1982451 | NCBI WGS metagenome assembly MTLC01 (sample SAMN05710165, study PRJNA340218) | biofilm metagenome | isolation source: sample SPH anode biofilm adapted to +100 mV | place: USA | collected 2012-02-03
CCCCTATTATTTCCTTCTATTGTTCACTTGAATTATGCTTCTTCTTATCTAATATCATTTTTTTTCATAATATTAAATTACTTTTATTATCCATTTATATTATAATTATAATATTCAATAATCAACTATTTTTCTTCAATTAGCTTTTAGTCTCTTTGCGTTACCATAAAAAGGTAAAATCAACTAAAAGGATCAAGAATGAAAAAAATTCTTAGTTTACTTGTTTCAGCATTTTTTGTATTAGGGCTTATGAGCACTAATGCGATGGCAGATGCTGCAAAAGGACAAAAGTACTATCTAAAGTACATGAAAGAGGGTGCGGGTATGAATGGAGCAAAATTTGCTACACAACATACACAAGCGGAATGGAAAGCACTTTTTGATGGTAAGGCAGAGAAATTTGTTGCAGAGTATTCAAAAAAATATCCAGGGCTAGATGCTTTCTTAAAAGGCGAAAAATTTCAGAAATTTATGCCTGATATTAAAGACTTCTGTATAGAGTTTGCAAGCGACAGCGGTAACGTTCCGTCTTGCTAATCAATGTAATAGTTCTTTTCAGATAATTTCAAATTATCTGAAAAGCTTTCCTAAAAGTTAAATAAAATTAACTATAAATTCCCCTTATTTTCAGCTTTGTCTCTTTTAATTTCAGGAAAATAAAAAAAAGTAAAAATAAATTTTACTTATTCTCTCAGGTTTTTCATTTTTTAAATTAAAATTTATTTTACTTTTGTTATGATGCCTTTACATTTAAAAATAGAAAGGAGAAATGATGAAAAAAATCATCAGTTTACTTGTTTCAGCATTTTTTGTATTAGGACTTATGAGTACTAATGCGATGGCAGATGCTGCAAAAGGACAAAAGTACTATCTTAAGTACATGAAAGAGGGCGCTGGTATGAATGGAGCAAAATTTGCTACACAACATACTCAAGCAGAGTGGAAAGTACTTTTTGACGGCAAAGCAGAGAAATTTGTTGCAGAGTATTCAAAAAAATATCCAGGGTTGGATGCTTTCTTAAAAGGCGAAAAATTTCAAAAATTTATGCCTGATATCAAAGACTTCTGTATTGAGTTTGCAAGCGACAGTGGTAACGTTCCGTCTTGCTAATTAAGTGTAAAAAAATATTACTTTAAGAAGGTAAAAAAAAGATGAAAAAAATCATCGCTCCACTGCTCATCGGAGCAGCATTAACGTCAGCATTTGGCGCGGATGAGGCATTAAAACAGGAGATAGAGGCACTTAAAGCGCAAATGGCTGAATTAAAAGATGCTCAGTCAAAGATTAACGTCGATGCGCTTAAAGCACAACTCAAAGAAGTCAAAGCTCATGATGCGGGCGACAACATCAAATGGGATATTGACTTTAGAACATCATATGATTATGTTGATTATAAAGTTAATCATGACCCTAACATGATGGGTCAAGTTGCAAAGGATGCTAAAAATGGCCTTTGGACGAATAAACTTATTTTAGGTATGGCTTCCCAACCAGCGGATAACCTAGTGTTTAAGGGATCACTTGGTATGTATAAGCTATTTGGTAACAATACATCAACAGGTATGAATCCTTATTCTAATATGGATTGGTATTCTTCTGAAGGACCAGATGATTCAACAATTCGCTTAAGAGAGGCGTATTTCCTTTATTTTGGTAATATGGGTGAAGTACCTTATACTGTAAGTTTTGGTCGTCGTCCATCTGTTGATGGATTTATGACAAACTTAAGAGCTGATAATGAGCATCCAGCTTCTCCAATCGGTCATAATATCAATATGGAATTTGATGGTGCGAGCTTTAAATTTGACCTTGACAAAGTGACAGGTGTCTCTGGTATGTATTTTAAAATTTGTTTAGGCCGTGGTAACTCTAACTCAGAAGCGAGATACCCAACGTTTACCGGCTATCCAATTATGGGTGGTGTAATGCCTAGTGCAACGCAAACTCCTTATGTACAAACCAATGGTGATTCTCCAAATATGGATCTTGCTGGTGTGATTTTCCAAGCTTATGATAATGGTCAGTACAAAGTCATGGCAAACCTTTTTAAAGGTTGGAATATGATGGGTGCTAATTTCAATTATGCAAGTGCAGCAGCTGTAGCTTCTGGCAATATGGCGGATAACGTTGATTCATTAGGTAATTTCTTGGGTTATAATGTAAATATGACAGATGTTGGTGACTTGACAGGCGGCGCATTATCTCTTCAAGTGAATGGTATTGGAGATGGCATCAGCGACTTTTTAGATGATACTATTTTCTTCCTCTCTTATGCATTTAGCAAAACTGATCCTAAAGGAACGCATAATATTCTCAGTCAGACAGGTGCAGTTGTTCCAAACCAAACAGAAATGTTAGGCTCTCAAGATAAAGAAACAGGCTATTCAATTTATACAGGCGTTCAAGTTCCTGGTTTTATGAAAGACCAACGTTTTGGATTAGAATATAACCATGGTAGTAAATACTGGAGAAGCTTTACCTATGGCGAAGATACTTTAGTCGGTTCAAAACTAGCAGCACGCGGTGATGCTTATGAAGCCTACTATATCTTGCCACTTGTTAGTAAAAACTTGACAGCTCAACTTAGTTATATTTATATCGACTATGATTATACTGGTAGCGATATGTTCTTTGGTTCTACTGGTACTCCAATGGATGTTGATAAAACTCCAGGTGCTGTTAAAAGTGCTCAAGAAGTTCGTGCTTCTTTACGATACAGATATTAATCTCTATCTTCTTAAGAGAGGTCATTATGACCTCTCTACTCCTTTAGGCTTCTCTCAATTTTGTTTACAATGTCATTATAGACACATTGTGTTTGTGTATCTCCTAGAGCAATAGGAATTTTTCCATTATCGCTAAGGGCTAAAATTTCATATGTCAGTGGGATTTTTCCTAGAAGTGGAAGGTGATATGCCTTGCACAGCTTCTCTGCACCGCCTTTTCCAAAAATGTTGTATGTTTTGCCTGTATCGGGTGCGATAAAATAACTCATATTTTCGATGAGTCCTAAAATTGGAACCTGTATATCTTGAAACATCACAATAGCGCGACTGACGTCGTCAGTACTAAGCATTTGGGGTGTTGTTACAAGTATTACACCACTTAGAGGAAGCTCTTGTGCCATGGTTAGTTGTACATCACCCGTTCCTGGAGGCATATCGATGACTAAGACATCGAGCTCTCCCCACTCCACGTCGTCTAAAAACTGCATTAAGGCACTTATTGCAACAGAGCTTCTCCAAACTAGTGGTGTGTCGTTTTTTGGGGTAGTAAGTCCGACACTCATTACTTTAATACCAAAGTTATCACTAGGTATCATTTTATTTGTATCATTCCATTGTAGTTTTTCATGTTCAACACCTAAAAGCCTTGGGATACTTGGTCCATAAATATCTGCATCCAATAAGCCTACATGTAATTTCCTCTGTGCAAGACCAACGGCAATATTTGCAGCAACTGTGCTTTTCCCAACCCCTCCTTTTCCGCTACTGATTGCGATAACTTTTTTAGCATAAGGTGCTCGATTGTTTGGCTTTTGCGTTGTGCCATAGACCGTTTTCTTTTTAATAATATCCATAGAAATCCTTTACATGTAAAAAGCATAAGCATAAATGCATATCTCTTTGCCTAATCGCTTGAGATATTGAGATTAAATGTAACATATAACAGGCAATAATAAAAGAAAAAGCTTTTTTATATGTCTCGTTTTCGTCTTATTGCGCATATGTTTCCTTTAGTTAAGTTACATTTATGTAACAAATTCATCATACTTATTTTATTTTACATCGTGTTAAGTAAACGATGACTAAAATCGAGTAAATAGCTATAGTATAAAGCTAGTATTTAGTAAATTCGGTACTTTTATATATGTTATAGTCTATTATTATAGTCTTTGGTCATTATGTGGATATATATAGTGTGTAAAATAGATACAAAAAGGAGATTGTATGGAAGTGTTTAGAACAATAGTTCTTTGCTTTATACTTTATTCGGCTTCTTTTGCTACATCAAGTGACATATTGATTTCAGCAGAAGATGCAATAAAGCTTATAGGAAAGGATAAGGTTATGTTTGTCACGGGTGATGATGAAGATATCTATGCCACAGGGCACATTAAAGGCTCGGTTGAGATGTATGCACATCACTTACACCATTCTTCCATTACGGGTACAATGGAGTGCGCGCCACTGTTTATGTGTCCAAAAGATGCGGAGGCTTATATCGGGAAGAAGGGCATCGATAACGACACACTTGTGATTGCTTATGATGATTTCAAAGGACCTAATGCAACGGGCGTGTATGCATTTTTTAAAAGCTTTGGTCATGAGAAAATCAAAATTTTAAATGGCGGACGCGCCGCTATGATGGCTGCGGATCCAGAACAGAAAATTTATGATGAGCTCAAAGCAAAGCTTAAGGAAGCCAAAGATGATAAAGTCCTTAGTGAAGAGATTAAAACACAAATGAAAGCGCAAGAGAAAAAACTCATTGTGCAAAGAGGTGAAGAAAAAGATGTGGTTCCCAAAACGTATCATATTGACCTTCGCAAGGTAGATTATGCTTTTATCGCAGGGAAAGATGAAGTACTCAAAGCCGTTCAGGATTTAATGGCAAAAGGTGCGAAATCTTCTTATGCTATTATCGATGCACGAGGGTTTGAGGAAATTATGGGTGAACGCAAGATGGATAATGTAGCACGTGGTGGGCATATCCCCGGTGCTACGTTTATCGAGTGGAAAAATATCACAGATATGGATAAAAAACTCTCCTTTAAAGAATTAGAAAAACTTCAAGCGGTGTTTGACCAAAATGGCATTACCAAAGATAAAACGATTTATGCGTATTGTCATGTGGGCGCTGGGAGAAGCTCTCATATCGTTACGGCATTAGAACTGCTAGGTTATCCTCACGTCAAAGTGTATACAGGCAGTTGGGATGAGTGGTCAAACGATATGAATTTACCGATTCGAAGATGAGGAGATAAACATGTTAAAACGAAGAGATTTTTTGAAAATATCGAGTGCTACTGCTGCGATGATTGCAGGCGAAGGGTATGCATTTGCTAAAACGGGTGCGATAAAGATTGAAAATGCAAAAGAAAACTATCCTAACACGAGTTATACGGAAGCGATGTACCGTAATGAATTTGGATTTACGTATGGTGTAAAAGAAGAGCATGGTTTTGCGTACCATTGCGTGAATTGTCAAGGAAACTGCTCATGGGAAATTTGGTCCAATAATGGTGTCGTCACACGTGAAAACCAATCGTCGCGTTATCCTTCTATCAATGCGAAAATCCCTGATTTTAATCCACGCGGATGCAATAAAGGCGTACAACATTCGCAAATTATGTACGAAAAAGACCGCTTGCTTTATCCAATGAAGCGGATGGGAAAACGAGGAGAAGGTAAGTGGAAGCGCATCTCATGGGATGAAGCAAGCCAAGAGGTTGCCCAAAAGATATGGGATGTTATGACTGACCCGAAAAAGGGACCAGGTAAATTGATGGTGCACGCAGGTACGGGTCTTTTGACTGAAGGTAGGCGTGGTGGACCACTGCGTTTTTCGACACAGTTGGGTGCGGTACGTATTTATCCTGCCTCCTATCTTGGAGATATGTTTAGCGGTGCAGCTGTGGCGTATGGTGAAGGAAACTTAGGCTGTACCTATGATTTTATGTACACGGTCAATACCGCCGTTTTTTGGGGTGGCAATCCTTCGGTTTCACGAATTCCCGATGCTCATTTTGTCTGGGAAGGCAAGTATAATGGCGCAAAAGTCATTGTCATCACTCCAGAATACAATGCAAGCGCACGTGCCGCTGATCTTTGGATACCGATTAAAGCAGGAAGTGACAACATCCTTGCAATGAGCGTTATTTTTGAGATTTTAAATGCAAAGATGTATCGTCCCTCTTTTATGAAAACTTATACCGACTTGCCATTTTTAGTAAGAGCTGACAACAAGAAACTATTACGCAGATCGGATTTGGAACATGCCAAAGATGAAAAAGAGCACGAGAAATTTGAAGAACAGTTTTACACATGGAATGCCAAAACCAATCAGCCTATTTTGATGCCCGGTACGGAAGGTAGCGATATAAAAACGTTGCGTTTAGCAGAATTTGATATTGAGCCAATGTTAGAGGGAACATTTGAAGTAACGTTGCATGATGGCAAAAAAGTTGAGGTTACGACTGTGTTTGAGATGCTAAAACGCTCAACGGCTCGTTTTAGCCCAGAGGCAACGCAAAAAGAGACAGGCGTTCATCCCGACACCGTTCGCCAACTCGCACGTGATATTGCTCTTCCAAAAGTTGTAGAAATTACAACAGGATTTAGCTTGAACAAATATTTCAATGGCATGATGTCCATATGGAATATAGCCTCTATCTGCGGCTTAACGGGGCGCATGGGACCCTACGGTGGGCTTAATACCGAAAATGAGTTCCAACTCAGCGGCCTTGAGGCACTCAGTGGCTTTTCGGGTAAATACACTGCGCGTTTTGGTTCAGGCTTCGTAGGTGAGTTCATTTTGGGCGATGGGATGAAAACATTTGAGCAATACTTCAATGATGCTGACGTAAGACGTGCTCAAAACGGTATGGGTAAAGAGGAGTATATGAAGGTTATTTCTATGCTCCTTGAAAAAGGAAAAGACGGCAAAGAAAAAGGAGTGAAGCCGCATTGGACACCGGAAGTAGCTTTGGTTGTTGCTGACTCAAAATTTAGACGCAACAAAGGCAACGCCTACAAAGAGGCGTTCTTGAAAAAAACAAACTATTTTGCCTATGTGGATACGCGCATGAGTGAAGCTGCAGTGTATGCGGACTTATTGCTTCCTGCAAAAAGTCATTACGAAGTGTGGGATATTCGTTCAAGTCCGGGATACCATCGCTTTACAAACCTCGCACAACCTGCAAAAAATCTTCGACCCGTAGGTGAGTCAATGGATGAGTGGAGCATGTTTACACTCATAGCTAAAAAACTAGAAGAGATTGCCAATAAACCAGAAAACAAAGAAAAGGCGAAAGTCAAAGACGATAAACGTTATGCCAAAGAGGGCTATCATGACCTCACCATTGTGCATCAAGAGTTTACCAATATGGACGAAGACAGTCGCTCTGAAATGGAGCCGATTTTGGGTACGGATAAACAAGCCGTGGAAGCAGCACTCAAAAACTGCGTGCAGTACGAGCCGTGGACGATTGAGAAGATGTACAAAACCGGTGGTTTCTTACAACTCAATGAAAAAGCGGCGAAAAGCTCACCTTTGTATGCGGACCGCCCGTTTAATTCCAATGAAGATCATCTTTTTAAATTCCAACGCTTTGAAACACTCAGTGGTCGTCAAACATTTTACGTCGATCATGACATGTATATCAAAATGGGAGCGCAAACCAACACGGGTATGCAAGGCATTCGTCCCGATACCAAAGCGCATCCGTTTGTTCTGATGACACCACACGCGAGATGGAGTATCCATTCTAATTATAAAACAAGTCGTACACTCTTGCGCCTACAACGAGGCGTTCCTGCCGCACAAGTCAATCGTGAAGTGGCAAAACTCAAAGGGATTCAAGACGGCGATTCCATTCGTATTTTCAATACGCTTGGCGAGTTTTACGCGATGGCAAAGCTCAGCTCCTCTTGTCCGCCGGACGGCTTGGTGCTGGAGCATGGGTGGGAACCTTACATGTATAAACACAAAAAAGGGCATAACGAAGTCGTTCCCACCGCGCTCAACCTTTTAGAAATGGCCGATGGGTGGGGACATCTGAAATTTGGCGGTCTGTGGGATGGTAACCAATACGCGTACGATGGTGCAGTGAATTTTGAAAAGGCAAGGGGGTAGGTCATGTCACAACGTCAATTAGCCATGGTCATGGATTTAAACAAATGTATCGGATGTCAGACCTGTACCGTTTCGTGTAAAACGCAATGGACGAACCGTAACGGCAGAGAGTATATGTACTGGAACAACGTTGAGACCTATCCGGGTGAGGGGTATCCCAAAAAATGGCAAGAACTGGGTGGCGGCTTTGATGAAGTCGGTGATTTAAAAGAGGGTGTTATCCCAAGTATTCAAAGCGAGTACGGCGTTCCATGGGATTATAATCACGACGAACTCGCACTGGGAAAACCATTTCATCCTGATACTGACCCAAAATGGGGACCTAACTGGGATGAGGATGAAGGAGCAGGAGATTTTCCAAACGATAATTATTTCTTCTACATTCCACGCATTTGTAACCACTGTAGCAACCCTGGATGTTTGAGTGCGTGTCCAAGAGATGCGATTTTCAAACGTGACCAAGACGGTGTGGTGCTCGTGGATTTGGACAGATGCCAAGGGTATCGCTATTGTATCGCTGGGTGTCCGTACAAAAAGATTTATTTTAACCCGCGCATTTCAAAAAGTGAAAAGTGTATCTTATGCTTTCCAAGAATCGAAAAAGGCTTACCGCCTGCTTGTGCGCAGCAATGCGTCGGGCGCATTCGATTTGTAGGCTTTTTGGACGATGAAGAGGGGCAAGTTTACAAACTGGTGAAAAAGTACAAAGTGGCATTGCCTTTACGCCCCGATTACGGTACTGAAGCGAACGTTTACTACGTGCCACCAACCGAAGCGCCGCCAAAGTTTGATGCCAATGGAAAAATCATTGAGGGGAGTACGCGTATTCCGCCTGAAGCTTTGGAAAAACTTTTCGGAAAAGACGTGCATGCGGCGGCTAAAACGTTAAAAGCAGAGATGCAAAAGCGTAAAGAAACCGGTGTGAGTGAGCTCATGGATTTACTCATTGCATATAAACACGAAGATATGTTTAGACTCGATAGCAATTACTACGCCAAAGTGGCACGCGAAAAAGGACTACCGGCTATCAAGCCTGTCGATCATCGTTACGGCAGTGGTAAATATACCTCTAAAATGACATTTTTTACCAAGGAGGTGCACTCATGAAAAAAGGCTTTTTTCTACTCAATGTAGTGTTGTTTTTGGGTGCAACAGCCTTAATGGCGAACAGCTTAGATGTTTTACATGTAAAAGATGATTTTACAAAATTGGGCTTTTCTTCTGCTTTATGGGACAAAGCAAAAGCACAAGAGGTGATGGTGTATCCTCAAACGACGCTCAGTATGAATGATGCCGATGCCCTTCATGCAAACGCAGAAAATAAGGCAAAAGTTTTACATGTAAAAGTGCTGAAAAACGACACAAACATTGCATTTTTACTTCAATGGAGAGATGCAACCAAAAGTGTTCAAGAGGGATTGAGCTCGACAGCGTATGGAGATGGATTTGCCGTGCAGTTTCCTATGGTAACTGACGTACTTCCTTATATCGGCATGGGAAGTGAGGGACGTCCTGTGATTGTACATTTGCAAAAAGCAACGGGCCCTGTATTTGAAGCCAATAATTGTGGAGATATCTATCATCAAATGGTGGCTTCCAATCAAAATGTATTTGAAAAAGATGCAAAAGCTTATAAAGCAGATGTTGCTAAAGAGGCAAATAACGATTACCAACGTACCTTTATTTCAGAGGGTTTTCGCTCCATGACAGAGCTTAAAGACAACTCCGAGCCAAGCGTTATGGAAATGCGCTATGCCAAAGGATTATGGACAGCATTGTTTGTAAGACCGCTTAAAAGCGAGCATTTAAATCTTGAAAAAACGTTTCCAATGGCATTTGCTCTTTGGGACGGTGATGCCAAAAATCGTGATGGCGTGAAACGTTTAAGCGCGTGGGTTGGCGTCAATGTCGATGGTTCCCATAAAGTGTTAGCCCTTTTAGAGGAGATAAAAGGCGACGCAAAAAACGGTGAAAAGATAGTCATGGAAAATTGTGCAACGTGCCATCAATACAAAGCAGTGAAAAATGCACCTAATTTTATGGCACCCAATCTCTCCAATATCGGCGGTTACGGCAATGCTCAGTATATTAAAGAGTCTATCATCAACCCAAGTGCGGTGGTTGTTCCTGGCTACAATGTCAATGCCCATAAAAACTTTTTGTGGTACACGAGTGATGATAAAGGGGTACGTACTTCGACGATGCCGCCGTTTGAGCACTTAGATGAAAAGAGTGTTAATGACATTGTTGCGTATCTTGAAACCCTCAAAGTGGAGGTGGAAAAATGAAAAAGGTGATACTTCTGTTATGTGTCGTGTTTTTAAGTGCCTATGCGGAAGAGAAAAAAGGCTTTTTGACCAGCAAGTGGTGCGCTGAAAATGGCTATTTTTCCGATTGCAGACTTGAGAGTTTGGTGTGCGGTAGCGGAGATTGTTACAAAAGCTGGAATTTCGGTGATACAATGAGTGATGAACTGGTTTTGTTTGTTCACAATGAACAAAAAATGTACCATATCGATTATCATGCGATTCCTCGTTATCAGCTGGATGAGCCGATGAACCGCAATGATGTGACGATTATCGGTGATATCAAAGGCGATACCATTGTCGCTACAAGTTTTAAAGCGCCGCCACCCGCGCAAAAGAGTTTCTTTAAAGGATGTTTGTAGTGGATAAAATGACAAGAGCTAAAATGTATGCTTTTTTGTCGAGAATGTTTCGTAATATTTTAGATAGAAAGCTCATTTTAGAACTTCAACGTGATGATGCGTTGCTCGAATTGGTCATGGAGGAGCACAAGGGGTGGTTTCAAACCACTCCCTTAGAGGAACTGGATGAAGCGCTCAATGTGGATTTTAGTTCGCTGTTTCTCATGCGTGCTTTGCCGATAGAATCAACTGTCTTGGATGATAGAGATGAGGTGTTGATTGGGCTTCAAAACCCAGTTATGCAGTTTTATTTTGAGCATGGCTATGAACTAAACCTTGCCAAGTCTGAACTACAAGCACCTGACCATTTGAGTTTTGAATGCGCTTTTATGCAAAATTTGATTTTAAAAGATGAAACAGCAACAGAGCGTGCTTTTTTAGAAAAACATCTTTTGCAGTGGGCACCCAATTATCTTTTGGGTATGGCTGAAATGGCACAAACCCCTTTTTATAAAGGATTGTGTCAGTTAAGTGCTCAATTTTTAGTGGCTGATTATGAGGAATTATGCTAGATAGAACATTGTATCTTGACCGTGTGGGTGCTTTTGTGTTGGATAGATTAGCATGCTTACGCAATGACTATGCCACGAACGAATGCACATTGTGCCAAGACGTTTGTGCGCATCACGCCTTTGTATTTGAACAAGGCAAATTACGACTGACATCGTTGTGTGTGGCATGTGGCGCGTGCATGGGGAGTTGTCCTAGCAAGGCATTTTCCTTGTACGGCTTTGCAGTAGACAATACGAAGCATCTTCTTTTAAAAGAGGGAGAGAGCGTTTTTACATGTAAAGAGCATTTACCTTGCCTTGGAGCATTGAGTGTGGATGCGTGGAGTGCTTTGCTGTTGGACGCTTCCAACGGTTTTACATGTAATCTTTTTGAGTGTGCTACGTGTGCGCATAATCATGAAGATAGCGTATACCATGCGATAGTAAAACGACTGGATGAGGCTAATCGTTTTGTTCAAGCACTAGGACTGCCACAGCGTATTCGCACCATCAAACAAGCGCTAGCAACTCCAAGTCGCCGTGTATTTTTTGAACGTCTCTTAAAACTTAAAGTCCAAGATTATACTGCGCCAACGACACCGCTTTTTTCTTTAAAACAAACCCTTAAACAAAGGCTCGATGCAACCAAAATCGTGTCGGAGGCCTTCTCGTTTATTCATGTAAAACGTATTTCCAAGGCATGTGATAACTGCAAAGAGTGTGTACAATTTTGTCCTACCAATGCGTTAAGTTATCATCAAGACCAGACAAAAATTCTCTTTCAAATGGGAAAATGCATTGGGTGTGGTATTTGTGAAGATATCTGTCACAAAGAGGCTATAAGCAGTGTTGAGACATCGTATGATATCGTTGATTTTGCTTATGACAAAGCAGAAGTGCTTATCGCGCATGATTTACGCGTATGTCAGACGTGTAAATGTGCGTTTTCCTATAAAGGCGGAGAGATGATATGTGAACGTTGCGGCTGTTTTGAAAAAGAGCACGCGGAGATGTTTTTATTGGCGTCACAAAGCCACTAAACAGTAAAAATATGCTACTCTATAAAAAATTCACTCAAGGAGTTTTCATGCGATGGATTATCATGGCATCACTCTTCTTTTTACTAACTGGGTGTTCAAATTTAAGCAAAGAAAAATATGACAAATTGCAGATAGGAATGTCGTATTCTGCTGTCGTAGATATCTTAGGTAAAGCAACGCAATGCGAGGCATTGGCGGGCATGAGTGATTGTACATGGGGCGATGAAAAACGCTACATCAAAATCAAATTTATTACCGATAAAGTGATGTTTATGCACTCTTCAGGGCTAGAATAATTCACAAATGATTAACAAAACTCCTTTATAATTTCACTACGAATTAAAGGAGTTTTATTAATGAATGTTATACCTCGCAATATTTTAAGTGCCTTATTGACAACAATGTTTGCTGTTGTTGCTATTACTGGCATTATGATGTTTTTCAAAATCCGCATCCTCTCCACTGAAGCGTTACATATCTGGCTTGGACTTGTTTTTGTCCTGATTTCACTTCTGCATTTAATCAAAAATTGGAGTGGATTTCTCTCCTACTTTAAAAAATCTTCAACCATGCTATCCATCGGTGTTGGTATTTTGGTTGTAGCCCTTTTTGCGATTGTCCCTATGTTTAGCTCTCAGGAAAAAGGAGTGAACCCCAAAGGACAAATTTTTGGTGCGATGATGAACAGTCCGATTGAAAAAGTGGCAACATTTTTAGATATGGATAGCGAACTTATCCTAAAAAATTTGAGTGAAAAAAGTCATATTATCGCCTCTTCAAAACAATCAGTCAGTGAAATTGCTCAAGCCAACGATAAGAGTAATGAGGAAATTTTAAATGTTGTTTTTTCGACGTCTAAGCCTTAATTTTAATGGGAATACTGGCTTAAAAGTTATCTTTGAAATGTTCTCTGATTTCCAAAAATTGGTCGATATGATGCAGAAGAAGATCGACCAATGTGGGATCAAAAGAGACTTCACGCTCTGCTTTAAAATAATCCAAAATACGCTCCAACTCCCACCCTTTTTTATAACATCGATCTGAACCTAAAGCATCGAAAACATCGGCAATGGCAGTAATACGTCCGTAAATATGAATCTCTTGTTCTTTTAATCCTCTGGGATAACCTTTCCCATTCCATTTTTCATGATGTTCGTGCGCAACAATAGCCGCAGCTTTAAGAATAGAACGAGAAGAGTGTTTGAGCATTTCATAGCCTAACTGGGCGTGCGTTTGCATAATTGTCCATTCATCAGGGTTGAGTTTACCCGGTTTATTTAAAATGGCATCTGGAATGCCGACTTTTCCAATATCATGCATTGGAGAAGCTTGACGGATGAGCTCCGCTTCCTCTTTTTTTAACCCGACGAGTATGGCAAGCAATTTAGAATATTCAGCGACCCTTTTGACATGATTTCCTGTCTCTTGGGAGCGAGACTCACCAATCGCACCCATTGTAAAGACAACCTCTTTTTGCGTATCTTCAATTTCTTGATAGAGTTTGTACAATGGTGTAACATCATGGCTAATGCACATAATCTCTTTGAGTTTGCCTCTCTCAAAAATAGGCGAAAACGTGGCATCTAAAAAGCAGGCGATGTGTGCATGGTGATGGCACTCGATGATACCATTCCATGTTTCTCCTTTGGAAATAGCCGAAAAAATTTCTGAAAAAGTGCGTGCAGACAGCAATCCTAATGCAATGACCGAATGACCTAGCATGTCATTGGCATCCAGTTTCGCAACCGAACACATGGTTTCATTGACATATAAAATAGTCCCTTTTGCATCAAATCTGCAAAAAGAAGAGGCATGTTCAATGGCATTTTGGTATTGACGAATCATATCAAGATGGACTTGCAGGTTGTAATCAGTATCGCTGAGTTTAGTCTCTAAAATTTCACGATACGCTTCTAATTCTGTAATGTCGTAGCGAATCGCGATGTATTCCAAAATTTCTCCACGTTCGTTGATGATGGGAATAATCGTTCCATTAACCGTATAGCGTTCACCATTTTTCTTTTTATTGGTAATCTTTCCCTTCCAGACATTGCCGCTTTTGATAGTGCTCCACATCTCTTTAAAAACATGATGAGGCATTTCTGGTGCACGAATAAGGCGGTGATTATGCCCTAAAAGTTCTTGCGCAGAGTAGCCTGAAAGTTTGACAAAAGGCTCATTGACATAGGTGATACGACCTGCCGTATTGGTTTTTGAAACGAGCGCTGAGATATCAACCGCTTCTTTGTATTGCTCCAATAACGATTCTGTACGCTGGTTATTACGGTAAAAATAATACAATAGTCCTAGAACAAACCATAAAACAGCGATTTTCAATATTTGAAATAAGGTAATCAGAATATATTTAGAATCATTTTGGATAGAGACCAATAATCCTACAACCTCTTGATTGTAGTTATACACAGGTAAAATAACAGCAATGTGTGCATCAAACGGCGTTGTGAAAAATGATAAAGCAATCCCTTCCGAAGTGATAACGTGATGTACTAATTGATGGGAAAGTATTTTTAATGCATTTGGAATCGCCGTATGTGAAAAGGTTTTACCCAGATAGTACTCTCCTTGGGCATCTAGTGGCGTAAATTGCTTTGTCCATTCCTGATTTTGTTCACCACGCTCTAAAAACGTTTTTTGATATATAAAGTAAGAGGTACTGTGCATGCTTTCATCCAAATACGCAACAATATACTCCATAGGAATTGAAATTTGCGCATACCCCACGTGTTGATGATTGGGGTTTAATACACCGACATAGCGAAAGCCTTGAAAGGTGGATGTGAATAAAAGACCAAAAGCGGCATCTTTTGTTTGCATCGCATTTTGCAAGAGCGTGTTATAGCCCAATAAAGTATGGTCGTTCGTAGGGACAGCTTGTGAATTCAGTAATAAGTCACCTTGTGGTGAATAGATTTGAATGTTGGTTATATCTTCTTTGCGTAAAAGTGTTTGAATCGCTAAGAAATCCTTTGGTGGTTGCTCTGTGAGACGTTGTTGAAGCATAGCAGACACATGCATCTCAATCATGTTCGATGAGATTTCTCCGAGCTTTGCGTATGTATTTAATTTATCTTCATAGCGAAATTGAAAATCTTCAATCGTGTGAGCATGGTAGTCATGGATGTTTTTTTGCCATTCAAGATAGATAACGCCTGTGAAAAAAATACCGATAACTAAAAAAATAAAAGTACTATGGCGGTATTTTATACGCATGCCTTACCTTTGTATTGATAATGTACTATTGTAGCATAGAGTCATTTGAAAATTATTTTTTTAAAGTTTTATGTGAGAAAAAGAGTGAACGTGTGGCTACATCGTGTAGCCGCACGTGTTTACATGTAAAAAAAGACTACTTATCGTCTTTTTTCATGGCTTCTTTTGCACCCTTAACGGCGCCATCAACCATATTCTTAGCGACTTCCCATGCGCGAAATCCTAGTTTCTTAGCTTCTTTTGCCATCTGTTTTGCTTTTTCGTTTTCAAATTCAAATTGCTTTAGCGATTCTACTGTGGAAGAGGCTTTCTTTTCAAGTTCATTAACATCTTTTTTAAGAGATTCTAATTTCTTTTCTGCTTTATCTTTGAAATTTTTTTCTAGCACCAAAGCGTCGGCCTTAAGTTGTTCAATGCGCTCGCCAATAACCTCTTTTGCTTCATTGGCAGCGCGTTTGATTTTGGCTGTTGAACTGTTCATCTCTTTCGTCATCTCTTTAATGAGACCGCATGAGATACCTTCGCTTTGTGTTGCTAATGCATCAAGGAGTTGAATGAATTGCTCGTCAATTTTGAGAAGCTCTTTGCGTAATTGTGAAAGGTCTGTTTCCAAAAGCCCTTCTAATTCATCGGTTGGCGCGTATTTGAGATCGTTTTTAAATTTATCAATCGCCTTGGCAATACCTTCTCTAACACCGTTGATAGAGCCTTCTAAAATATCCTTTGCGTGCCCTAAATCTTCATCGGCAATATCAACGCTTGCGGCAATAATCGTATGCGAAATATCAATGATGCGTTGCTTGTTCAGTTCGCCTTCTGCAATCGTATGAAAAGCAAGATTCTTTGTGATTTCGTGAATCGTATCGACGATATCACTTCCTTTTTCAAGCGTTGTAAGAAGTGCTTCAGTAGTAGTCTCTTTTAAAATGCCTAGCATTTCAATCCCACGTAATTTTGCATCATGGAGTGCTGCGATTGCATTTTGTTTTGTCTCATCTTGCATACGTTCAATATGATGTTCTAAAACATCATAAGCATGTGTGAGTGTACTTTTAATCTGTTGCTTTTGTGTGAAAATACTTTTTTCAAGTTGTTCTTTTTCATAAATCGTTTTGTACAAAAATGCTTCTTTGTCATGGCTGACTGCTTTTAGGAGCCCATCTATCACACAATTGATTGATTTGGAAGATTTTAATCCTTCATCATGCAATGCTTTACAATAAAGCTCGAACAGTTCTCCAATGCGATTATAAATGTTAGAACTGTCTTTAAGACGCTGTAACTTTTTACGTGAAAGTTCAAAACAAAGCTCGGAGATGAGTTTGTGCAGTTGAGGATTTTCTTTGTTCTCTTTTAATGTGGCCAGAAAAATAGTATATGTTGATTCCATGCAAACCTCTCTTTTATAGTACAAATTTTATGTTTTTGTGGGCTTTAAGGGTGTGATAAAGCATCTTGCGGTCATCAGCATTATGCACAAGTACACTGAGCGTATAACTTGTATAATTCCCTTTTTTACTCTCCTGTGATTTACTGATCGTATGAATCCGTTCGCACAAAATCTCTTCTTTGAGAAAAGAGAGATCATGCTCACTGCTCATGACCAGTTTGTATTCCCAATGGCAGGGATAATCAAGCTCGAGTTCGGGTGTATTCTCCACTTTTACCTCCACTTTTAGATTCTAAACAAACATCGCTAATCACCATAGATTTATCAATAGCTTTGGACATATCATAAATCGTTAAAAGACCTATGCTAACGCCCATTAATGCCTCCATCTCTACGCCTGTTTGCCCTCGAAGCTTTGCGGTGACTCTCAATCTAAAGCCCGGAAGTTCAGGAAGTTCTTCAACATCGCAATTAACAGATGTTAGCATCAAAGGATGACACATCGGGATAAGGTCGCTTGTCTTTTTGGTTCCCATAATCGCTGCAATAACAGCGGTTTGAAGTACAGGGCCTTTTTTGGTTTGTTGAGAGATAATCATATCAAAAGCTTGCTGACTCATAGTAATCGTTCCGCTAGCGACAGCTACACGGAATGTATCGCTTTTTTCACTGACATCGACCATCTTTGGGCGATCTTTTTCATCTAAATGCGTTAGTTTCATCCGCACCTCTTCGTTTTTATTCTATTATAGCACCATTTCTCTTAAGCAAGTGCGTGATAAGAGTGTGTCATTTTTTCTCACTTTTGATGAAAAAGCACTATTCTAAGGTATAGAAATGAGTTTTATATGCTACAATGAGTTCACAAAGTCATTCAGTGTTCTCTTGAATTAACGTAGTTACGGGCGAAAGATAATGTGAATGATTCAAACACGAGGAGTATTGTAAAGATGAACATTTACGTAGGTAATGTAAAGTATGAAATGACGGGAGATCAACTCAAAGAGATGTTCTCTGCGTATGGCGAAGTAACCAGTGCACGAATCATCAGTGATAGAGACACTGGCAGATCAAAAGGTTTCGGTTTTGTTGAGATGCCAAATGATGCAGAAGCAAAAGTAGCAATCGAATCGACGAATGAAAAAGAGATTGGTGGAAGAACACTGAAAGTGAATGAAGCTAGACCTCGTGAAGAACGCCCAAGAAGATCCCCAAGAGAGTTCAACTAAGACGTTTATCGGTAAAAAAGACCCTCGGGCATAAAAGGGTCTTTTTTACTTAGCGTGAAAGCGCAAATCCTATACCAATTCTATCGCTTCGTTTGTCATAATCTATCAGGCTTTCTGAATAACCACTGTAGAGTTGTATGTAACCAAAGAGATTATCTTCCCACAATGGAAATGTCCAATCAAATTGTACAGCGCCACGGTTATTCTCTCGTTGAAGGTTGTTCTTGACTAAAAATTTAAAGGTTTGCTTCTTCCATGGGTAAATGAGCTCCAAATCAGCTGAACCTAAATAATCATCAATATTGGGGTTGTCATCGGTTGCCGCATCTTCTGGGATACGATACCACACGCGTGGTGAAATCACCCATCCACCCGCTTGAAAATAGGCTTTTGCATAGACTCGATTCCAAGAGCGTGATTTTTCACCGCCTTGACCATTAGACTCATGCAAGAGGCCAAATTGATAGGCTTTAATAAAGCTGTCCTTATCAAAGTGAGGCATAATCACAAAAAGTTCAGGTTGATAATTTGTTTCACGAAATGGTGCTGAATCAGCCGCCGTTTGCCACCATGACGTTTGCGTATAGGCGACGACAAAGGTTTCATGAAATCCAAAAAAGTTATCGACCAATCCTTTTTGAATACTGAGTTGAAATTTGGTTTCTTGATGTTCTCTGCCTTCATGCGTGACGTTATCGTACGTATAAGGAAGGAGATAGTTCATTTTGTATGGCGCTAAATCAAATGTTTTTGTCAGCATCTGCTTTACAGAGTTTTGCGTTTCAACATCATCATTGTACGAATCTAAAAAGGAGCTGTACACCGCTTCGGTGCGTTCAACTTTTTGTAATTGTTCGGCAATCGTTGATTCTAATGCTTGATGAGAAGGTTCTCCATCTAAACTAGAACTCGCTGCTTGTTTGTACCAAATAAAAGCCCGTTCTTTATCGCCTTTGGCTTCATAATGCTTTGCTAGCGCATACGCAGAAGCTGCATCTCCATGAGACGCTTTTTCTTCTAAGGTCGATATTTCTTGAGCCCATAAGCCCACGAGAGGGATTACGAGAGCCCATACTGTAAAAAATAATTTTTGCATTGTTGTTTACCTTGAGAATTTAAAAATGAAATTATAACCAAATAGTCGCGAAAGCTTTACATGTAAAAGTTGTACCGTAGAGAAAACCAGCACTCAATGTGCTGGTTGGAAGAGAAAATAGTCTATTAGTAGATGTAATCAACAACTTTGCTGACAGCATTGAGCGATTTAATAAAATTAACAACTTCCACATGAATAGGATGCGTTGCATAGGTTTGTAAGTCTTCTTTGGTCTCAAAATCACTGATAAGAGCCACATCAAAAGCTCTCTCTTCGGTTGAAAAATTAAGACCAACTTCTAAGTGTTTCACAAAATCGAGCTTTCCTTGCATACTCATGATACGCTCTTTTACGGCATTTTTATTCGCTTCGGAATTGTCGGGTAATTTAAAAAATACAATGTGTCTAACCATAAATAACTCCTCTTTTTTTACTCTATTATAGCGCAATCACCTCATAAACGAATGATAGTATTTAACACATATTTAACACTTGAAGATTAGACTTGTGCGGATTAAACAAAAGGAGTTAAGGATGGTAAAAAATCTAGTCGTACTTCTTGCAGCCCTCGTTTTAACACTTGGATTGCATGCAGAAGAGTTTTCTAAGGCAGCAAGTTCTAGCCCTGAATTGATTCAAAAAGAAGATGTCAAAGCCTATTGCCCTATATGTGGTATGAGCTTGCAACAATTTTACAAAACATCTCATGGGGTTTATCTTAAAGATGGTACCGCAAAACAGTATTGTTCTATGCGTTGTTTGGCCGCAGATTGGAATAGCATTGAAGCGAATGTGAAAAAAGTCGTCGTAACAGATGCTAAAAGTGAAAAACTCATTGACGCCAAAGAGGCATTTTATGTGGTTGGTTCAAAAGTGCCAGGAACCATGAGTATGACAAGTAAAATTGCTTTTGCCAACCAAAAAGATGCAGAAGCGTTTCAAAAAGAGTACGGTGGAGAAATGATGAGCTTTAAGGATGCGTTCGCCAAAGCGCAAGCATCACTTAAAACGGATGTGGATGCTTTTATTGCGAAGAAACAAAAAGGCATGTATCCGATGGGTGAAAAGATTTACAATGCTCAATGCCAAAAAGAGAAGATTGATCTGCATACTTTTAGCGCAATCAATGAACTTAAAGTGAGTTTGAAAAAAGGAAAAATGTGCGGTGAGTTGGATGAAAAACAGCTTCAAGCACTCTCGTTGTATTTATGGGAAATTTTACGTGTGGAAGCGCATGAACATGAACATAAAACCACTATTCACGTTGAAAAAGATGAGAAATGCCCTGTATGTGGAATGTTCGTTTATAAATACCCTAAATGGGCGACACGCATGAACTATATGGAAAATGGCAAAATGGTCAGCCATGTGTTTGACGGCCCCAAAGATATGCTCAAATTTTATTTTAATCCAGCGAAATGGGGCAATTACACAAAACACAACGATGCAGATTTAACTATTTTAGTGACAGATTATTACACACAAGAAGCGATTGATGGTAAAAAAGCATTTTATGTGGTGGGAAGCGATGTGTATGGTCCTATGGGACATGAATTCATCCCTTTTTCCACACGTAAGCAAGCAGAAACATTTTCTAAAGACCACAAAGGCACAGCGATTTTAGAGTTTACACACATCACTGAGCCTGTCGTGGATAAAGAAGATCACTAAGACATTTTTATTATTCTAGTGTATGGGGTTGCTCAATGATATAGCCTTGGAAAAGATCAAATCCAAGGTCGTGCGCAACCTCAAGTGCTGCTTTTGAATTGAGCTGTGTGGCGATAGTTTGAATGTTTTGTCGTTGAGCAAGTGCCACGATAGCTTTACATGTAAGTTCTGCAACCATATCAATTTTAAAATTACGTATCAAATCGCCGTGAACTTTCACATAGGTAATGACATGCGTTGGCAAGCTTGTCAGCAACTCGGTGTTGCGAATATTATCAAGGGCAAGTGTGATGCCTAAGGCTTTAAGTTCGGTTAATGCTTTCGTAAAAGCAGCCAGTGGCGTATGATTTTCGTATTGAATTTCCAGTATCATCCATTTTGGGTCAAGGTGTTTTTTCAAAAACGCTAAATAGTCCGCATTGAGCAAATCGTCTGAGGAGATATTGAGAGCTAAATGTTGTTGTTTACTCGTAGCAAGTTCCAAAGCTTTGAGTACAATCCCTTGAAACAGTTGGTCATAGAACTGACGCTCTTTGGCGATTTTTAAAAACAGTCTAGGCGATTGAACGGTTTCATGGTACGCAAGGCGCAAAAGACCTTCAAAATATGCAGGTTTATTATCCGCATCAACCACCGCTTGAACATGAAGAACGATTTGTTCGTTTTCAATGGCGCTTTTCATCATGCTCTCAATAGCTTCTTCATTTTCGCCCATCAACATGTTCGCAAATTCAGAGTAAGTCACAAACGGTTGATCTTCCGCTTTTGCGACCAAAAGTGCTTGACTTGCTTTTACTAAAGGCTCAAAGTGGTCAAAACTGATACCAATATAGGTTTCAATTGGAATAATTTGGTCATGATACGTATAGCTAAGCTTTTTCAAGACATCGCACAACGCAAAGATAAAACGTTCCATTTTTGCGAGCTCAAAAGGTGTGTCAAGTAAGAGGGCAAATTTATCATCTTGGATGCGATAAAGCTCCATTTCATTTTCATGCGCAAATGTTTCAAGTGTTTTAGCAAAGTTACATAAAACAAAATCGCCTCCCTCATCACCAAAGGCAACATTGATCTGTTTAAACTGCTTGATGTCCACTAAAAAGAGTTTGGGACTTTTACATGTAAAAAGTTTTTGCTCAAATGCGTTGCGTGAATGAATGTGGGTTAAAGTGTCTTTCATAGGCGCTCCTTCGCGGATTCATATTCGTGGGGATGGTTGAGATTACTAAAGAGAGAGTCGTCTTCAAAAGCAATAAAACGTGTGCGGGCTTGTGCTAAAACAAGGCGAATTTTATGCTCGTTATTTTTGAGTAAAGCGGCGATAATCGGCTTGATAGCCGGTGTATAAATAGCACAAAGCTGATGGGAAGATGACGCTGAAGTGGCTACTAAAGCATCAACGTTGTCATTGAGGTGGCTATAGAGTGTCTCAAAAACGGCTGGTGTAACAAAGGGTGTATCGACGCTAAGAACACACACAGGCGTATTGAAATAGTCTAGTATAGAGAGCAATGCCACTAAAGGAGAGTGGTCATCGTATGCTGCAATGTCATTAATAAATGATGCTTCAAAATCAAATTTTTCTGCATTTTTGGCGCTGACATGAATGCTTTTAAAATAAGGGCTGAGACGGTGCAGTTGATACTGCGTTAATGTTGGTTGGTCGCCAAAAGGAAGCAATGCCTTATCGCTTCCCATGCGCGAACTTTTTCCACCCGCGACAATCACAAGAGGCAGTGGGACAAAAATCATTACAATGATCTTGGATCGGTGATTTTCCCCATAACCGCACTGGCTGCTGCTACGGCAGAATTCGCAAGATAAATCTCACTGGTGCGAGCGCCCATGCGTCCAACAAAGTTACGGTTGGTGGTCGAAACACAACGTTCACCCTCACCCAAAATGCCCATATAGCCACCTAAACATGCACCACAAGTTGGATTACTAAATACCGCACCTGCTTCAATGAAAATATCGACCAATCCTTCTTTTTGTGCTTGAAGTGAAATTTTTTGAGTCGCTGGTGTGATAATCAAACGCGTTTTACGTGCAACTTTTCTTCCTTTTAGAATTTTAGCGGCAATGCGTAAATCTTCCAAACGACCATTGGTACAACTGCCAATAAAGACTTGGTCAATGGATAAATCATCCGCAACAGCTTTTGAAATAGATTTGCCATTGGAGGGCAAAAAGGGGTATGCGATGACAGGTTCAAGGTTTGCGACGTCAATGTGCAAGACTTGAGCATACGTCGCATCTTCGTCAGAATAGAAGAATTTGGGTTCTCGTACTAATGGTTTGTCACTTAAAAAGGCTTTGGTTGTCTCATCAACCGCAACAATACCACTTTTCGCACCCGCTTCAATAGCCATGTTACAAAGAGAAAAACGGTCATCCATGCTCAAATACGAGATAGTGTCGCCTGTAAATTCGAGTGTACGGTACAATGCTCCATCCACCCCTAAAATACGAATAACTTCAAGGATGAGGTCTTTACCATACACGTATGCTTTAGGTTTTCCGCTAAAGACAACTTTGATAGACTCAGGCACCTTAAACCAGTTTTCACCTGTAATCATCGCAAATGCAAGGTCGGTTGAACCCATACCGGTTGAAAACGCACCTAAGGCTCCATGCGTACACGTGTGTGAGTCTGCACCGATGATGACATCTCCAGGACCAACAAGTCCTTTTTCAGGGAGGAGGGCGTGTTCAATACCCATGTCTTTTTCGTCGAAATAGTATTTGAGGTCATGTTTGTAAGCAAATTCACGGCTGATTTTGGCTTGATTGGCACTGGCAATATCTTTGGCAGGAATGTAGTGATCCATGACAATGCTAAAGCCATCAGGATTCGCGAGCTTTGTTGCGCCACTCTCTTCAAAGGCACGGATAGAAATAGGGGTTGTAATATCGTTACCGATAACCATGTCGATTTTACATTTTATGATTTCACCTGCTTTAACAGGATGACCGACGTGTTCGCTAAAAATTTTTTCAGTGATTGTTTGACCCATAATAATACACCTTGTGTGGTAAATTAGGGTATTGTAACAAAAAAAGGTTTAAGAAAAAGCAAAATTAAGAGTTGCATTTGCGCAACTCTTAAAGGAAGGATTAATGGCCGCAGCCACATCCTCCTGAACCGCATCCGCCTGCACTATCATTTTTTGATGTGTCGATTTTAAACGGAATATACGCAGGGCAAAAGCGAAACAATGCTGTGCCTAGAACGATAACACCGATAATTCCAAACCAACTTTGATACGCAACCCCTGCTAAAATAATAGCAATCCCTGCGATAAAACGAATCGCTTTATCGGTTTTTCCTACATTACATTTCATTGTGTAAACTCCTCATTTTGATTTTGACTATTATAAAACAAAAAGCTTTAATTGTCAGTAACATACGTTACAAATCTATGACAAAATTTCAATCTCTTTGCGATGGAGTTTCAGTAAATTTTGTTTTTCTAAGTCTTTTAAGACACGACTGATGACGACGCGAGATGTGCCCATTGCCTCTGCAATTTCTTCATGAGTTGCTTGAATATAAGGGGTATTATGCGCTCTAAGCCAACTTAAAATACGACTATCGAGTTTTTTAAATTTGATATCTTGAATGAGGGTTGCAAGTGCATCAAGTTTAATCGTAAAGAGTGAGAAAACATAGTTAAGATACGCAGGAGAGCGGTGCATGAGCGTTTTAACGACATCTTGGGGAATGAGCCAGCCTTCAATGTCACTGAGTGCGTACGCTGTGCCAATAGCGGGTGTTTGTGAAATCGTGCTTGAAGTGTTAATCACACATTGTTCGCCCTCTTTTAAGGCATATAGCGGAATTTTTTTATCGTTTTCACCGTACATAAACAGTTCAACTTCCCCTTTGCCCAGTAACAAAATATCTTGGCAAATATCTTCTTGATAGAATAAAACAGTCTCTTTGGGAAGGGCAATTTTTCGTGCGTGTGAACGTAAATAGTCAAGCTCACTCAGTTCAAGCGATTTGGCAAAATCAAACGCTTCTAGTTGCAGCATAGAACTCCTTTAATCTTTAGAAGAGTTCTTTATTGTAGCGCAAAAGAGGTGAAAAAAAGCTCTTTACATAAAACCTTTATAGTTGGCTAAAAAGCGCGGGAGTCCTTGTGTTGCAAAAACGCCCTCACTCCACGGTTTGGGGTCTATAATATGAAAATAGTCGGTTTTGAGTACATACACACACGCTTGAATCATCGAGCCTTTTACCACCAGTTCTACTTCTTTACGCTCGTAATATTCGCCCTCAAATGCATCAAGTGTTTGCATGTCTTCATCACTGATATCGTAGTAAACTACCCCTTCCACGTGTTCATCTCCTTGGAAAATGACAGGGTATTCGTCCTCTTTGACTGAGCGTCTTGTATAACCATTGAGCGTGGCTTTTTGAGAGAGATAATTTCCTTTGACAAGTTTGTCCCAGACCTGTTCAAACATTAATGAACCATACGTAAAAAGATGTGCCATAAGTTACTCCTTGGTTAAAATCATACCATGCTTCCGTCCTTTTTGGGTGCTCAAAAACTGAGCAAATGGGGTATAATAAGAGCAAATCATTCTTTTAGAGGCGTTCTTATGGTTACATGTAAAACAGATAATGCTGACCCTTTTTTTTGTCAATTAACAGCACAGTTAGATAAAGAATTGCATGCGCGTTACGGTACTTTACAATCCACGTACGATAAGCACAACAAAATTGACCCTATTGCGACAGCACTTTTAGGGTATGAAGATGATAAAGCCGTTGCGTGTGGATGTTTTAAAAAAATTGACACGCAATGTGTTGAAATGAAGCGCATGTTTGTTGTCCCTGAATTTCGACGTCAAGGCTTTTCTTCACAACTTTTACGGGAACTAGAAGCGTGGGCACAAGCGCTTGGCTTTAGTGAAGCTCGCTTGGAAACAGGCAAAGCACAACCCGAAGCCATAGCCCTTTACACCAAGATGGGGTACCGCATTATCCCTAACTATCCGCCGTATGTGGGGATGGAAAACAGTGTATGCATGCACAAACTTTTAAGGAGTTGATATGGCACAATGTACGTTTGATTCTCCCATCGGGCGATTGATAGCCGTTGCAGATGAACAAGGGATTTGTTCTTTGGATTTTGAAAAAGATGGTGAGATTTTTGATGAAGAAAACAAACATTTAACACTGCTAAAGCAAGAGCTTGGGGCTTATTTTGAAGGAAAACTCAAGCAGTTCAGCGTTCCCTTAGCTCCTAAAGGGACTTCGTTTCAGCAAGGCGTTTGGAATGTTCTGAAAACGATTCCTTATGGTGAAACTATCTCGTATACGCAAGAAGCTATTTTGTTGAAACACCCTAAAGCCACACGTGCTGTTGCAAACGCAAATGGCAAAAATAAAATCGCTATTATTATTCCGTGTCACCGTGTGATTGCCAAAGATGGAAGTATCGGTGGATACAGCAGTGGTGTGTGGCGTAAAGAATATCTTTTAGCATTGGAGCAAAAATATAAATGAAAATAGTATTAGCGATAGACTCTTTTAAAGGGTGTGCGTCCTCTAAAGAACTTTCGTTGTGGATGACAAAAGCTATCACATCTGTGTACCCAGAAGCGCACATTCATGCGTGTGAAATTTCAGACGGCGGAGAAGGTCTTACCGAAGCATTGGTCTCAAATACACAAGGGCGTATGATTACATGTAATGTGCATGACCCTTTGATGAATCCTATTTGCGCAACCTATGGTTTATTAGGCGATGGTAAAACGTGTGTCATTGAAATGGCCCAAGCAGCAGGACTTCCTCTCGTTCCAAAAGAGAAACGAAATCCTCTTGTAACAACAACCTATGGGGTGGGTGAGTTGGTGAAAGATGCGCTTAACAGAGGCATCCGCTCTTTTATTATTGGCATCGGAGGGAGTGCCACCAATGACGCCGCTGTAGGAATGTTGCAAGCACTTGGCTTTCGCTTTTTAGACGCTTCCAACAAGGAATTAGGGTATGGAGGCGCTATTTTAGAACAGATTCATCACGTGGATACAACGCAGGTTCTACCTGAGCTTCGCGAATGCAGCTTTAAAGTTGCGTGTGATGTGGATAATGTCATGTATGGTACCCACGGTTCTGCGCATGTTTATGCGGCACAAAAAGGGGCAGATGAAGCGATGATTGAACGATTGGATGCGGGTATGAAATCGTTTGCAACCGTGATTGAAGCTTTTTGCCATCACAACGTTGCCATTCTTCCTGGTTCAGGTGCCGCAGGGGGAATGGGCGGAGGCTTGATGGCGTTTTTGGGCGCGACACTGCATTCGGGGATTGATTTGGTTTTAGACCAACTGAATTTTAATCATCTTATCAAAGATGCCACGATGGTAATTACGGGTGAAGGGCGCATTGATAGGCAATCTTTAATGGGAAAAGTCATTTGCGGTATCGCTAAGCGCACGCAAAAAGCCGATGTGCCGTTGATTGCATTAGCCGGTGGCATTGCAGATGAGTTAGAAGAACATCCTGGTGTGGACGCACTTTTTTCCATTGCTCAGCATCCTTTATCCCTTGAAGAAGCGATGCAAAAAGAGCGTACCAAGCTTTGGGTTGAACGCAGTACACAAGAGATTTTTAGATTGATGAAAACCATGCAAAAAAGGGCATTATGAAACACGCTGAGCTGATAGCTATCAATGATTATTTAAAACGTTATACCAAAATTTCATCCATTCACCGTGTTGATGATAGTGTGCTTCGCATTCTTTTTGAATCGGGCGAGCCTTTGTTTATTGATTTGGGGCGTAACGATTCGTATATGTTCTTGAAAGAAGATTTTAAACAGTCCAAACGGTATAACGCGCCTTTTGACGTTTTGTTAAATAAGCGCTTTGCAAATGCAAAAATTGAATCCATGGTGGTTGAGGAGAACAATCGTATCTGGCGTATTAGCGTGTTAGCCAGTTCAAGCTATAAAGCCCTTCGGACGACACTGCAGTTAGAATTTACAGGGCGCAATACCAATGCGATTATCGTGGATGAAAATGAGGTCGTTTTAGAAGCACTGCGCCACATTGACGCCAGCGTCTCTTTTCGTAGCGTGAAAGTAGGTGAGGTTCTTGAAAAATTACCGCCTAAAGAGCTTAAAGAGAAACCTTTTGTGGCGGAGACAGGAATCGAAGCTTACTTAAAATCAGGCTATGAAAAACGTTTACATGTAAAACTTTTTGAGCTTAAAAGTCAAAAAAAAGCATTGTTAAATAAAAAGATTACCAAGCTTGATGAGACGATGAATCTTCTTGAAAACGAAGAGGAGCTTTTAGCAAAAAGTGAGCAAACACATAAAGAAGCAACTTTGGTGTTGGCTCATTTGCATACGATTAAAGGGTATCAAGACTGTGTGGATGTGTACGATTTTGAAGGCGTGCAGGTGCACATTGAGCTTCCTTTGGCAAGCACACCGCAACATGCGGCAAATTTGCTGTTTAAAAAATCAAAAAAGCTTCGTCAAAAGGCATTTTCTGTCCACAGACAACGTGAAAATCTGGAAGAGAAAAAATTCTTTTTAGAGCGCATGATAGCGGTGATTGAAGCGGCGCATGATTTAGAAGAGATTCATATTTTAACACCTAAAACGAAAAAGCAAAAACAAAAAGGCGATGATACAAGTTATGAGACATTTTTGTTAGAGGGATACCGTATTTTGTTAGGAAAAAATGAAAAGGGGAACATTACACTACTGCAAGAGGCAAAAAAGAACGATATATGGTTACATGTAAAAGATTTACCTTCTTCGCATGTGATTATCTGTACAGAAAAGCAGAATGTGCCAGAGCCTATTTTGGTTTTTGCCGCAAAATTGTGTGTGGATTTTAGCATGACGCAAAAAGGCGGCTATTTGGTTGATTATACCAAACGCAAAAACGTCAAGCCTTTTGATGGAGCGAATGTTGCTTATGAAGAGTATCAAACATTAAAAATTTATAAAGAGTGAACAAACCATTTTTTTCTGGCTCAAAGAGCCAAGCTTTAGTGTATAGCGCAGCGTAGCTTTTTAGGCTTTGCCAAAGAAGCGTGTAAGAAATAAGCAGGAGCGAATGTTGCTTATGAAGAGTATCAAACATTAAAAATTTATAAAGAGTAAACGAACCGTTTTTTTCTGGCTCAAAGAGCCAAGCTTTTACGTATTAGACATTTAAACAAAATAAGGAGTAAAGGAGGAAAATCATGGCAGTAGGTCCTGTGGGTAATATAATTTATTCGAACCAAATGATGCATGTGCAAGCCTCGAAACAGAACGATTATCAAAACAGTATCCAGATGCAAAGTGTTTTAGCCTCAGCTTTGCAAAATGAGAAAGATGAAGAAGTGCAAGAAGTGCGTCCCGCGGAAGAGAGTTACCGTATTGACCCTGAAAACGAGCATGAGCGTCAAAAACATGACGAAGAGAGTGGTGCCACAAAAGAACAGATGAAACAAGCCAATGAAAACGACGAAAATGAGGCAAAAGAGGATGAGGAAAAACCTTTGCATCAAGGTCTTTTAGACATTAAAGCTTAGCTTCACCACTGCTTTGCTATTATTCTTTTAATTTAACTTAATCTTTATAAAAGAGTTTTCATGAACTTTAAAACACTGTATGAATCCAACAAAGAGCGCGTTGTCACGGGTTTACTGATGATCGCTTTTGCTGCCTTTATCGCCTTCCTTGATAATCCTTTCGTCACATGGATTATTTTAGGCATTATGTATTTGTTCGCTTTTCACGAAGCAATGAATCTTTTTGAAGTCCGTGATACAAAATTTTATATTTATGCCATTGTCTTGTGGTTAGCGGCTTTTATTTATCCCAACCCCGATGATTTGGTCTATCTGGCGTTGATTCTCTCTTTAGCGATTATGGCGTATCGTAAAGCGGTTCATTACAAACTTTTAGCGCCTTTCTTATACCCCTCAATTTCCATGCTTTTTTTGTATGCGTTGTACCATGATTTTGGTATGAGTGTGTTGATTTGGCTTGTGATTGTCGTTGCATTGACCGATACGGGCGCTTATTTTGTTGGTAAAAGTATTGGCAAAACCTCTTTTACGCCCACTTCACCCAATAAAACGCTTGAGGGTGTCATTGGAGGCATCTTAATTGCAACCGTTGTTGGAGCATTGTATGGCACTTTTTTAATTCCGATGTGGCTTTCGGCGTTGATTGCGCTTTGTACTTCTATCGCATCGGTGTTTGGTGATTTGTTTGAGAGTTATCTGAAACGCGAAGCGGGAATTAAAGACAGCGGAAATTTATTTCCGGGACACGGTGGAATGTTGGACCGCTTAGATGGTTATCTTTTTGGCGTGGTCGTCATGGTGATATTACTACGAGGATTGGCATAACATGGTACTCCTTGGCTCAACAGGCTCCATTGGCGTTAATGCGCTTATCATTGCTAAACGCTTTAACTTACAAATTGAAGCATTGGTTGCAGGGAAAAATATAGCCCTTTTAAATGAACAAATAGCAGAGCATCATCCAAAATATGTGGCTATCAGTGACGCTAAAGATCGTTCTCTTGTCAAACATGAACATGTTTTTGTCGGTAAAGAGGGCATGTTAGAACTTCTTGGACGTTGCCAAAGCCATTTGGTGATTAATGCGTTAGTCGGTTTTGCGGGACTTGCTCCTAGTATCGAAACATTGCGTTTGGGAAAAAAACTAGCGCTAGCCAATAAAGAGTCTTTAGTCGTCGCAGGACATCTTTTAGAAACTGCAAAAATTACTCCCATTGACAGTGAACATTTTGGTCTATGGTATCTTTTAAACAATCGTCCGGTTCATGGGATGAGTATCACCGCAAGCGGTGGGGCATTTCGCGATACTCCTCTTGAACTTTTACCTCAAATGAGCTTTAGTGATGCGCTGAAACATCCTAATTGGAGTATGGGCGCAAAAATCACGATTGATAGTGCAACCATGACCAATAAGCTCTTTGAATTATTGGAAGCAAAATGGCTTTTTAATTGTGATAAGTTAGATGCCATTATTGAACCAAAATCGCTCATTCATGCGTTCGTTCATTTTACAGATGGCAGCACAACGGCACATTTAGCTGCTGCCGATATGAAACTTCCTATCTCTTTTGCGCTTTTGGGTAGCGTGGAAGAAGCCATCTTACCACCTCTTGATTTAACGGCCATCGGTTCATTTTCTTTTCAACCTATTGATAAAAATCGTTATCCTATTTGGGAAATTAAAGATGAGGTTTTGGCAAATCCACGCAGAGGTGTGGTCATTAATGCAGCCAATGAAATAGGCATTACTAAATTTTATAACCATGAGATTAATATCATTGAATTAGCCAAGCTCACGCAAAAAGCGTTTTACTATTTTGAAGACGCTACGCCTTCTAATTTGGAGGAAGTATTTGAAATTGATAAAGAAGTTAGAGCCTTTTGCTTAAAATAAACGCATCAAATCAATACCATCAACACGCAGTTTATCATACAATATACGATAGAAAATTACCAAAGAGAGGTGTAAATGCTAAGTCGTACGGACTATAACTTTAGACTTAAAGATAGCATTGTCGGGCTACAATTTTTATTTGTTGCTTTTGGAGCATTGGTTTTGGTGCCAATTCTCACAGGGCTCAATCCCAACGTAGCGCTGTTTACTGCGGGTCTTGGAACGCTGATTTTTCAGCTAGTGACTCGTAAATCGGTTCCCCCCGTTTTTTTAGCATCGTCATTTGCGTTTATTGCGCCGATTATTTATGGCGTTAAGACGTGGGGGGTTGCTGGCACAATGAGTGGCTTGGTTGCGGCAGGTTTATTTTATGCGTTTTTGAGTTTATTGATTCATTTGCGTGGAAGTAATTTTATTCATAAAATGTTGCCACCTGTTGTGACCGGACCTGTTATTATGACGATTGGTCTTATTCTCTCTCCTGTAGCGGTGAATATGGCGATGGGTAAAACGGGAGACGGCTCTTTAGTATTGGTTCCGTTTCATGAAGCCATTGTTGTCTCTTTAGCGGCATTGGTCGTGACGATGCTTGTGACACTCCTTGGAAAAGGCGTTTTACGACTTCTTCCGATTATGTGTGGTATCGCAGGCGGTTATACGGTAGCGTTGTTGTTAGGACTTGTCAATTTTGACGCTGTGAGTCAAGCGCCTTGGTTTGCAGTTCCTGCATTTGTCACACCTGAATTTAATATGGAAGCTATTTTTTATATCTTACCCATTGCTATCGCTCCTGCGGTGGAACATGTGGGGGATATTCTAGCGATTAGCAATGTCACTAAAAAAGATTATCTTAAAAACCCCGGGCTCAAGTTTACGCTTTTGGGCGATGGTTTAGCCACCAGTGCGGCTTCCTTGCTTGGCGGGCCACCGAATACAACGTATTCCGAAGTGACAGGTGCTGTGACTATTACCAAAGCATTTAATCCCGCGATTATGACATGGGCGGCTATTTTTGCCATTGTTTTAGCCTTTGTGGGCAAATTGGGCGGACTACTTTCAACAATTCCTGTGCCTGTTATGGGTGGTATTTTATTGCTCTTATTTGGCATTATTGCATCCATCGGTATGGAGACAATTATTAAGGGTAATGTCGATATGGCAGACCCTCGCAATATGATCATTGTTTCGATTATTTTAGTATTTGCGATTGGCGGAATGACATTTGATTTTGGCGGTACCAAATTTAGCGGTATTGGTCTGGGCGCCATCGTTGGAATTTTTCTCAATTTAGTATTACCAAAAACGCGCCATTTTGATGGTTATTAAGGAGGATGGTTTAATGGAGTTTATCGAGAATATTATTTCTACACTTTCGGGTATCGTTTGGGGTGCGCCAATGCTCATCTTGTTGGTGGGTACGGGTATTTACTTGACGATTATTTTAAAAGGCATGCAGTTTTGGGCATTGCCTCATGCGCTCAAGCTTATTTTTCATAAAGAGAGCGATGGCGAAGGTGAGATCAGTCACTTTGCCGCACTCATGACGGCGCTTGCCGCAACAGTGGGTATTGGTAACATCGTTGGTGTTGCAACTGCAATTACCCTGGGCGGTCCTGGTGCTGTTTTTTGGATGTGGGTTACAGGACTTGTCGGTATGGCCACAAAATATTCTGAAGCCGTTTTAGCCGTTAAATATCGCCAACAAGGCCACCACCATGGCTTTAAAGGTGGACCAATGTACTACTTAACGTATGGTCTTAAAATGCCCAAACTTGGTATGGCCTTTGCTATTTTTACAGCACTTGCCGCATTTGGTATCGGTAATATGACGCAAGCCAATGCCGTTGCCAATATTTTGGATTCACAAATGGGCGTTCCAACATGGGTGACCGGTGTTGTTCTTTTAACATTAACAGCGGTTGTTATTCTAGGAGGTATTAAATCGATTGGTCGTTTTACTTCCTTTTTGGTTCCGTTTATGATTTTGGTGTATGTTGCGGTAGCATTGGTTATTTTAGCGATGAACCTTGATAAAATTGGCGCTGCATTTGGACTTATTTTTTCTTATGCTTTTAGTCCAATCGCTGCGGGTGGTGGATTTGCCGGTGCGACGATAGCAACCGCGATGCGTTATGGTATCGCGCGGGGTGTTTTTTCAAATGAATCTGGTTTGGGTTCTGCACCGATTGCTGCTGCGGCTGCAAAAACAAATGACCCTGTCCGTCAAGCCTTGGTCAGTATGACACAAACGTTTATTGATACGTTAGTGGTATGTACGATGACGGCACTCATTATTTTGATTGCTCCATTTTGGCAACAAGGCGTTAGTCCAGGTAGCCTTACCATGCAGAGTTTTGAGCTCTATCTTGGCTCTTTTGGTTCTGTTGTGGTTGTGATTTCAACCGCGCTTTTTGCGTACTCAACCATTTTAGGCTGGAGTTATTATGGCGAAAAAGCGTTTGAGTATATTTTTGGCGAACGTTTTATTCGTTTGTATCGTGTTTTATTTATCGCCGTTGTGATGGTTGGTGCGATGATGAAATTAGAATTTGTATGGAACTTCTCTGATTTGATGAATGGTATGATGGCGATTCCAAATCTTATTGCTCTTTTAATGCTTTCTAAAGTCATTTCAAGTGAGAGCAAACGCTATTTTGATAGTTTAAAATAGGACAATTTCATGTTTCGATTCTCTTTTGCAATTGCCGCAATCCTCGTTTTATCGTTGATTAATTTTTACAGCTACAAGCGCTTTTTAAAGCGCTTGGACCTGCTTTTTAGGTTTGCAAAAGAGATCAAATGGGTGATGATTCTTATCACATTATGTGAAATTTTTTATTTTTTAGTGTTGCGATTAGATAATCTTGACCCCTTCTTGTACGCGCTTTTTTCGGCCATGATTGGCATCTCTTTTATGCTGTTTTGCGTTGCGATACTGTACGATTTGATGCACATTCCTTATTCAAAAATACCGCAAAATGCTTCCAGACGTATGTTTGTTAAGATGGTTTTGGATGTGACTATGTTGCTTTTAGCGTTTTCGTATATGGCCAAAGGGTTTTTCAATGGCATGAAACCGCCAAGGCTTAAAGAGCTGGATGTGGCGATTAAAGGTTTAAAAGAAGAGCTTTGCATTGTGCAAATCAGTGATTTACATATTGGAAAGACTCTGGGAAAATCTTTTGTCGATGCGATTGTTCAACAGGTCAATAAACTCGATGCAGATATTGTCGTTATTACAGGCGACTTGGTTGATATGCCAGTGGAGGCTATTGGCAGTAAACTCGATGCACTCAGAGAACTTCAAAGCAGATTCGGTGTCTATTTTGTCCCTGGAAATCATGAATATTTTTATGGGGTTCATAAGATTATGGAGTTCGTGGAATACCTAGGCATCAATGTTCTCTCCAACCGCTCGATGATAATTAACGATACGATTAATCTTGCAGGCGTGATGGATATGATGGGCAAACGTTTTGATTTTGCGCCACCTGATTTACAGAGTGCTCTTTTACATGTAAAACCTGAATTACCTACGATTTTATTGGCACATCAGCCAAAAATGGTGCAGGAGATAAAGGGTGAAAAGATTGATTTGATTTTATCAGGTCATACGCATGGTGGGCAGATTTTCCCCTTTGGATTGCTCGTTCTTTTAGACCAACCCTATTTAAGTGGTTTGTACAAACATAATGACACCACGCAGATTTTTGTCACCAACGGTGCTGGGTATTGGGGACCTGCTGTCCGCGTTATGGCACCGAGTGAAATTGTCAAACTTACTTTAAAAGCAACCGTATGAGACATATCGCTTTCATTTTTTTTATAGCATTCTTCTTTTTAGGGTGCAGTGTTAAGCAAGAAAATCTAGCAATAGAACCTACAAAACTGACACAATTAACGACAGACTTAGCGGCATTGTCTCCAAGCGTTGATTATCAAGAGGCGCGTCTTTTTGCGTATGAGGCGTTATGGTATCCGCACGTGTTGGCAAAACGGTACGGTCTTGTGTATCCGCCTACATTTCACAATTTATTGATTAATACGGGACTGCGCGATAGAGGGCTGTGTTATCAATGGAGTGAAGATATGATTACCCATTTAAAAGCATTGCATTATCAGAGCTTTGATTTGAGGTGGGGGGTTGCTAATAAAGGTGAATTTGATGAGCATAACACCGTTGTCGTCGTCGCTAAAGGTGCGCCTTTTAGTACAGGCATTTTAATTGACCCATGGCGCCATTCGGGAGAACTTTATTGGACGAAATTAAACGATGATCCCGAGTATCATTGGGTGGAGAATCTTGATCGAAGCCACTATTATGGAACTATTAGCGCTAAATAGAAGCAAGTTTTTTTAAAATAATACGTATCACGCTGCCTCTGCCTATATGCTTGTCGCCCTCATTAAGCAAAACGACCTCTTGCGCAAGCTTGATGATTTTACAGGGGAGAAATTTCACACAGTCTAAAATATCATTGATGTCATACAATAAAGCGCTATTTCTAGGGCCTCCACTACTAAAATGAATCTGACTCTCACTAAAAAGCTCCGCGATAAAAATGCCATCGACATTCAACGCTTCTATGGCCTTTTCAAATAAAAGATGTTGATCATGTTTGGGTAAATGTAAGTAGGTACATACCACGGCATCGTACAGTGGCTCTGGTTCCCAGTATTGAAGTAGCGTGTGTCGTACTTTGATAGACACATAATGTTCTTTCGCGCGTTTTCTTAGCTTAACAAGTGCTATATCGGAAGCATCAAGCGCTTCGACGTTTAATCCATGGTCGGCAAGGTAGATAGCATTGCGCCCTTCACCTTCCCCTAGACACATAATGTTGGTAGCATGCAGTAAAAGGTCGAGATTTTCCAGAATAAAGTTGTTGGGAGTCTCCCCATAAATTAAATGTGGCGTCTGAAATTTCTCATTCCAAAATGCTTGCATGCTTTTCCTTCAGTGACGTTAAATTTATTGTAACACAATTTAAATCAATGCAATTTTTTTTTAAATAGATTAGAATGCTTACTAAATAAAAGGAGTAAAAATGAAATACCCTAATTTTTTCGATTCGGTTGAAACGATGACATTGTACGATCCTCTCAGTGAAGCCTTAGGTGCCTTTGAAAATGGAATTGTCACCTACAGTTATGTGGATATTGTTAAAAACGCAGGGCACAGTTGTCCCACGGTTGCAGGAGCATACTTGATGGTACGTGAAGGGTTAAAAGCCTTGTATGGAGAAGAGATTCCGCAAAGAGGCTCTATCAAAGTGGCGTTCAAAGAAGCGCAACAGGAAGGCACAACGGGTGTGGTGGCTGCTGTTTTTTCATTGGTTACAGGGGCTGCTAGCATTGGTGGATTTAAAGGGTTGTCTGGAAATTTTGTTCGTTCAGGCTTGCTCTTTTTTCAAGAGGAGATTCCTTTACATGTAAGGATGACACGCGTTGATACACAACAGCATGTTGATATAGCTTATAATCCTAATAAAATTCCTTACGATGCGTCTTTGCAACCGCTGATGTCGAAGTTGTTTACAAAAACGCTTGGCGAGGAAGAAAAAGAGCTTTTCCGGGAATTATGGCAAGAAAAAGTGCGAAAAATTTTAGAAAATTTTGATAAAGTTATAGAGTTAATCTAAACCTTATATATTGCGGAGTAAAAGTATTGTTAAGCCTAAAAAAACAAAATATCACAAAATGGATTGTTTTTTTACCCGCATTTGCAATCTTACTCACCTTTGGAATTACACTTATTATTGTTATCTCCACCGAACAAGCCGAATATCAAAAAGCCGTTGAACATGCCCGCATCGAATATGTCAAGCGTTCCAAAATACAAGCAAAAGAACGTGTCGATAAGCTGATTGATTATATCAATGTGAACGAAAAATTTGTAATGAATGAGGCAAAAGACGAGATTAAAAATATCGTCAATCTCGCGTATAATGTGATTGTAGATACGGACATAGAAAATTCAAAATTACCTCGCGAGCAAATTCTAGAAAAAATTAAACTCAAGTTACGTAACACACGATTTTTTAACGATTTAAGTGGCTACTATATTATCTTTGGCTTGGATGGCACCTGTGTGATGCATGGTGAAAATCAAGCGCTTGAAGGTCAAAATGCACTTAATTTGCAAGATGCCAATGGGCACTATATCATCCGAGGTACACTTGAGCGTTTAAAAAAGGAAGATGCCTTTTTCTCGGAATGGGATTGGAAAAATCCAACGGATAAGACTTATCGTAAAAAAATAGGTTATATTAAAAAATATGCGCCATTAAATATCTATGTTGGAAGCGGGCGGTATGAAGATGAGATACGAGAACGCATTAAAAAAGAGACGCAAAAACTGCTTTTAAACACTCGGTATGGCGAATATGGATATATTTTTGCCTACGACTACAATGGGAACACTATCGCTCACGGTGATAGAAGCTTGGTGGGTAAAAATCGCCTAGGAGTTGTGACCAATAACCAGTACATTATTCGCGATATTGTTGAGGGTGGTAAACGCAATGAAGAAGGGTTTTTCATGACCTATGAAGCCTCGTTTCATCCGCATGACGAAGACAGACGCAAAATCTCTTTTATTCGCTCCATCCCTCAATTTAAATGGGTCATAGGAACAGGTGCTTATTTGATGGAAGAGAATAATGCGCTGATTGAACAAGAACGACTCCTTAAAAATAAAATGCAATCCACTATCATTAATATGCTTGCCGTTTCGCTCATTATCATGCTTTTGGTCATGGGCGTGATGTTTTTTATCTCTACAAAGCTTCGCTCTGTTTTATCGCGTTATGAAAACCATCTTTTGCTGAGTAATAAACAAATACGTGAGCAAAAGTTGGTGTTTGAAACGCTGTATCAAAAGTCTGCCGATGGTATTTGGTTGTTAAAAGAGGGTGTTTTTGTCGATTGTAACGAGGCAATTATGAAAATGTTTAAAGCCAAAGACAAACAAAAACTTATTAACGTCTCTTTGGCGGACCTTTCTCCTGAGTTTCAACCCGATGAACAAAGTTCTTATGAAAAAGCACTGTGGATGAATGCTCTTGCTTCGCAAAATAGTGTCCATAAATTTGAATGGCAAGCACGTGATTGTGAGGGTAAACTCTTTTGGATTAGTATTGTTATGACAACAATTCATATGAATAAAGGTATTATTCAACACTGTTCTGTGCGAGATATTACCATTCGTAAAGAGTTGGAAGAAGAGAATAAAAAACAGAAAAAACTTTTAATGCACCAAGTAGAACACGATATTTTAACAGGTCTTCCTAATCGCAATTTATTGCAAGATCGCCTGACACAAGCTATTAAAAAAGCCAGTCGTGACGATAAGGTTTTAGGTGTCATGTTCGTAGATGTCGATAAATTTAAAAGCGTTAATGACTCCTTGGGGCATGATGCGGGCGATATGTTGTTAAAAACGATAGCGTTACGTATGAAAAACAGTATTCGTGAAACCGATACCGTGGCGCGCTTAAGCGGCGATGAGTTCATTGTTCTTTTGGATGGGTGCAAAGATGTCAGTGATATTTTTGTCGCCATTAAGAAATTGGTCAATGCTTTTCAAGAGCCGTTTCTCATGGGTAATGAGAGCTTTAAAATCACGATGAGTATCGGTGTAAGTGTCTATCCACACGATGGAGAAACTGCGAGTAAACTTCTTAAAAACGCAGATATTGCGATGTACAAAGCCAAATCAAAAGGGCGTAATCGTTATGTCTTTTTTGACCAAGAGATGAATCAAGAAACGAATGAACATTTGGAAATTGAGAAAAGCTTACAAAAAGCATTGATTCACAATGAATTTATGATTTACTACCAACCTCAAATCAACCTTCAAACCGAACACATTGTTGGCTTTGAAGCTTTGATTCGCTGGAACCATCCGACCAGAGGCTTAACCGTTCCTGGGTATTTTATTCATATTGCCGAAGAGAGCGAGCTCATTGTTGAAATTGGAAATTGGGTTATTGCAGAAGTCATGCGACAGATTAAAGTCTGGTATGACATGGGGCTTAATCCTGGCAAAGTGGCTATTAATATTGCAGGGAAACAGTTAGAATCCGCAGGACTAATTGCCTTTATGATTCAAAATCTTAAGGAGAGCGGTTGCCGACCAGAGTGGATTGAAATGGAGATCGTGGAGCGCTTTATTATGAAAGATACTACCAAATCTATTGCCCTTTTGAAGCGTTTTCGTGAGCTAGGCGTGGATATTTCTATTGATGATTTTGGAACGGGACACTCTTCTTTGGCCTATCTTAAACAACTACCGATTACAAAACTCAAAATTGACCAGAGCTTTGTGCAAAATTTAGAAGAGAGTAAAGAAGACAGAGCTATTGCGCGAACGATTATAGAACTAGGACGCGGACTGGGTCTTAAAGTATTAGCAGAAGGCGTTGAAACCAAAGAACAAAAAGAGTTTATCTATACCAGTGGTTGCGAGTTGATGCAAGGGTATCTCTTTAGTAAGCCAATTAGTGCTGCAGAGACTGAAATATTGCTCAAAAATCAAAAGCACATGCTATAATCATAATGAAAATGACCACTTAGGGCGAAAATGGTACGTAGAGAATTTTTAGGATTACTGGGAGCCAGTTTATTGGGTAGCACTGCTTTTGCTGATGAATTAAAGCACAGCGATGTATGGTTAAGAGAAGATCAAAAAGAGGTTTTTGCTTCCGTTTTAAAAAAACTCGATCAAGTTGAACATACTGTTGGTTACGCAAATTTTAATCTTATTTCCTTTGATGATACCCTCAAAATTGCTAAAAATTACTCTAAAATAGGTGCTTTTACACCCGCAGAACTTGCGTTTATTGAAGAAGTGTTTTATACCGATCCTGTTATTTATGGATTTTACGGCAAAAAAACAGTCGATAAGCTTACCGCAACGATTAATGAAAAAGAGGTGGTTAAAATCTCTGGTACAGGGCATTTTCTCTACAAAGGGCATTCGCAAGAATCCTTTAATCGCATCATAAAAGATGTCGGCAAAACGGTTATTTTAACATCAGGCATCAGAAGTGTTGTCAAACAACTAGGCCTTCATCTCGAAAAGATTCAGAGTGAACAAGGCAACATTACTATCGCGACACGCTCTTTGGTACCACCTGCATATTCGTACCATACGATTGGGGATTTTGATGTCGGCAAAAAAGGGTGGGGTTATCAGAATTTTACAGCGAATTTTGCGCGTACGGAGGAGTTTTGGAGTTTACAAAAACTCTCCTATATCTCTATGCGCTATACCCTTGGTAATGGAGATGGTGTCAGGTATGAGCCATGGCACGTAAAGATTGTTTAAATGATTTTAAGTATTGAGAGCAGCTGTGATGATAGCTCGATAGCAATTACTCGCATAAACGATAAAAAACTTCTGTTTCATAAAAAAATATCGCAAGATAGTGAGCACGCCCAATATGGCGGTGTTGTCCCTGAATTAGCCGCTCGTCTGCACGCCATAACCTTGCCTAAAATTCTTGAAGAGACCAAGCCTTATTTCCATGAGTTTAAAGCCATTGCCGTGACCAATGAACCTGGACTTTCGGTGAGTTTGGTTGAAGGCGTGAGCATGGCAAAAGCGCTCAGTGTGGCACTTTCTCTTCCGCTTATCGGTGTCAATCATCTTAAAGGGCATATTTATTCACTTTTTATTGAAGGTGAAACAACGTTTCCTATGGACGTTTTGTTGGTATCTGGCGGTCACACACAGCTTTTACATGTAAAAAATTTAGATGAAATTCAACTACTTGCAACGACGATGGATGATAGTTTTGGAGAGAGTTTTGATAAAGTAGGCAAGATGTTAGGGCTTCCTTATCCAGCAGGACCAATTATTGAAGCCTACGCTAAAAAAGGGGATGAAAAACGATTTGACTTTACGATTCCTCTGCAAGGCACCTCTTCTTCTAAACTTGCTTTTAGCTATTCTGGTTTGAAAAATCAAGTCAGACTTTGCATTGAATCCTATGAAAATTTGGATGAGCAAACGCTCTGCGATATTTGTGCCTCTTTTCAGCGCATAGCGGTAGCGCATCTGATGCAAAAAGTTAAAAAAGCGTATAAAGAGCGAAGTGTAGAGCACTTTGGTGTGGTTGGAGGTGCAAGTGCCAACCAATACCTGCGTAAACATCTCGAAGCTTTTTGCGCCACAAAAAAAGCAAAATTACACACCGCAAAAATGGAATTTTGCTCCGATAATGCGGCAATGATAGGCAGATGCGGTGTTGAAATGTATGAAAAAGGTAAATTTACAGCACTGAAAGCATTAAAAGTACGTAGTTCTTCAAAAGATATTTTCTTTTAAAAGGCTGTTTTTAGATAGGCTATAAAATAATAATCTCTTCTTCCAGTCGTATGCCAAAGCGTTTGAATACGGCTTCTTTGACTGAAGTGATGAGTTCCATCGCTTCTTCGTATGTACCGCCGCCAAGATTAACCAAAAAGTTGGCGTGAACGTTGCTGAACATCATATTGCCAACGCGTTTTCCTTTAAAGCCTACCTCTTCGATGAGTTTGCCTGCATAATTTCCTACGGGATTTTTAAAACAACTTCCCGCACTGGGTTCTTTGGGTTGATTGTCTCTCATTTTTTTAAACATGACCAGTAGATTTTCATCAAAACCACTTTTACATGTAAAGGTTGCTTCATAAACGATACCATGGATATGCGCAAAACGATAACCGTGTTCTATTGCCTCTTTGGGTATCCATCCATTTTCGGTGCGAATAGCAAGGAGATGATTGAAAATTTCCCACTCTTTGAGCCCCGCGTTCATTGCTACCATTCCTCCAAGGGTTCCTGGAAGTTTTTGCATGAGTTCAAAGCCTAAGAGATTATGTTTCTTGGCGAAAGAGAGTATTTTACCACTGGGCGTTGCGCCTCCAATATGCAAAATATCATCGTGTATCGCTATAAAGTCAAAACATTTATCGAGCATAGCAAGCGAGGGTGGCGTAGGGCTCACTAAAAGATTATTGGCTCCACCAATAAGCTTATACTCTTTGGGCAATGAAGTGAGATTATCCAGCAATAAAACATCAACCTTGGGGCCTATTTTAATGCTTGAGTAGGTCGAAAAGTTGATGGATTTTGTCATTAAAATACAAATGTTGGAATTAGGTCTATCATACGCGTTGTAAATTCAATCATCATATTCATCATCCATGGCATTGTAAAAATAGCCACGACAATGACGATTAAAATCTTGGGAACAAAACTGAGTGTCATTTCGTTGATTTGCGTTGTTGCTTGAAAAATACTAATGGCAAGACCCGCAATCATTCCAGCAAGGAGCATGGGCATAGAAAGATAGAGCGCAATTTTAAATGTTTCAACACCAAGACCGATGAGTTTTGCTTCCATAAAATACCTTTCTTAGCTGTTTCGTAATTCTTTGTATTCTTTGGGAATGAGGAACTCTTTTGCACGAATTTGTTGATCGTAAAATCCATGTTTAAATCCAAGCTCAAAGAGTGTATCTATCGCTTCATATTGTAGGTCATTCATCTCAATGGAGTTTTCATTGGCATACAATCCAAGGTACGTTTTAAGTGTGGTTTGGTCTACGCGAACTAAACTTCTCTCCAAAAGCATTTTAGAGAGGATGTTTTGATGCGTATGCGCAACATCCACAGCTTTTATCAATGCATCTTCGCATTCAATCGCTCGTAAAATCGGCATAGAACGGCGTAGTGCCATCCCTCCAAGTGGTAAAGGAAGGTCTTTGGGCGATAAACTTTTCCAAATATCCCAGACTTCTCTCTCAACGACCAGTTCATCGCTAAAATTCAAAATACTTTCATGAATCAAAACCCCTGCATCAACTTCGCCGTTTAAAATAGCCGATTCGATTTCAAGGAAATTTTTATAGATGATGCGCGCCTCGGGATAAGCAATCTTAAATAAAAGCGCATTGGTAGTGTAGGTACCGCTGAGTGCTACTTTGAAATTGCGTTTGAGTTTGGTCTCTTTTTTCTTGACAAGTTTGGGGCCATACCCTTCGCCAAAGCTGACAGCTGTGCGTAAAAGTGCGTAGTCATTGCGGATTTTTGGATACAGTGCAAAACTAATGGCAGTAATATCGTAGGTGTTTTTAAGCGCTTCTTGGTTAAGTGTTTCGATATCAAGAGCAATATTATCAAAACTCAAATCTTCTAAACTAACCCAGCCAAATTTAACGGCATAGTACATAAAAATATCATCGGCATCGGGTGAATGCGCTACGGTAATTGTCTTCAAAAATGTCCTTAAAAAAGTGTTAGGTTTATTTTAACATATTCCATATTGAAATATTTTGAGAGTACGAAAACAAAATTTTATACAATCACTCCAAAGGGCTTTTTCAAGCTCGAAATGATACAATAATAACATTACGCAAAAGGGTAATTCATGCAAATCGATGAAAATAAGAAAAAAGCATTAGAACTGGCGATTAAACAGATCGATAAAGCGTTCGGAAAAGGTGCACTTGTAAGACTGGGTGATAAGGTCGTTGAACCTATCGCTTCGATTAGCACAGGTTCTATTGGGCTAGATTTAGCACTTGGAATCGGTGGTATTCCTCAGGGTCGTATTATCGAAGTTTATGGACCAGAAAGTTCGGGTAAAACGACACTCTCTCTTCAAATTATTGCTGAAGCACAAGCCAAAGGTAGCGTATGCGCATTTGTGGATGCCGAGCATGCTTTGGATGTGAAATACGCAGGCAACTTAGGCGTTGATATTGAGAACTTATTGGTTTCTCAACCTGATTTTGGCGAACAAGCTTTAGATATCGTTGAAACACTGGCACGCAGTGGAGCGGTGGATGTTATTGTCATTGACTCGGTTGCAGCACTCACACCTAAAAGTGAAATTGAAGGAGATATGGGCGATACGCACGTAGGACTTCAAGCAAGACTGATGAGTCAAGCCCTTCGTAAACTAACAGCCGTTGTTCATAAAATGAATACAACGGTCATCTTTATCAATCAAATCCGTATGAAAATTGGCACGATGGGGTATGGTTCACCTGAAACAACAACTGGTGGAAATGCTTTGAAGTTTTATGCTTCTGTGCGTATTGATGTTCGTAAAATTGCAACGCTTAAGCAAGGTGAAGAGCAGATTGGTAACAGAGTAAAAGCAAAAGTTATTAAAAATAAAGTAGCGCCTCCATTTCGTCAAGCTGAGTTCGATATTATGTTCGGCGAGGGTATCTCTAAAGAGGGTGAAATGGTCGATTATGGCGTTAAACTCGATATTATTGATAAAAGTGGCGCATGGTTTAGCTACAACGAAACCAAACTTGGACAGGGTCGAGAGAACGTTAAAGCATTTTTAAAAGAGAACAAAGAGTTGGCTTTAGAAATTGAAGACAAAATAAAACAAGCCATTGGCGGCAATGTGATGGTAATGGCATGCGGCGCCGATGATATAAAGGACGATGAATGATTTATATTGAAGACATTACAGCAGATGAAGTTTTAGACAGCAGAGGAAATCCTACTGTTAGAGCTAAAGTAACACTCAGTGATGGAACCGTTGCAAGCGCTATTGTCCCAAGTGGCGCAAGTACCGGTAAACGCGAAGCATTAGAGTTAAGAGATGCCGATAAACGCTATATGGGCAAAGGTGTTTTAAAAGCATGTGAGAATGTCAATACTGAAATTTCAGATGAACTTATTGGTTTAAGTCCGTTTAACCAAGCGGCAATTGACCAAGCGATGAAAACACTCGATGGCACAGACAATTATGGAAGACTGGGTGCCAATGCCGTTCTTGGCGTTTCTATGGCTGTTGCACGAGCATCTGCTTTAAGCCTTGGCGTTCCATTGTATCGTTACCTTGGTGGTAGCAATGCGATGACCCTTCCAACACCAATGTTCAATATTATCAATGGCGGAAGCCATGCAAACAATAGTGTGGATTTTCAAGAGTATATGATTATGCCACTTAATTTTGAAGATTTTCCAGAAGCATTGCGTGCGGCGACAGAAGTGTATCATCACCTTAAAAAGTTAATTGCTTCTATGGGTGAGAGTACGGCTTTGGGTGATGAAGGCGGTTTTGCTCCAAATCTTAAGGACAACGAAGAACCGATTAAAGTTGTAATGCAAGCTATTGAAAATGCAGGTTACAAACCAGGCATTGATATCGCCATTGCTCTTGATGTTGCCAGCAGTGAGCTTGTATGCGATGGTGGATACAAATTAGAGTCTGAAAATCGTGTTTTAAGCAGTGCAGAGATGGTTGCTTATTATGAAAATCTTTGTAATAAATACCCTATCGTTTCTATTGAAGATGGACTTAGTGAAGATGATTGGGATGGTTGGAAACTTTTGACGGAGAAACTCGGTTCAAAAATTCAATTGGTTGGTGATGATTTATTTGTAACCAACACTAAAATTCTTAGCGAAGGTATCGCTAAAGGCATTGGTAATGCTATTTTGATTAAGCCAAATCAAATTGGTACGGTCACTGAAACAATGCAAACCGTTCGTTTGGCACAACGCAATAACTATAAATGTGTTATGAGTCATAGAAGTGGTGAGAGCGAAGATGCTTTTATCGCTGATTTTGCCGTTGCACTAAATACAGGCGAAATCAAAACAGGTGCAACTGCTCGTGGCGAGAGAACCGCAAAATACAATCGCTTACTTGAAATTGACAATGAACTCGTTATTGGCGAATATATAGGGAAACAACTCTTTTCTAAATGAGTGATGTTTTAGACGAATTTGAAGAAGAAGGAGAAGAGGGCGGAAGTTCTGCTCTCTTTTACCTTAAAATCATAGGATTAGTTATTGTTGTGATTGGCTTTGGATTGTACATCGGTGATGTTTTATTTGGCAAAAGCTCACTTGATGTCTTGTTAAATCTTCAAGCCGACAAAGATACTTTAACAGGGAAAATTAAAAACCTTAAAGATGAGAATGCGGTGCTGCAAAAAGAGTATTTTGAATTGCGGCAATTAGATCCTGACAAACGGTAAAGGGGAGCAAATGCAAAAGGTTCTTTGGCTTATACTATCTTTTATGATGATTGCAGAAGCGAGAGAAAATCCTTTTGAAACGACGATGTCTCCTACTGTTGTGGGTAAAACAACCCAAATACCCGAAACACGCGAAAATTTTGTCAATACTACTCTAAAGCTTCCTAGCAGTGCGCGTATCCTAAAAAGTGCCACCGTAACCTTTCAAAATCTTGACGGCTCTATTAGTGAAGAGATTGTCGCTATTGATCAAAATGTGGATTGGCATTATCCTTTATTGCTTTCCACTCAAACATTAGAAAACAATGTGACATTAAAACCAGTAGCAGTCCCTCCAGCCCCTGTCTCTGAGATGAAAAAAAATATTGAAGTTAAGAAAGAACAGCCTACAATCAATCTGAAGCAAACAGAAAATACTCATTCGTATCAATTTACGGATACTATCTCTTTGCTTCCCAATGGAAACGAAATTTCAATTTTTACAAAAGAGAGTAAAATTCGCGATTTTTTAATTGCCGATCCTTACAAAGTTGTTGTTGATTTTAAAAAAGAGAGCTCTTTTGGAACGAAAACGCTTACTCTCTCAACACCTCCTTTTGTTTCTGCAACACTTGGCAATCACGAAGGATTCTATCGTATAGCGATTTTACTGGATGGGCATTATCGTTACGATATTTTGCCATTTAACGGTGGGTATATTATTAAATTGAAGTAGAAGAGAGATTACATGTAAAAGTTTTACATGTAATCTTAGCGTTTATGCTTTTGGAGTTCGCTCTAATGGTCCGAGATAGTGTTGTCTTGGACGTGCGATTTTCATATCAGGTTGCTCTTTGAGTTCAAGCCATTGTGCAATCCAGCCTGGTGTTCTACCAATCACAAAGATAACCGCAAACATCTCTTTTGGAATTTTAAGCGCTTGCAAGATAAGGCCTGAATAAAAGTCAATATTTGGATAGAGTTTACGTTTGATAAAGTACTCATCGTTAAGGGCAATTTCTTCAATACGATGTGCAACCGCCATCAGTTCAGTATCTAATGAAAGTTCAGTGACGAGTTGCTTTTGAAGATTTTTCAAAATGGTTGCTCTTGGGTCAAAGTTTTTATACACTCTATGACCAAAACCCATTAATCTAAATGGATCATTTGGATCTTTTGCTTTCGCAATAAATTTATCAACATTCTCAACTTTACCGATAAGTTCAAGTTGGCGAATAACCGATTCATTAGCCCCACCATGTGCACGACCCCACAAGGCACCAATGCCTGCTGAAATAGCAGCATAAGGATGGGCATGGGTTGAAGCGACGACACGAACAGCTGTTGTCGAAGCATTTTGTTCATGGTCAGCATGCAATGTAAAAATAGTATCTAATGCTTTCACTTCAATCGGTTTAAGGTCAATATGATGATGAGGATAGCCCCGAATCATATACAAAAAGTTTTCTGTAAATCCCTTGTCCAAATCAGGATAAATAATCGGAAGACCCTGAGAATAACGATATGAAAATGCAGCAATTGTAGGAATCTTAGCAATAATACGGTGCGCCATCTCTTTGGCTTCTTCTGGTGAATCCATATCTAAGTGGTCAAAATAAAACGTTGAAAGTGCAGAAACTGCGGCTGAAAGAATCGCCATTGGATGTGCATTATCGGGGAATGCATCAAAAAGTTTACGCATACTTTCATGAATAAACGAGCGTTTTTTTAATTCAAACAAAAAGTTTTTGTATTCATCTTTATTTGGTAACTCTTTATGTAACAGTAAGAATGCCGTATCTAAGAAAGATTTCTTTGTTGCTAAGTACGCAATATCATATCCTCTGTACATGAGTTTACCAATGTCACCATCAATATACGTGATACGAGAACGACAACTGGCCGTAGATGTAAATCCTCTATCGAGTGTAAACATTCCTGTTTCAGGATAAAAGGTAGAAATATCTACAACATCAGGACCTAAAGTAGATTTTAAAATAGGAAATTCATACTCTTTGCCCGTACGATTGTCCACAAGGCTAACAGAATCTTTACTCATACGCATCCTTTGTCAAATAATAAAATATTATATCAAATTTTATTTTGCTCGCTTAATAAATTGTAAGTCTTATTATATTAGAGAGAGGAATAATATAAAAGTTAGTTAAAAAGTTTTAGGAATTGCGTAGTACAAAGTGTACTACGCATGACATAATGTTGCTATTTCATAGCCAAGGTGTGTTATCATAGAGCGATCTTGTTCAGGGAGTTCACCTTTTGTTGTTAAGTAATCACCAATGACGATAGCATCAGCCCCCGCTTCAAAAATATCACAATCAGCACTTGTAAACGTAATTTCACGTCCGCCTGCAACCATTAATCGTGTGTTTGGAAGGGCAGCTCTTACTTCTTTAATAATATCAAGTGCTTCTTTTTCACTCAGAGGTTCTGCTTTAAGCGGAAGGGCAGGATTTTGAATAAAAAAGTTTAAAGGCATTGTATCGGGAGCCAGAGATTTGACACTCTGTATAAAAGCAGTTCGCTCTTCCTTACTTTCGCCTAAGCCAAAAATACCACCACTGCAAAGCGACAATCCTACCGCATGTACATTGAGACAAGTTTGGTAACGTTCTTGCCATGAATGGGTTGTACAAATCGTGTTATAAAAACTTTCAGAGCTTTCTAAATTATGATTATAGGAATTAATGCCCGCATCTTTGAGCACGCTTAGTTGCTCTATCGTTGCTAAACCATTGCATGCAATTAAATGGATATCCGGTAATTCAGCTCTCACCGCACGAGCAGCTTCACAAACAAATGCGAGTTTTTTATCATCCAGTCCAAGTCCTGATGTCACTAAGCAAAAGCCAATGGCTCCATTTTTAGTGGCATTGTGTGCTTCAAACACAATTTGTTCAATCGGTTTATATTTGTAACGCTCAATGTTTGCATGGTGATGAGCGCTTTGCGTACAAAAGCCACAATCTTCCGCACAGCTTCCACTGGATATATTGCTAATAGCACATAAAAAGATTGATTTTTTCATCAATAAAGATTCCTTACATGTAAAGTTATGGCTTCTTGCGAACTGAAATTCGCAAGAAGAAAAGCGCCAAATGTGCGACGGTTGTTAGGGTAAGTGTGTTTATGCATCTTCTTTGTGTTTACACTTGATGCATTCAAAAATTTCTTTTTTACGCAATTCACGCTTTGACATAATATAGCCACACTCAGGGCATTTTTTATCTGTAGGTTCATAGTTAGAGATAAATTTGCATTTTGGGTAGTTGCCACAACCGTAAAATTTACCTCTGCGTGAACTTCGCTCAATAATCGCTCCGCCACATTCAGGACACGGAATTGCTAGTGTTACTTTTTCTTTGGGAGCCGTTTCGCTGACTTTTTTGAGATTTTGCGTGTATTTACATGTAGGATAAGTACTGCATGCGATAAACTCACCAAAACGACCTTTACGTCTTACAAGCTCTTTGCCACAATCTGGGCACATTTCTCCTGTAAAAACGACAACTTTTTGGCTCTCAATATTGGTTTTACCTGCGACTACTTGCTTCTCAAATGGTTCGTAAAAATTCCATAACGTTGTTTGCCAATTTTCTTTATCTTCAGCAATTAAGTCTAACGTTTCTTCCATTGTGGAAGTAAACGATGAATCCACTATTTGAGGGAAATGTTTTTCTAACAGCTCGGTTACACTAAATGCTATTTCACTAGGAATGAGTTGTTTCTTTTCAATCGTAATGTAATCTCGTGCCGTTAAGACGGAAATAGTTGGCGCATACGTTGATGGACGACCAATGCCAAGACTCTCTAACTTTTTAATCAGACTTGCTTCTGAGTAACGAGAAGGTGGTTCTGTAAAATGTTGATTGGCATCCAGTTTACTTAAGGTTACTTCTTGTTTAAGCGCTAGGTCTGGAAGCAATTTGTCTTTATCGTTATCGCCGTAAACTTTGTAAAATCCATCAAATAATAGTTTTCGACCACTGGCTTTAAATTTACCGCTTTTGCTTTCAAAAAGAAGCGTTTGCGACTCAAAGCGTGCATTATTCATTTGAGACGCTAAAAAGCGATTGTAGATTAATGCGTAGAGTTTGAGTTCGTCCGCTTTAAGATACTCTTTAGCAATCTGCGGTGTAAACGCTAATATGGTAGGGCGAATCGCTTCATGCGCTTCTTGCGCACCTTTGCTTTTATTGGCGTAATAGCGAGGTTTTTCAGGGAGATACGCTTTGCCATAGTATGTGCTAATTTGTTCTCGTGCCGCCTCAATAGCTTCTTTGGAAACATTTAACGAGTCAGTTCTCATATACGTAATGACACCTTGCACGCCTTGGTGTGTTTGCACACCTTCGTAGAGTGTTTGGGCGAGCATCATCGTCTTTTTAGGAGACAAACCAAGTGCGCTAGAAGCGCTTTGTTGCAACGTTGATGTCATAAAAGCGGGGCTTGGGGAACTTTCACGCTCTTTTTTTTCTAAAAGAGCGACGTGAAATGTTTCATTGAGCAACCGTTCTTTGATTGCGTTGGCAAGAGTAGCATTGGTAATGCTCATCTTTTCAATTTTTTCACCATCAAATTCCACTAAGAGTGCTTCAATATTCTTATTGAATAGGGCGTCAATACTCCAAAATTCTTCTTCTTTAAAGGCTCTTATCTCTTTTTCTCTATCCACAACAATTTTTAGGGTAGACGATTGAACACGCCCTGCGCTGAGTCCTTTTTGAATCTTTGATGAGAGTAGCGGTGAAAGTTTATAGCCTACGATGCGGTCTAACAAACGTCTGGTTTGTTGCGCGTTGATACTACTTTCATCTAAAATTCTCGGATTTTCGAGTGCGTGGGTAATCGCATTTTTCGTAATTTCATGAAAGACAATACGCGGAAGCGATTTTGGGTCTTTGCCAATAGCTGTGGCAATGTGAAAACCTATGGCTTCACCTTCGCGATCCTCATCGGTTGCGATATAGACTTGATCGGCACTCTTGGCTAAGTCTTTAATTTCTTTGACCACACTGGCGTGATCTTTTGGTATCCGATATTCTGGAATGAACGCTTGATTTTCAATCTTGATGCCAAAACTACTTTTGGGAAGATCGCGGATATGACCTTTGGATGCAATAACCGTGTAGTTTTTACCTAGAAAATTTTTAATCGTTTTCGCTTTGGTTGGTGACTCGACAATAATGAGGTTTTTCACAATTTTTTCCATTTTACATGTAAACATTTTTGTGTATTCTATCTAAAAAAAAATCTTTTTAAAAATAACGTACAAAACTAAAGTTTTTTTTTGAGTGTCCGATTTTGTTTTCATCAAAGGCAAGGAAGCCTGAGAAATACAAAAAGATAAAAGGATTTATCATGAGTTTCCGTATTAACACTAACGTTGCAGCGTTATCTGCACAAACAAGTCTTACTAAGACTAACAACGCTTTGAGCAGCTCACTTGCAAAGCTCTCTTCTGGTTTGAGAATCAACTCTGCGGCTGATGATGCATCAGGTATGTCAATTGCTGACTCTCTTCGTTCACAAGCTAACTCTCTTTCACAAGCTATCTCAAATGCGAACGATGGTGTTTCCATCGCTCAAATTGCGGATGGTGCGATGGATGAACAGATTAAAATTCTTGACACCATTAAAACGAAAGCGACACAAGCTGCACAAGATGGACAAAGTACAAGTTCACGTAAAGCGCTTCAATCAGACATCTCTAAATTGATGGATGAGCTTGACAACATCGCTAGTACAACATCTTACAATGGTAAAAGCCTTCTTTCTGGTACATTTACCAACTCTCAATTCCAAATTGGTGCGTATTCAAACCAAACTGTAACCATGAGTATCGGTGCTACAAGTTCTGATAAAATTGGACAAACACGTTTTGAGACAGGTGAAATGGGAACATCAACTGGTACTGTGACTATGACATTCTCAGCAGCAACAGGTGCTGATGTTACGATTGCTTCTGTTATTATTAGTACAAGTGCTGGTACAGGTGTTGGCGCATTAGCGGCTGAAATTAACAAAAATACTGATGCTACCGGTGTTAGTGCAAGTTGGAGCTTAACTCAAACAGGTACAGCGGCTGTTGCTTCTGGTACAATCAGTAACTTAACGATCAATGGTGTTACTATCGCATCTTCACTTGATGTTCAAAAAAATGATAGCAATGGTGTTTTGGTTAATGCAATCAACCAATACTCTTCTACAACAGGTGTTACGGCAAGTATTGACTCTAAAGGTCAATTAGAGCTTACATCAAGTGATGGACGTGGAATTGAAGTTTCTGGATTAGTTGGTCAAGGTAATATTGCCGATGGTACATACACTGGTCGTTTAACATTGACAAAAGCTGGTGCTGCGGATATCAGCTATACTGTTGATACTGCTAATAGTGAGTCCGATATTTTTAATACATCTGCAAATCAAAAAAGTGTTGGCTTAAGAGATATGATGGGTACTATCAGTTCTTCTATCGCTGAAGCAATGGGTGCATTTAAAAATGACAATGTTGTTGGTGCAGGTGAAGATATCGGTGCGGGTGTTACAACATATGCAGGTGCTCAAGCAATGATTAAAATTGCTCAAAGTGCGCAAGAGACATTGGATAGTATTCGTGCAAACATTGGTTCTGTTCAAAACCAATTGACATCAACGATCAACAATATCTCTGTAACACAAGTAAACGTCACTTCTGCTCAATCTCAAATCCGTGACGTTGATTTTGCACAAGAGTCAGCGACTTTCTCTAAAAATAACATCCTTGCTCAATCAGGAAGTTATGCGTTAAGTCAAGCAAACTCAGTACAACAAAACGTTCTCAAATTATTACAATAATTTGAGGTTGTTTCCTAGAAAACGTTCTTAAACTACTTCAATAGTTGAAGCAAGTAGTAAAAACTACGAGAATGTTTTTGTGAGGGCTGGTGAGGAGACTCATCAGCCCTTTTTTTATCTACGTATTAAAATCAATAAGGTATAAAAATTGCTTTAAAGCATGGAAGAAAACGCATAAAGGGTTTGTATGGATTTGTATGAAAAAAATATCACGGTTTTAGAAAATATCAATCCTTCACTCGCTTCTTTGGTAGCTAAAGGCCATAATGAGCTGTGTTATGAAGTGTTTATGGATGAAGGGAATCTGTCCAGTTTAAATCTGATTCATAATCAAACATTTCAACCTCTTTATGACTCCAAACCGCAAGAATTCATAGCAGAGCAACAAACTTTTTTCGTAAAATTTCAAGAGTATCCATACCTTTACTTTTTTGGTATTGGAAATGGGATGTTGTTGAAAGATTTATTGAACAATCCTCAGCATGAAAGAATTGTTGTTGTTGAACCAGACCCTCTTATTATTTACGTTGTTTTTCATCTCATTGACTTTACAGAAGAGCTCACTCAAAAACGTTTAATGTTATTAGGTGATGCACAAGTCAATTTTCCAACGATTGCGGCGCTTTTTAGAGAAACAATAACGCAGCGCTTCATAAGATTGTATGATTTACACATCATGAGTCCTTATTATGAAACTTTTTCTGAGATGATTCACCATACCAATCATTGTTTTATTGAAGCGATTCATCATACGATTGTATTAGCAGGCAATGATACAAAAGATGCCTTAATCGGTTTAAAGCATCATGTGACAAACACAACCTTTATCCCAACGACACCACCCTTATATGAGCTATTTGCAAAAGCTAAAACGACAGATGTTGCTGTACTTGTTTCAACAGGTCCTTCTTTAGGGAAACAGTTAGAATTACTCAAAAAGATAGCACCGTATGTCACTATTTTTGCGGTTGATGCTAGTTTGCCTGTTTTAATTCAAAATGGTATTACCCCCGATGTCGTGACCTCTATTGAGCGTGTATCGCTTACAGCTCGTTTTTTCCAAGTTGTTCCACAAGAGAAGATGCAAGATATTGTCACTGTTTTAAGCTCTTTACAGCATGTGGATGTCATTAACAGCGTTCAAGGTGGACAAAAAATTATGAGTATTAGACCACTTGGGTATATGCGACTTACAGGACCTAAAGAGTGGGGGTATATAGGCATTGGCATGAGTGCTGCTAATATGGCGTATGAACTCATTTATCATAGTCAATTTGAAATGTGTATTTTAATTGGGCAAGATTTAGCCTATGGAAGTGATGGGAAAAGCCATGCTTCGGGGCATGTTTTTGGTGAAAATGAAGTCAAACAAAGTGATCTTGATGGTTGGACAACGGCATACGGTGGTCAAGGTCAAGTCAAAACAACTGCTGTCTGGAATATGTTTCGAGGATTTTTTGAAAAAGATATCGAAGAGGCAAAAGACAGAATGCTTACCATCAACGCGACGGAAGGGGGCGCGCAAATCTTTGGAGCACAAGAACTTCCTTTTGCAAAAGCGATCTCTTTACATGTAAAAAAAGTGAAGTCTAAAAAACCGATTAGACTCCATGCATTAGATGCTTCCCAACAAAAATACATCTTGCAACAAAGTATGAGTAAAGTTGAAGAGATTGAACAATACATTAACGTGCAACAACAAAAGACAGAAGCGCTGTTCTTGGAAGTGGCAACACTGTGCGATACTCCTAATTTTGATCAAAATACATCCACTAAGGATTTTGAAGCGCTTCTTCAAAAAATCGCTCTCTTTAGAGAAAGCTTTAAAGATGAAATATTTGATAAAGTCATATGGCATATTGCTCAAACGATGGTACTATCACAAGAAATAACCATCGCACCGATGGAAGTTATGTATGCGCCCGACGACATTGCTAAAAAAGAGAAATACAAAAATCTTTTACTCGCTTATAAAGGATGGCTCTTTTCTTTAGCTGGCTGCATGGATGCCATCAATAAAACAATTGCTTATGCCAAAGCAAGATCACTGATTTATGCAGTAGATACCATTGATGTCATGCTAGACGATCAAAAGATTGATACCATTACATGTAAAACAATGAAAGCGCAACATGGGTGTGTTTTTGATGTCGATATGAGGGGAATATTGTATGATGCTCCTGATGCATATTTAGGTAAAGCATTGGTGTTTAAAGATGCTCTAATGGGGAATGTATTACCAGAAATGTTTGTTTGTGTCATTGGGCGAGACGATGAACAATACAATGAATTACGATTTATGGCAAGTTTGGAAGAGCCGATCGATGAAGAAAAAATACGTGATGTATATTGTCCGAATACAATTGGTTTCTTGGCTACTGAGGAAAATTTGGGGGATGAAGCGTTTGTAAGGTATGTAAACCAAATAATGAATGATTTTTCTTCTTATAATTTCAAAGCTCTGTATTTTAGTAACCATTCAAGACAAAAAATAAAAGAAAAATTTCCAAATAAGAATTTAAAACCAATAGCATTAAAAGATATCAAAGATATTTCGGAAAATATTGAGGTATATTTAAGTAATTATGAACAAGTAGGCAAAAATTTATTAGAGAAGAGAATTACTCAAATACTCAGAAAGAATTCCGATGATGTACTACCTCTTGGTTTGGGGTTGAGTTGCGAAAACTTGACATTACGTGAAAAAGAGCATAGAGATTTTTTATATTATGAGAAATTTTTCGCAAATTTAGAATATTTGGGATTTGAACAAACGGATAGAGAAAAATACGGTAGTACTTTTCATGAGATATATTTTAAAAAAATGAGTGAGCGATATGCGATTGATATAGATTTTAATCTAGATCAAACGGTATCCAAAGCATACGTTTATTGGTATCTCAAAATTGGATTTAACAATCATGATTTTTTTAGATTTGCAATTTATTTTATTAAAAAGATGAATGAGCTTCAACATGAATAACTCTAAAATCTTACATGTAATGATTTTAGAGAAATTTTTACCACCGTTTATTGATTTTGTTGATGAACATTTTGGTCGAGACAATCACCATTATGTTTTTATTTCAGGTGAGAAATACGACTATGGACTCACGAAAGAACATAATGTCGAATTTTTGTATACGGACGATGATATTTTTATAACCCTTTTAGGATATATGAAAATAGCCAAAAAGATCATACTACACGGCCTATGGAGAGATAAAGTCAATATCTTGCTTTATTTCAATCCACAATTGTTAAAAAAATGCTATTGGGTTATGTGGGGCGGAGATTTTTATTTTCCAGAATTGCATAATCAAATCAAACATCAAATTATCAAAAACATGGGAAATTGTATCCCCGTTACCTACGATGATTATATCTATATTCAATCTTTTTATGCTTCAAAAGCGACATATCATACGTGTATTAACTATCCAAAAAGCATCAAAATTCCTGAGTATGAAGTTAGGGATTCGGTGTTGAGCGTTAAAAAAATTATGATCGGCAATTCCGCAACTTCTACGAATAGGCATTTAGATGTTTTTGATCTATTAAAGCAATATTCAAATCTTCAAATCTTCGTGCCACTTTCTTATGGCGATAAAATGTATGCCTCCCAAGTGATTGAACAGGGAAAAAAATTGTTTAAAGAATTTTTTCCTTTAGTGGATTTTATGGAGTATGAACAGTATCTAGATATTTTAAAGACAATAGATATCGTTATTTTTAATCATAATCGACAGCAAGGTGTGGGAAATATTATTTTATTGTTGGGATTAGGAAAAACACTCTATTTATCGCGTGATAATAATGCATATAATATGCTTAAAGATTTAGGAATAGTGTTTTATGATATTTTATCGTTGAATGATACTTTAGGAGAAATCTCATTAGAAGATAAGAAAAAAAATAGAGCACTTATTTTGCAAAATTATTCTGAAAAGAAATCAGCTATTGAGTGGGAGCGCATCTTTGAATAATCAAATAATTAATGTGACCAAGACATATTTGCCTAATAAAGATAAATATAAACGCTATATAGATGAAATATATGAAAATGGATGGGTTACAAACTATTCTCCACTGGTCCAAAAATTAGAAAGAAGGCTTGAAGAATATTTAGGAGTAAAAAATGTTGTCTTAGTAGCGAATGGTACAGTCGCTCTTGAAATTGCATATAGAACACTTGGTTTAAAAGGTTTTGTGATAACAACACCATTTAGTTTCGTTGCTACAACAAGTTCTTTGGTTACCAATGGCTTGCTTCCTATTTTTGCAGATATTGACAAGCATTCATTTAATCTTGATCCAAAAAATATTGAAAAACTCATTACTCCAAATACATCTGCAATACTTCCAGTGCATGTATTTGGAAATGCTTGTGAAGTAGAAGAGATAGAGCGTATTGCTCAAAAACATGATCTAAAAGTCATTTACGATGCTGCGCATGCTTTTGATGTTAAGTATAAAAAGCAAAGTGTATTAAACTATGGGGACATCTCAACTTTGAGTTTTCATGCGACTAAACTTTTTCATACGATTGAGGGTGGCGCTTTAATCATTAATGATGATAGCCTAGTTCAAAAAGCGCGGTATCTTATTAATTTTGGAATTAAAAATACCGAAGAAATCCCGGAACTTGGTACAAATGCAAAGATGAATGAGTTTGAAGCAGCCATGGGGCATTGTATCTTGGATGATATAGAAGAGATAAAACAAAAAAGAAAAGTCATTTTAGATACATATAAAAATGCGTTAAAAGACTTAGTTCAATTTCAACAACAAGATGAAAATATTACGGAGAACTATAGCTATTTCCCAGTAGTTTTTAAGGATGAAAAACAGCTACTAAAAGTACAAAAAGCTTTAAATGAAAAACAAATATTTCCAAGAAGATATTTTTATCCTTCTCTAGATACGCTAGATTACATTGAACCAAAACAGGAATGCAAAATCTCACGTGATATTGCCACTAGAATTTTATGTTTGCCCCTTTATGCTGAACTTTCTGCTAATGTACAAAATGAAATTATACAAATCATTCAATTTGAGCTCACATGAAAAAAATTTTTGTTCTAACTGATAATTTTTATCTATATACGGCATTCCAAAAAATAATTGCGAATAAAAATGTGGAAGTGGATTACTATTGTAGCGTACAGAGTAAACAAACATTCTATCATGAATTTGAACAGGGGGTAATGCGCCCTATAAATGTGAAACTTGATTATCCCTTGTTGTTAAAGAAAGACTATGCAATTGGCTTTTCATGTCATTCTAAACAGATTTTTCCACCAGAATTAGTATCACAATTAATGTGTATTAATATTCATCCAGGATTAAATCCCTATAATAGAGGATTTTTCCCGCATGTTTTTTCCTTAATAAACGGATTGCCAGCCGGCGTTACAATACATATTATGGATGAAAAGATAGACCATGGTAATGTTATTATTCAAGAAGAAATTAAAATAGGCATGAGTGATACTTCTTTGGATATTTATCACAAAATATTAAAGAAAGAAATTGAATTACTTGATCTGCATCTCGAGGATATATTACAAAAAAAATTTTCAACAATGCCCTTACTTTCTGAGGGAAATTATAATTCTTTACAAGATTATCTAAATTTATGTGAAATTGATTTGGACCAAAAAATGACCATGAGGGAAGCCATTAATTATTTAAGAGCGATGACCCATCCTCCTTATAAAAATTGTTTTTTTTGGGACGGAGATCATAAAATATTTGTCACATTAAATTTCGAACGTGAAAAAAGAGCTTAAATGATAAAGCCTAGCCACAATCATTTGAATAAGCAAGCTTATAATTGGTTAATTTACGATAATTTCGACAAATGGCTCCAAGAGTATAGTGGTTATTACAAGGGAATATTGGTTGATTTAGGCTGCGGGGAAGCTCCGTATAAAGAGTATTTTTTGCATTATGCAGATACCTATATAGGCGTTGATTGGGCAAATACGTTACATCACTCACAAGCAAATATTATTTCAAATCTCAATGAAAAGATTATGCTAGCCAACAATTATGCTGATACTATTATTTCTCTTTCTGTGATAGAACATCTTTGTGAACCTCAAATCTTTTTAAATGAAAGTTTTCGTATTTTAAAAAAAGGTGGGATGATAATCTTACAAGTCCCTTGGATGTGGTGGATGCATGAAATTCCTTATGATTATTTTCGTTATACTCCTTATGGGCTCAAATATTTATTCGAAAAAGCAGGTTTTGAAGAAGTGCATGTGCAGCCGATGAGCGGATTTTTTACGATGCTATTTCTAAAAATGAATTATTTTAGCTCAAGATGGATAAAAGGTTCTCGGTTCAGAAAATTTTTAACGACGATGGTTTTAAGGCCAGTTTGGTACGTGACACAAGTTATCGCCCCATGGCTTGATAAAATGCATCGAGGATGGTCTTTAGAGAGTGTTGGATTTTTTGTCATAGCTAGAAAGGGAGATAGATGAGTAGATATTGTCCTATTTGCGAACAAACTTCTGAAAAATTTAAATCGTTTGGTCATATTCCTCGTGATGATGCTATGTGCCCCACTTGTGGTGCCGTTGAAAGACATCGTCTTAGTTGGTTATTTTTAGAGAAAAGAATCATCAGTGAAAAGAAAAACAAGAAAATGTTACATATTGCACCGGAAAATGTTTTTAAAAAGAAATTTAGAGCAATTTTTGGGGAAGAAAATTATATAACAGCCGATCTCACGGATAGAAGCGTTAAGGTTCAAATGGATATTACAAATATCTTTTATCCTGAAGAATCATTTGATTGTATCTTTTGTTCTCATGTCTTAGAACATATTGTTGATGATAAAAAGGCCATGAAAGAGTTGTGTAGAGTTTTAAAAAATAATGGTTGGGCTATTTTGCTTGTTCCTATTGTCGCAAAAGGGAAGACAGAAGAAGATTTTTCGATTGTAACAAAAGAGGATCGAATGAAATATTATGGAGACCCTGACCACGTAAGAAATTATGGGGTTGATTATAAAGATAGACTAGAGGAGTGTGGTTGGTGTGTGGAAGTGGTTTGTGCAAAAGATTTTTTAGATAGTGAACAAATTAGCGTCATGGGTATTACAAAAGCTTCTGGAGATATTTATTTCTGCACAAAGAACACACAAATTAGCGACGTATCTTGAAATTATTATATGATAACAGATCGACTTAAACGAAAATGGAAGTACATTAAACGATGATATTAGCACCAATTATACTCTTTGTCTATAATCGCTTATGGCACACTCGCCAAACGGTAGAAGCTCTGCAAAAAAATGAGATGGCCTCCGAGAGTCAATTGTTCATTTTTAGTGATGGATCGAAAAATGAAGATGTATTGCAAGATGTTGAAAATGTGAGGGCGTATTTAAAAACGATAGAAGGATTTAAGACAATTACTATTATTGAGCGAAATACGAATTGGGGACTTGCCAATAATATTATTGACGGCGTAACAAGTATTGTGAAACAATATGGAAAAGTTATTGTTCTAGAAGATGATATTGTTACGAGTCCAAGCTTCTTAAAATTTATGAATAATGCCCTTTCTTTTTATGAAAATGAAAAGAGAGTCTGGCACATTAGCGGATGGAATTATCCTATAAAAACGACACATTTAGATGATATTTTCTTTTGGAGAGCCATCTCTTGTTGGGGCTGGGCGACATGGGATGACAGATGGCAACATTTTGAAAAGAATCCTCAAAAATTAATCAACAATTTTTCACGAGAAGAAATTTATGCTTTTGATCTTGATGGCATCAATATTTTTTGGACACAGGTCATCCAAAATTTTAATCATATAATTAACACATGGGCAGTATTTTGGTATGCAACTATTTTCAAACGACAAGGATTGTTTCTCAACCCTACAAAGACATTTGTTAAAAATATCGGTTTAGATGGTTCTGGAATACATTGTGGATATACAAATCATTATGATAGTGAATTGAATACGAAAAATAATATAGAATTCATATCGCAAATTGAGGAAAATGAGATTGCGCTCAATCGAATAAAGCTTTTTTATAGAGAAAACTTTTTTGATCAGGATATTAATATACTTTTTTCTAAAAATTTAGGGAAACTATACACTTACTTAGAGACATTGAAAAAAGATGGTCAAAACTATATTCTTTACGGTGCCGGCTCTGGCGCAAAAGCCATTATTAATTTTATGCCAAAGTCGATAAAATATATTATTGATCAAGATATTATGAAAAAAGATACCTTGTTTGAAAATATTGCTGTTCATTATTTAGATTATTTAGATAAAAATCCTGAGTGCAAAATTTTAATCAGCCCATTTGGTAGGGCTAAAGAAATTATTGCTAGATTACATACGACATATCATATCTCTCTTGATCGATTCATATCACTCGATATTTTTAAGTATGAATAAGCAATTTGAGGAAGGAGATAATATGCATGATAATAATGTAAGTATCGGAGACTTTACGTATTATGGCGAACATTGTATTTTTTCACACGTCAGTATTGGTAAGTTTTGCTCTATTGCGCCGGGTGTGAAAGTGGGTTTAGGATTACACCCTGTCAATGAATTTATTTCAACGTATCCGGCATTCTTTTCTGAAAACAATTCCGGATGCAATTTTTCTTTGGTGAATAAGCAGCTGTTTCAAGAACATAAATATACGACGATCGGTAATGATGTTTGGATTGGAGCCAATGTTGTGATTTTAGATGGAGTTTCAATTGGTGATGGTGCGATTATTGGTGCAGGAGCCGTTGTCACAAAAGATATTCCTGCTTATGCCGTGGCGGTTGGTGTGCCTGCAAAGATTTTGAAATATCGATTTTCTGATGAAAGAATTGAAAAATTAAAGAAACTCAAATGGTGGGATAAAGATTTACAATGGATAGCTTCTAATGCATATTTTTTTCAGACAGATCAATTTTTTGAAATACTTGATAAAGACGGTTTTTGCGATAAAAAATATGATGCAACGGTACAATTGTCGTTGGAAGCATATAAAACCGCTGTTATGAAATCAAATCAAAGAAGGCTATCGTATGCTTTTGAATTTTCAAAGCAATTTAATGTCTTTTTCAATCAGTTAAAAGAATTTCAAAACAATAATTCACACGTCATTTATGGGCATGGTACGGTGGGTCAAACGATTTATGCACTTATACCTGATTCAATTTTGGCTTTTATAGATCAAAAAAGTGACCTTATTTCAACATCTGTCCAAAAAGGGCATGTTTATGCTCCTGAAAATCTTCACAATATGACATACGATAAAATTATTATTTCTGTTTTAGGTCGGGAAGATGAGATTGAAAAATACCTGGTTGAAACGTTACATGTAAATAAAGAAAAGATTATAAAATTGATAGTATAAATACGTAGTTAGAATTTAAGCTAGAGCCAGAGAGGTACACCATGAAAAAAGTAGCACTAATCACAGGAATAACAGGTCAAGACGGCTCTTATTTGGCTGAATTACTGTTGAAAAAGGGATACGAAGTTCATGGATTTGTGAGGCAAAAAACGCTTGAAGATAAAGCGCATAAATTGGTCAATATTACGCATATAATCGATAAACTCAATCTTCATACAGGCACGATTGATAATCATTTATCCGTTTACAAAATGATTTCTAAAATTATGCCTGATGAGTGTTATCATTTAGCCGCGGCTAGTTTTGTGAGTTACTCGTTTGATGATGAATCTTCTGTTCTAACGAGTAATTTTAATTCGACGCATTATTTATTGTCAAGTATTAAAGAACTTTGCCCTACATGTAAATTTTATTTTGCGGGATCAAGTGAAATGTTTGGTGATGTTAATACCTTTCCTCAAAGTGAAATAACGCTATTTAATCCACGCTCAATCTATGGTATCGCAAAGCTTGCGAGTTATCATTTGGTGAAAAATTATCGTAAACAGCATGGCGTTTTTGCGGCATCGGGAATTTTATATAACCATGAATCCCCACGTAGAGGGTATGAGTTTGTGACAAGAAAAATTGTTTCTATGGTTGTCAGGATTCATTTAGGATTACAAGATTGTATTGAGCTTGGGAATATAGAAGCTAAACGTGATTGGGGCTATGCACCTGATTATGTGAACGGTATGTGGAAAATCTTGAATTATAAAGAAGCCGATGATTTTGTGTTGGCAACAGGAACGTTGCATAGCGTTAAAGAGTTTTTAGAGATTGCTTTTGGGTATTTTAATTTAGATTATCGTCAATATTTAAAAATTAATCCGGATTATTTTAGACCACTCGAAGAAGTACATTTAGTGGGAGATCCATCCAAGGCCAAACTTAAATTGGCATGGGAACCGACAAAGAACTTGCAAGAGATTATTGAAGAGATGATAGAGAGTGAGTTGAAATTATTGCAAAAAGGGCTGTTGCCATGATGTATGAAGATGAAATCAAAGCATTACGAGAGCTTGTGCTAAAACAAGGTGAAAAAATTGAAGCTTTAGAAAAAGTAATAGAAGAGCGCTGTAGTCAAAATGAAGCATTGATTCAAAAAGAGGTGGCTTCTGCAACTTTCCATCAAGTGAAAGCTTTGCAACATAGAATCGATCAATTCCTTTTTGATGCAAAGATCACTTTAAAAAATTTTGGGCTAGATTTAAAGTAAGCATGAAACATCATTTTGCAGTGCATCAATATACCAGAGCATGTGTATATGGTGATGGAATTACAAAAGGTATTTTGCTAACACAAAAAATATTATCTGATTTGGGATTTGAATCAAAGATATACATTCTTGCAAATTATGTTGATATAAAATTAAAAACAGATATTTGCCACATTGATGAATATATCGAAAATCCAGATAATGTCCTCTTGTTCCATACTTCCATCGGGGATAATGAACAAGAAAAAATATTTCATTTTTTAGATAGAAAAATCTTAGTCTATCACAACATTACGCCGTCGCATTTTTTTGATGGGAAAGCTTATCAAGAGAGGTGTGACTTGGGGCGTCTGCAATTTGAAAAATATAAAGATTGTTTTTTGGGAGCTTATGCGGATTCAGCATATAATGCCCGTGAGCTAAAAAGCTTTGGCTATCAATCTGTAGAAGTTTTGCCTCTATTGGTCGATTTAAAGCCTACGGTAAATAATACGTATTCAAAGAGTATTTTCAAAACCTATCAAGATTCTTTTAATATTCTTTTTGTGGGCCGGGTCATTCAAAATAAATGTCAGCATGAGTTGATTAATGTTATGTATGAGTTGAAAATCCGTCAGATCAAAAACATAAAATTGTTTATCGTAGGTGGCAACCACTATACAGAATATTTTCAATTTTTATTTAAATACAAAAAAGCATTGGGGTTGGATGATGATATTATCATCACCGATAAAGTGTCGGAAGATGATTTATCGGCGTATTATAAGGTGGCAAATGTCTATGTGTCTCTTAGTGAGCATGAAGGGTTTGGTATGCCTTTGCTAGAGGCTATTTTGAATAATGTCCCTGTCTTAGCCTATGATACAAGTGCAATTTCATCAACGATAGGCAATTTTGGATTGTTACATTATAAATCGATTGATTATGTGGTTGAAAAGATTTTAAAGATAAAAGAAAACCTGGCGTATAGAGAAGAAGTCTTGAATGGTCAAAAAAACCATTTAAAAGAGTTTGAGTATGATAGGCTTAAGGAGAAATTTTACAATTATCTGAAAAATGTCTGCGCCTTATCGTCATGCAAAAGGAATATAGAAATATGATACCTAAAATAAGTGTAATCACGGTTGTCTTCAACAGTGAAGCATTAATCGAAAGAACAATCCAAAGTGTACGCAATCAAACTTATCCTGATATTGAATATATTATTATTGACGGAAAAAGTATTGATCGAACAATGGATATTATTCATCGTTACAAAGACTCTATTGATATCGTAGTGAGTGAAGAAGATAGCGGTATTTATGATGCGATGAATAAAGGTATTCATTGCTCCTCAGGAGAATGGCTCTTTTTTCTCAATGCCGGTGATATTTTCTTTGATATCCATACGTTAGCACTCTTGACAGAGACACTGGATGATGATACGGATATTTTGTATGGCGATATTGTAATCGTTGATGAAGATTTATCCAATAAAGAGTATGCTAGTGCGGGTGGCTTAACCAATATTTGGAGAACCCCTCCTTGTTGGCATCAAGCGATGTTGATTAAGGCTACATGGCAAAAACGACATCTGTATAATTTGCGATATACATTAGGTGCAGATTATGATTTTATGTTAAAAAGCTTTGTAAACAACGCAAAATTTCAATATCTTGCCCATCCTTTTTCTTATTTCCTCAGAGGGGGACTCAGCACTGGGAGAATTTTTTTAAATAGGCTTGAATGCACTATAAGTTTATCGACATATATACCTCATCTCGAAAACATACGCGAGAATTTCTTCTTTAGGGATATGCTCAATATCTATAATGAAGATTTCCTTCAGGGTACCGCTCTTTCAAAAAAAATGGGTCATATAACGCAAAAACTGGCTACTTTAAAAGCGAAATATCAAAAAATTGCATTGTACGGGTTTGGGAATACCGGACAGTTAATAGCACCCTATTTAGGCGATAATCTGACCCTTATCGTAGATAAAAAGATAGAAAATATTACAACGGATAAAACACTTTGTACCTTAGAAGCGCTGCATCAGCATGACTTTGATTGTATTCTTATCTCATTGATAGGCAGAGAATATGCGGTAGCGTGCGATTTAATGCATAATTTCAATGTGCCATATCATAAAATATGTACGCTAACCGGCGATATACCTCGCACTGAATATCTTTTTCAAGATGTTAAGAGAGAAGTGGCTCTCGAATCTCGTATATGTACGCAGGAGCAACTTGAATCCAAAGAGTATCAAGCGTGGGTCAAATACTTTAAATTAGTGCCAAATCAACTTCATCGAAAAATATGGGAATATTGCTTTATTGCAGAAACTTTGAAAAAATACGATCTTCTTCGTGAAGGGGTGAGTGGTTTAGGATTTGCCGTTGGTACAGAACCTTTGCCCGCCGCCTTTTGCTCCTTTGGCACTAGCATCACTGCAACCGATTTAAACTTTGAAGAAGCCAATAAAAGAGGATGGGTCGATACAAACCAACATGCGAAAAATCTTGAAAATCTCAATCATCAGATGATTTGTCCACAAGATAAATTTTTAAAATTATGCCGTTTCCAAAATGTCAATATGAACAATATCCCTGAAGATTTAAAAGGATTTGATTTTGTCTGGTCGGCGTGTGCATTAGAGCATTTGGGATCACTGAAGCATGGAGAAGAGTTTATTTATAATTCTCTTAAATGCTTAAAGCCGGGTGGCATTGCCGTGCATACGACCGAGTATAACTTTTCTTCCAATGATAAAACGATTGAATTTGGGTCGACTGTTTTATACAGACGGCGGGATATAGAAAAAATTGTAGCCAACCTCCGTTTAGATGGGTATATTGTCTCTGAAATTAATTTTTCCGGTGGTGTTTTAGATGGTGATCAATACATTGATATACCGCCGTATAATCTCAATAACAAACATCTAAAACTTGTTATGGATGAGTTTGTTATCACCTCTATAGGCTTGGTGATTCAAAAAAAGAGTCAATAGTTTGGGGGAAAAAGGTGTTAAAACACAAAATTGCTTTTTTAGGATTGGATTTTCATCGCAAAACGCAATCTTCTTTCTTTTTTATTGAACTCTTAAAAAGATACGGTATGGTAGATCTTTTTTGGGATTTTGCGGACAACCCTGAAGACAAGAGTCACAAAAATGCCTTTTTGGATCCTTACGATCTTGTTATTTGCTGGCAAGTGATGCCTTCTTCGCATAAATTATGTCAGAGTGTCTGCCAAAATATTGTTTTGGTGCCCATGTATGAGCATGTGCAATCCTATACGATTGAGCAGTGGAGACCGTATCTTTCGTATAAGATTTTATCGTTTTCAAAAACCTTACATGTGATGTTGAGAACATTCGGTGCGACGTCGTTAAACGTGCAGTTTTTCCCGGCACCAATCAAGCAACCTTCAAAAAAAGAGAATGGGCTCAATGTCTTTTTTTGGCAGCGAAGCGCCGAACTTGATTTTACTTTAATTAAGAAAATCTTACCTTCGATACACATCCGACGGTTTCAAATGCATCGCACTCATAAAGATGCTTCTCAAGACGTTTGGTTTCGGTTTCCGAGCCAAGAGGATATCGATGCATACCATATGTGTTTTTCTTCATGGTTTGATACGAAAGAGGAGATGACGCAAGCGCTTGATACGTGTGATATTTATATTGCACCTCGCATGTATGAAGGGATCGGTATGGGCTTTTTGGAAGCGATGGCGATGGGAAAATGCGTGATAGCACCCAATCTACCGACGATGAATGAATACATCGTTCATGGCGAAAACGGTTGGTTGTTTGATCCTTTCAATCCTAGCCAGATTGATATTTCTAAATGTGCATCCGTTGGAGAGAAAGCTTTCGAAAGTATTGTGCAGGGACATCAGCGATGGAGACAAAGCGAAGAAAGCATCATCCAGTTTCTTTTTCAACCGCATGAAAAAGAGCCTGTTACGACACCGTTATTTGCGCACAACGCCAATATGATTTTTTCTCGAAATCTTAATTTTATCGATACCTATTTACGATCGAAAAATTTTTCTATAAATTCCGTCGTTTTGTATGGTGCGGGTACGGGAGCCGTATTGCTTTCCGGCTTATTGCAGGATAAAGTAGCGTATATCGTGGATATCGATGTGTCCAAGCATGGTACGCGCTTATGCGGGCATTGTATCGATACCCCAAGTCGACTTCAAAGCGATGAAAAAATGATTGTGATTAGTGTTTTTGGTCGAGAGAAAAAAATCCTGCATTATCTACGAGATGAATTAGGCATTGATACTAAACGAATTCTCACGTTAGATTTGTTTCACTAAGTGGTACAACCGAGTCATAGGATTCGAATCGTTTAAAAAAAGCGCAGCGATGCGTTTTCTCTCTTGTGAAAAAATATCTTGATGCTGAGCAATTGCACGGATAAGTTCTTCTTGCGTAGCGACTTTTTCGCCGGGTGAATAAGCATCGTAATCCAATAAAAATCCACCCATATTTTCTTCATAACGTTTTCGATCATAATCAAAAAAAATGATTGGGCGATCCAATAGTAGAAAGTCGTAGACGATGGATGAGTAGTCGCTTACCAATATATCCGTATATTTTAAGATCGGATAAACATCGCCATCCGGAGAATGAAAAGCGATATGGCTCAAATCGTTGGAAGCACGATTCTTTTGAAAAAATTCAATAATGAACGGATGAAGTTTGATGATCATCAACGTATTGATGGTAGCAAGTTGCACGTTGAGTTCATCTAAGCGAAGCGGTAAGAGGTTTTCAAGCGTCGCTTCCGTACCAAAAAGGTATTCACGCGTTGTTGGCATATAGAGTACAATTTTATCATATCGTTTATTTTTAGCGGTTTCTAAAAGAGCTTTATCACAGAATAAAAGGTCATAAGGGTCTTCATCTTCTTTGGCTAAAAATTCATTCCTTGGATAACCATAATCTACAAAGTGCTTTGCTTTGAAAATATGTTTAAAATTGGTATCATTGGTCCATTTTGAAGTTGAAACAAAATAATCATAAGTAATATGAGTATGGGGTGACATTTTTTTAAGACCAACTCCATGCCACAATTGAATCGTTATTTGATTTGGACTAATATAAAAATAGGTGTAATTACCTTGATCAAATATAAGGTATTTAGCTTTTGCAATCGCTTTGTCTCCCTCATTAGTATCAAGTTTTACACAGGGTAAATTGTACTGATTTAATGATTGAAGTTGTTTTTGATTATCTGTTATCATGATACATGATAGGTTGTGGTGAATACAATATAGATAAAAAAATTTGTTATTGCTACCAATAAATCCTTTGCTGATAAATGCTATACCTTGACGTTTATCTTTATCTCTATCTCGTTCTTTGGAATAATATTCAATTAAGCTGGTTGTTTTTTTTTCGATGTGTTGTGTAAGATGATATCTTTGATTTTGTATGTGCACAAGATACAATTTTGACATATCAATTAAATTCAGGCAGTCTTGATAGATGGCATAGAAATGATTAGGGCTTACGATAATAATAGCATCTACTTCATTGGGATTAAGAGATTCAAGATGAATCACATCAGAATCATTTTTGGACTTGTCTATAAAGCCAAGAAAGTTACATGTAATCTGCTTTAAGAGGTAATCTCGAAATGCTATACTCATAGCTGTTTTTGGGGCAATCCTTATTCGTTTTGTTGCAAAATTATGCATCAATTCCCTTTTTAATATCGATCACAAGACCAGAATAGGGAGAAAGAATTGTTTGTAGCGTTTTTTGGGCAACGATTTTTGCTGGAAGAAGTGTTTCCTCTTGTTCTTTTCCAAAATTGGCAAGGCGTAATGGCGTTTTTGTGCGTGCAGGATTGATAACATTAATGCGGACTTCGTCTGTTTGCCACTCTTCTGAAAGGGCTTGTGTTAAATTAACGATAGCGGCTTTTGTTGCACTGTATAGACTATACGTGGAACGTCCTCTTGTATAAGAACTTGATGTAAAAAGTGTTAAAGAACCTTTTGATGCTTTAAGATAAGGAAAAGCATATTTTGCAAGCATAATTGAGCCTGTTAAATTTGTCTGGATGGACTCTACTATCTCATCATCGTGTAGTTCACATAGCATTTTTTTGCTCAATACAGCAGCGCAATTGATAATGTGATTGATTTTCCCATAAGTGTTATAGACTTCTTCTAAACTTTTTTTGATATCGTTTGCATTTTGGATATCAACACCATTATGCCTGCTCAATGTAATACATTGCACTTCATGTTGGTAACATTGTTTAGCAATTTCTAAACCAATACCACTGTTTCCTCCGTATACAACAATGACTTGCCCTTTTAAGAGCTCTAGGCTCTTGTCTGAACTAAGGGAATGGCTATTTAGTTGAATAAGCTTTTCAGCAAATAAAAGATCTTCTGGATACGTGATTTTGATATTTTTTTCTTCTCCTTCTACGACAATAATAGGTGTAGTAGGAAGGTAATGTTTGATAAGACCACAATCGTCGGTTACGACAAGTGTTTGAGCATCATTTTGCGCCAAAATGTGAGCTTCTTTAATCGTTTTCAGTGCAAAAGCTTGTGGTGTTTGACCTCTTTGTAATAAATTTCTTTGCGGTATATTTTGAATAATATGTTGTGTAGGATCGACTTGGATGATGGTATCCGCCGAAACAATCGCAACATCAACAGCATCATACGTTTTCAAAGCTTCAATGGTACGGGAAATAATGAGATGTGATACAAATGGACGCACTGCATCATGAAAGATAAGGTTAATGGGTTCTTTGTCATTGTCGTAAGCTTTAATAGCTTCAAAACTTGAATCCCGCCTTTCTTTTCCACCACTAATAATTTTTTTGACTTTTGTAAATTTGAGTTGCTTGCAAAGATCAAAAAGTTTTTGATGATATTCTTGGTTGGCAACGATACAGATTTCATGAATATTCTGGTGTGTTTGAAATTGCTCAAGTGTGTATTCAATGATGTTTTTTCCTGCAAGATTAATGAACTGTTTCGGAATTTCTGAACCAAAGCGAGAGCCATTTCCTGCTGAAAGAATAATAGCAACGTTTTTTTTCACTATTTGAGCCTCATTTTTTTAAATCGGCCACTGAAATTTGTATGATCGCATACGGTGACTTTTGTAGGTATTTTATATGGATCAAGACGAGCTTTGCAAAAAAGACGAATACTTTTTTTAATCTCTTTTGAATCAGCACTATCGTTTAAAACAACATCAACGACAACACTTTGCCCTGTGATGCTATTGGTTTCACCTCTGACGAGGCAGTCTGCAATTTCTGGCATGGACAAGATAATCGATTCTACTTCCATCGGTAAGACTTTTTGACCACCGACATTGATAACTTCTTTACAACGCCCAATAATGCGCATATATCCATCTTCCAAGCTTTCTACAAGGTCTCCAGTGTTAAACCAGCCATTTTCAAAACTTTCCATTGGGGCATTCAGATAGCCTAGAATTTGAGTATCACTTTTAAGCCATAAGACGTTATCAACGATTTTATACTGTACACTTGGATCATCAATACGCATCAAGGTTGAATCTGATGATTTGGATGAAGTTGTGGCGATTCCTGTTTCACTCGTGCCAAAGGTTTGAAGAAATTTAACTTTTGGGAAAAATGATTTGAGTTTGGCAAGGAGTGATTCTGGCATAGGTTCTGTTCCATAGGTCACCATACGCAAGGAAGATAAATCGAAATTCTCCCATTCTCCACTTATTACGATAAGGTTTAAAAATGTTGGAGATGATGGCATAATGGCTACACGATACTTTTCAATAAGTTGGCAAACATGCTGTGGTGTCCTTTGATTTGGAACTACCATTGTTGCTCCTATGGAAAGGATATTGAGCATAGTGTTAAGTCCGCCAATGTGGTCAAACATCAAAAAGAGTAACATGATTAAGTTTTTAGGTTTTTTTGTGTTATAGTGTGCCATAAGATGTGTAAGATCATGCACCATAGCTTTGGGTTTTCCCGTACTTCCACTACTAAAGAGAATTAATCCTGCATGATGAATAGTTTTTAATTGTTCTAGCATAGGATGTGACACAGTACGTGTAAGCGCAGCTAACTCAGGTGTATCATGCGTCAATGTAATGCAATGCGTGCAGCAAGCAGTCATGATTTTTTCTTCAATTTCACTAGGTGCTTGACTGGTTATAGGAACAATGATAGTTTGCTTTTCAGCAAGAGCTATAAAAAGCGCGATTGAGTTGAGACTATAATCAGAAATAATAGCGATACAATCGCCTTCTTTTAGAGGTGCTAAAATCGTTTTTTGATACTCATGGGCACGAGCGATAAGGTCAGCATATGTATAAGAGATGTCATGATGTATGATAGCAATTTGTTGGTCAAAGCGCATCAATTGATCAAGCATTGACCCCTCCTAGATAGATAATTTGACCAGTAATGAAATCACTTTTTGTGTCGGTAAAAAAATCAATTACGTGTTTAATATCGTCAAAATATCCCAGTCTCTTAATGATTTGTTTGTCGATGAGTGCTGCCATTTTTTCTTTAGGGACGGCTTTGATGAGGTCCGTGTCAATAGGTGTAGGAGCAATAGCATTCACTGTAATGCCAAAGGTTGAGAGCTCTTTAGCCGTAGTTTGAGTAAAATTTTCAATAGCGGCTTTTGTTGCTGCATAGATAGCTTCACCTTCCAATCGAAGGGCAACAGCAACTGTCGAATAATTTACAATACGTCCTTGCTTTTGCTTGAGCATGACTTTGGCAACTTCGCGTGAGAATAAAAAGGTACCGACAAAATTAGTTTGTAACATCTGATGTACGGTACTGAGAGAAGTTGTTAAAAAATGGTTCATGCTAGCTATGCCTGCGTTATTTAAAAGTACATCGATGTGTCCAAACTCTTTTTTAACACTACGAATCATAGCAATAACGGATGCTTCATCTGAGACATCAAGGATAAAATGACGGTAGTTTGGGTGTGATAGTGTTGCTTCCTTACGACTGCATCCCGCAACGATATGCCCTTCCTCAAGGTATGCTTGGCTTAAAGCAGCACCTATGCCCTTGCTTGTACCTGTGATGATGAAAACTTTAGGCATCGAGGAGCTTTTGGATATAATTTGCAAGTGACTCCACTGTTCTAAAAGGAGAAACTTTTTGGCTCATCGCTTTTTCATCTGCTAAGACAATATCTCTTCCATAATTTATTGAAATTTTTTCTTCTACATCTGCGATCAAAGAAACAAGCGCAAGACTATCAAGTGCACCATCTCCTCCAAAGAGTTTGGTTGTTAAGGTAGGCTGTGCTAACGTTGGCTCTTGTAACTCTTCATTGAACTCTTGAAGTGACGTGATAATAATGTCTGTAACAGTACTCATATTATTCCTCTCTGGCAATTTGAGAAGCTATTTTCAGAATAGGTTGAAATAGCTTAGAGTGTTTTTTTATCTGCCATTGTTCTTGGCTTAATGACATCAAGCAAAAATTAGACCTTTGTACATCGGTAATACTAAATCCTAAGCGTTCATTGAATTTTTTTGCCGCACTATTTTCTTGATGTACAAGTGATTCAATATAGTTTGCATGATAATGATTAAAAAGTGTATCCAAAAAAAAGAGTGCAACCGCTGATGTGACGCTGGGTGACGTTGTTGGTGAAAAAAAGAGCCCCCATGTTGGGTGCTGACTCAAAAGAGCATTGGCATGGATTGCTCCTTTAAGAGCCTGATCTTCTTTTACAGCTAGATAAAGAGAATTCTTATTGGTTTTAAGTGTTTCAACCCATGCGAGATGCTCTGTCAAACAAATTGGCTGTTGTGTTGGCGTATAACGAAGGATTGCTTCGTGGTTACGTAACATAAGAAGTGAATGGTGTTCTTCTAGCGTGAGTGTGAAATAAGGAGTTAAAAAGAGCATATGAGTGCTTTATCCATGATTATAAATCTACATCTTCTAAACGCAAGGGTGTCCCAAATGCAAGATCTCGCAATGCAGGCTTTCCTAAAACCTCTTCTAGATAACGTGGATGTAAACCATTGAATGGTCTAATGCTCTTGATATTTTGTTGCGTTAAAAGCTCTCCTTTTTGGATAGGTTTACTCACATACAAACTACGGCAAAAACGACGATTTTTAGCTTTGAAATCATCCAATTCATAATGAATATCACCCAAGAGCTGTTCTGCTTCTCTTACGGCTTTCACCATAGTAGAAAAAGCATCCATATCAAGTGAAAAGGCAGAATCTACACCACCGATAGAACGATCTAAGATAAAATGTTTTTCAATGACTCGCGCACCAAGGCTGACAGCAACAACAGGTGCATTGACACCTAGTGTATGGTCTGAAAGTCCTGAAAGTACATTAAATCGAGAGGCAAGATTAGGTATGGTCTTAAGATGGGACTGATTCAGAGGCGCAGGATAGGAACTTGTACATTGTAATAAAATGATTTCATTGTTTCCTTCTTTTTGGCAAAGAGTGACAGCATCATAGATCTCTTCTAATGTTGCTGTTCCTATAGAAATGATCATCGGTTTATGCTCTTTTGCACAGCGGCGAATTAATGCATGATCAGTAATTTCAAAAGAAGCAATTTTATATGCAGGTGGATTGAATTGTTTAAGGAAAGTAACAGCGCTCTCATCAAAAGGGCTTGAAAAACAGATAAGTCCAAGTTCTGAAGCAGTTTTAAAAAGTGTTTCATGCCATTCCCAAGGAGTGTACGCTTGTTGGTAGAGCTTATATAAAGTTGTGTTGTCCCACAGTGTTCCACCTTGGATGATAAACTCTTCTCGGTCACAATCAAGTGTGATAGTATCTGCGGTGTAGGTTTGAAGCTTGATGGCATCTGCACCTGCTTTGTGAGCAGCTTTGATTGTTTCAATGGCGGTTTGTAAAGAGCCATTATGGTTGGCGGAGAGTTCAGCAATAATGAATGTACGATTTTTTTCAAAATCAAAATGACCAATTTTCATAGTGAACCTTTCTTTATCTGTGCCTGAACCATTGCTTTGAGTATGTGAGACTCAAAAGATTTCATCACGGGATGCTTATGCATCTCTAAGTAGTGAAGCATATCGTCTTGATTTGACGCAACTTTAATGGCAAGTAGTGGAATATTCATAAATAAAACTTCGTGCGCAATGACACTGGGTGTGATAATCGCCAAACAGCTTTGATGCATCATTTTGGCTACTTCATTGGAATTGACATGTAAAACAATATTGGGCTTATCTATCACATAACGTTTGAGTGCTTCAAGATGCGTATTTGCCGTCGTTGTTAAAACGGCAACATGAAGGTTTTCAGGGATAGTGTTTAAAATAGCGTGTGTTAAATTGCCAGCATCCGTACCGCCCATGGCAATGAAAATATCGTAGATTTTTGCGCGTTTGTGTCTCTTTTCCTCTCTAAATTCATCACGTATCAGGGTGTATGCACTGCCGCAACGAAGCTCACACCCTTTAGGAATTAACGAAGCGTAACGCGAAGCATCCGCACAGATGTTATGGTTGAGTAAAATATCGCAATAATGCGGTTGATAGGTGTCATCAAAACTAAGGATAGTCACGCCGGTTGCTTCTTTAACGGCTTTTTCAAATGTGACGTCAATACCATAATGGTCAATGACCAAAAGATTTACATGTAAATCTTTAATAAGCGCTATAAGTTCGTTTGCATCGTTACTCTGAAGGATTTTTACTTCGTAGGGAATGCGTTTAATAGCATTGCCTTCTAAGCCTTGGCATGCGAAAATAATTTCGTTTTCTGACTCCATCTGTTTGGCAAGAACGAGGTCTCGCATGATGTGCCCATGCCCTATGGCAGAAGAGCTATCACTTCTGAAGAGTAGTTTCATGAAGCACTTTGTACATCAATTCAGCTCTTATCCAATCTTCAGGCGTGTCAATGTCTTGAACCAAATGACGTGGTAAAATAATGGGAATGCTTTCGCTTCCAAACATCACATCGTGAGCTTTTTTATGAAGATTGTGCCAGTAAAATTGCCCTGCGTCGTGATAGGCTTCTTCTAAATCTTGACTGCGTTTGGAAAAATTCTCTTTCCAGAACATCTCACAGCGTTTTGTATCGGTGATTTTAAAACTGCGCCAGATAGGATAAGGCATGGAGGTGGCCGAAAAAGCATTGACCGCGTCGCTTTCACGCAATGCTTCAAATCCTTCGATGAGGTACTGAGCCTGTAAAAGAGGCGCCGTAGCATAAATCGTACATGCAAAATCGAATGATTCGCCGTGAGCAGTCAAAGTCTTAAGCGTGTGTTCGACCACTGCCCCAGTCCCTGTGAAATCATCGCTAAGTTCGGAAGGTCGCATAAAGGGAACATCCGCACCATAGGTTCTTGCAACGGTTGCAATGGCTTCATCATCGGTACTGACGACAATTTTTTCAAACAATTGACTCTGTTTTGCCACTTCGATACTGTATGCGATAAGTGGTTTACCGCAAAACGCTTTGATATTTTTATGCGGAATGCGTTTGCTCCCACCTCGCGCTGGGATGATGGCAACGTTCATACTCGGCACCCTTTGATGGAAGCACAGATTTCTAAAAGCGTTTCAGCCACATACTTTGCATCTTCCATTTGCATCTCTTGATGGCAGGGGATGGAGAGTTCGGCTTTGTAAAAATCTTCCGCTGTGTCTAAACGCTGTTCGCCAAAACGCTCTTTATAATAGCTAAATTGATAAATAGGTTTGTAGTGGACTTGTACTCCAATCCCTTTTGCATGCAAGGCTTCAAAAATCTCTTCTTTGGAGCACCATAAAGCGCGGTCTAGCAAAATAGGGTAGAGATGGTAACTGGTTTTTTTGGTCGCATCAATGGCAATGGTCGTGAAAAAAGGGTTGTTTTTAAAAGCGGCATCGTAATAGTGCGCAATGTGAGTGCGCTTAGCAATAAAATCATCCAACCGTTTTAGTTGTGAAAGTCCCAATGCGCAAGCAACATCGCTGAGGCGATAGTTTTCACCCAGCATAATCATATCGGAATTCCAGAGGTGCTTTTTGACGATGCCGTGGCTTCGAAGCAGTTTGGCTTTTTCATAAAAAGCGGTTTCATTGGTGGCTATTGCACCGCCTTCAAAAGTGGTAATGGGCTTGATAGCGTGAAAACTAAAGATGGTTATATCGGCGGTTTGTCCCACTTTTTTTCCGTTGATTTCACTGCCAAGTGCATGGCTAGCATCTTCAATGAGGGCGAGATTGTGTTGGGTACACAGCTTTTTTATACGCTCAATAGGCAGTGGATTTCCGCCAAAATCCACAGGCACTATTGCTTTGGTGCGAGGCGTGATTAACGCCTCTAGTTTGCGCGCGTCGATATTTCCATCGTACGTAATATCGCAAAATACAGGCGTTGCACCACATTGAATGGCAGTATTAGAAGTCGCGGCAAAGCTAAGAGGCGTCGTGATGATTTCATCGTCTTGTTCAAGTCCAATGATTTGATACGCTACATGTAAAGCAGATGTTGCTGAGTTCATTACACACACATGTTTCACACCAAGATAAGCCGCAAGCGCTTCTTCAAACGCACTCACCGTTTTGCCACCTGTTAAAAAATCACCCTGAAGGGCTTTAATCACAGCGTCTATGTCGCTTTGGTCGATGCTTTGTCTGCTGTAAGGAATCATGCCTCTAAAAGCTCCTTTAAACCTTGCGCATCAAGCCAATCGGTATTGGTTTCAGAGCTGTACTCAAAGCCGATAGCGACAGGCTTTCCTCTCTCTTTTAAAGCATTACATGTAAAATCAACTTTTTGCGCAAACTGGATGGTTGGCTGAATCACAAAATGGTCGTGAAATTCAAGGGTTAAGTGACTATCATCTTTGGGAACCATCACTTCATGCATCTTTTCTCCCGGTCTGATTCCAATGACTTTAATGCCTAAGTGCGGCGCCAAACCATGGGCAAGATCGACCATTTTCATAGAGGGGATTTTAGGAATGAAAATTTCACCGCCTTGCATGCGCTCAAAATTTTTCAACACAAAATTGACGCCTTGCTCTAAGGTAATCCAAAAGCGCGTCATCTCGAGTTCCGTGATAGGTAACTCTTTGACACCTTCACTGATGAGTTTTTTAAACAGGGGAACGACAGAGCCGCGTGAGCCTAGAACATTGCCATAGCGCACGACGGAAAAAGAAGTTTTTTGAGAACCTCGGATATTGTTAGCGGCAATGAAAAGTTTATCGCTTGCGAGTTTGGTTGCCCCATAAAGGTTGATAGGATTGGCCGCTTTATCGGTGGAAAGGGCGATAACTTTGGTGACTTTACATTCCAACGCCGCGTCAATAACATTTTGAGCGCCGTTGATATTGGTTTTGATGCATTCCATCGGGTTGTATTCTGCAATGGGAACATGCTTGAGTGCGGCGGCATGAATCACAAAATCAACACCGTCCATTGCCCGTTTTAAGCGTTCAGCGTCTCTCACATCGCCAATAAAAAAGCGCATGCAAGGGTGTCGAAATTGCTGTGCCATCTCGTATTGCTTCAGCTCATCGCGCGAGAAGATAATGATTTTGTTGGGTTTGTAATTTTTTAAAAGAATTTCAGTGTATTTTTTCCCAAAACTGCCCGTTCCGCCCGTAATCAAAATATTTTTACCGTTAAACACGTACTACCCTTTGTATCGAGTTTAGAATCAATAGCTTTCTCAATAAGCGTTATGATGTAAAAAGCAATTTTAATTCCCTTTGCTATTTGACATCAAGGTCTTATGAATAGTATAATAAAAGTATCTTAAATTAGGGGGCATGTGATGAAAATTTCCAGTAGTTCAAACACACAAGTGCTCAATTCTATTACACAAAATAAGTCCAATACTGATTCTGTTTTAGAAAAAATTGGTGCAACCAAAGAATTAAGTGGTAAAGACAGTGCAAGCCTTGTTATCTCCGATGCGTTGGCTTCGCAGATTTCAACACTCTCACAAAGTGTTCAAAATGCGAATGAAACCATTAGCATGAACCAAATTGCCGATTCATCCTTGCAAGCGCTTCAAGCCGGAACTGATAAACTCAACCAACTCTCCGTACGTTACAACAGTGCTTCAATGAACAGTGACCAAAAAGCGATGTTGCAACAAGAGTTCACGGCTGTCAGTAAATCCATGCAAGATATTACCGACCAGACAACCTATAACGGTCAAAATTTGCTTTCAAGCAATTATGGTCTGGATGTCTCAGGTTTGGGAAGTCTTTCTATCAGCGACCAACAAGGTATTTCAAACTTTAGCGATACGATTAGTTCACTCTCTTCTGTCGTTGGAGGACGTATTAACAGTGCAAGCAGCGATATCACCAACTCATTAACGGCGGTGACCAATCTTAGCAGTGCAAATTCTCAAATTTCCGAAACGCCGATGGATCAAAAAATAGCATCGCTCAATAGCGACCAGATTAAACTTACCAGCTCTGTTTTGGCACAAATTCATCAAAACAGTGTCATGCAACAAAATATTTCGGCACTTTTAAACTAAACGTGCCAGTGCGTTTTTAAGTCTTCATGCCACGAATCAACAACCAAACGTTTTATGAAAATGCCATCAAACGCTTTGGTTGTACGGCTCGTGGGCTGAATTGGAACTCCAAACAATCCCAACACCTTCGCTTTGAAATTATTCATGAACTTTTAGCCCATCATCTTCCTTCTTCTAAAATCATTGACGCGGGATGTGGTTTTGGCGATTTGTATCTTTTTTTTCAACAAAAAGGCTCGTTACCTCGTAAATATATCGGATACGACATGCTCGATGAAGCCATTTTTGTGGCGCACAAGCGAACGAAACAGCCTATTATGAAATGCGATATTTTAAACGATGAACTGGAAATGGCAGATTTTTACATCGCCAGCGGGTCGATGAATATTTTAAACCGCTTTGAGACATTTTTGTTTATTCGCCGCTGTTTTGACGCATGTACGAAAGGTTTTATCTTCAATCTTCTTAAAGGAGAAGAACAAGAGGGGCATTTTAACTATTTCTTACCCGAAGAGATTGAAGCGTATGTCAATGAATTTGCGTACGATGTGATTATTGAAGAGGGGTATATGGAGGGCGATTTTACGGTGCTATTATTAAAGGAGAGTGCGTGAAAAGGTTGATATGGGGAGTTGTCGGGCTTTATTTTTTAGCCATGGGGTATCTGTATTTTACGCAAGATGAGCAGATTTTTCCTGCGCGCTTAATCGAAAAAGAAGAGCCTGTGCGGGGTGAAAATATTACGCCTTTGACATTAAACGTAGGCGATAATGCGGTTTTAGATGGCGTGTTGCGCAAAGATGAAGAAAACAACGCAGCACTCATTCTTTATTTTGGCGGCAATGCCGATGATGCGACCCGTTTTGTTTTACATGTAAAAGCGCTTCAAGGCTATGACATTGTGAGTTTTAACTACCGTGGGTATGTGAATAGCACGGGAAAACCTTCCGAAGAGGCACTGTTTCACGATGCCTTAAAAATCTATGACACGTATGCCAAAGGGCGTAAAGTCTTTGTGGTAGGAAGAAGCCTTGGAACGGGTGTGGCAACGTACCTTGCGACAAAGCGCGTTGTGGATGGATTGGTGCTCATTACGCCGTATGATTCTATTATCTCGTTAGGACAGCGCAAATACCCTTTCTTTCCGATAGCGCTTCTCATCAACCATCCGTTTGAAAGTGACCAATATATTCCCTTCGTGACAGCGCCTATTGCAATTATTGAAGTGGAAAATGACCAAACGATACCGCATTACCATCTCGAAAAGCTGATGGCGGCGATACCCAAAGAGTTTTTACATGTAAAACTCTCCGACACCACCCACGGCACGGTGCTAGAGCATCCAAAATTTACCCAAGAATTACAAATACTATTAGGAAAAATGAGTGAATAAAGTTTATGTCAAACACTCCATCGTCGCAAAAATAAGACGCTTTACCCCATGGGTATATGCCAATGAAATCGACTCCAACTTTGCGGAGTATCAAAGTGGTGAAATTGTCGCCCTTTTTTCTAAAAAAGACGGCTTTTTAGGAACCGCGTATGTCAATCCACGCTGTGCAATTTTTGCGCGTATTTTGAGTTTTGGCAAAGAAGAAATTGGCAAAAAGTTTTTTCATAACCGTATTAAAAATGCTATTGCAAAACGAAAAAAACTGCTTACGCAAACCAATGCTGTTCGCCTGATTCACTCCGAAGCAGACTTCTTGCCTGGTCTTATTGTCGATCAATACGGCGACGCGCTTTCCATTCAAATCAACACCGCAGGTATGGAAGCGTTTCGAGAGCTTATCTTAAGCACGCTCAAACACCTTTTAAACCCTTCATGGATTGTCGAAAAATCAGACGAATATTCCCGTGAAGTTGAAGGGCTTGAAACGCATAATGGCACGCTGTTTGGCGAACCACACACGAACTTTGAACTTCACGAAAACGGGCTCAATTTTTTAGTGGATATTGAAGATGCCCAAAAGACAGGTTTTTACCTTGACCAACGTAAAAATAGAGCCATTTGTGCCAGTTATATCCATGAAAATGATAGCGTGTTAGACTTGTGCTGTAACGCGGGCGGTTTTGGTATTTACGCACTCAAAGCGGGCGCAAAAGCGTGTACCTTTGTCGATATTTCAGAATCTGCCATAGCGCAAACCACTGCCAATATTGAGCATAACGCATTAAGTGGCGCAACATTACATGTCAAAGATGTTTTTGCGTTCATGAAAGAGCAAAAATATAAAAATAGCTTCGATATGGTCATCATCGACCCGCCATCCTTCGCCAAAACTAAAGAGCAAGCCGTAGGCGCAAAACGAGGCTTCAAGCACCTTTTAATGGAAAGTACCAAAGCCATCAAAGATGGTGGACTCATCGGCTTTTTTTCCTGCTCGCATCATGTCGGAAGACGTGAACTTTTAGACATCGCCATGGACGTTTCCCATGACCTCAAAGTGCAGTTTATTTTGTTAGAGCAAATGCAACAAGACTCTGACCATCCCTGTTTGATTAACGCAAGCGCATCGTTTTATTTGAATGGGTTGTTGTTGAGGGTGGAGAAGTAAGAAATTTTACATTAAAGCTTCTTGATTTTAATAAAAATGCAATTAAAGACGAAGTATGATAGGCGTTATTTCAAAAAAGGGAACGGATAATGACTGAGCAAGAAAAATGTGACATTTTGCAAAAAGCTAAGATCTGGTTTAAAGACTCAATTATCAAAAACCATATTAAAAATACGATGAAGCTAGCGAACATCAAAGAATTTAATGTGAATCCTTTTTTAGTGGCGTATTTATCTAATTTTTTAGAAGGTAATCATGATCCGATAAGCATCGCTAAAGCTTTAATCTATCCTAGGGTTCTTGGAACATCGATCAATACATCGTTTGGAACCAATATTCAAAAATTTACAGCTACGGTGCTCTCCTCTTTTGGAAGTACGACTTCGGGAATTGATATAGAATTTACCGATATGATTGATGGTGAAAAAAAGTTTTGCCAACTTAAATCGGGTCCAGATACCATTAACAAAGATGATGTTGAAACGATAGCAAAACACTTTAAAGATGTTATTCATTTATCAAGAACCAATGGCGTTAAAATTGGATTTGATAATTTAATCGTAGGTGTCATTTACGGTGAGATGGCAGATTTAAGCGCACATTATAAAAGAATCACACATCAATATTATCATCCTGTTTTCATTGGTAGTGACTTTTGGCACAGACTTACAGGTGATCCTGATTTTTACATTGATTTGATCAAAGCCATTGCAGAAGTCGCAACGGAAGCTGACTTTAAACAGGAACTTGATCATGTTATCGAAGAGCTTGCACAATCAAAATACGTACAAACGCTCTCACAGAATCTCAATTCCTAAGATAAATATTTCAAAATGCAATCTTTTGAGTGCAAAAGATTTTTTTTGATTATGCTTCGATTAAGCAAAAAGTTTAGCCACTATGCTATAATAACCATGTATAATGTTGTGTAAGGTGGGTATTAAATGCAAAGAACATTTTCATTAAATGAAACAGCAGAAATTTTATCAGTCAATAAAGAGACATTGCGAAGATGGGATAATGCAGGTAAATTAAAAAGTATTCGTAACCCCATCAATAATTATCGTGAATACAGACAAGATGATTTAGTCATCTTTGAAAATGCAAAATTACATTTTAATACCATTGCTGATCGATATGTATCTCCTAAAAAACCGTATAAAAGTATTGAATTATTTGCTGGAGCTGGAGGATTGGCTTTAGGGCTTGAAAAGGCGGGGATAGAGCACGCATTACTCAATGAAATTGACAAATATGCTGCTCAAACGCTGAGAAAAAACAGACCTTCGTGGAATGTTGCAGAGGGAGATATTTCACGTATTGATTTTACGCCGTACAAAGATAAAATAGACCTCTTAACAGGAGGATTTCCTTGCCAAGCATTTAGCTACGCAGGAAAACGACTTGGCTTTGAAGATACGAGAGGAACCTTGTTCTTTGAGTTTGCAAGAGCGCTTAAAGAGACGAATGCTCCCGTTTTTTTGATCGAAAATGTTAAAGGGCTTCTTTCTCATGATAATGGGAAAACGCTTAAAACGATGATAGAAGTTTTAACGCAAGAATTGGACTATCATGTATTTGATCCACGCGTCCTCAAAGCTATTTATTATAGAGTTCCACAGAAGCGAGAACGACTCATTCTTGTAGGCATTAAAAAAGAGTATAGAGATAAAGTCTGTTATACATATCCAGAACCGTATCAAAAAATTTATACATTAAAAGATGCTCTTAAAAAAGGTGATTTATACGAGACTGATGTACCTTTGTCTTATGGTCAAACATATCCAAAACGCAAAAAAGAGATTTTAGCAATGATTAAACCAGGTGGATACTGGAGAGACTTACCTGTTGAGCTTCAAAAAGAGTATATGCAAAAAAGTTTTTATCTTGGTGGTGGGAAAACAGGCATGGCAAGAAGAATTTCATGGGATGAACCGAGCCTTACCCTAACGTGTGCACCTGCTCAAAAACAAACAGAACGATGTCACCCTGATGAAACACGCCCCTTTCAAATAAGAGAATATGCACGCATCCAAACTTTTCCAGATGATTGGGAATTTGAAGGTGCTCCTTCGCATCAATATAAACAAATTGGCAATGCTGTTCCTGTTAATTTAGCCGAAGAGATTGGATATACATTGGTTAAATTATTAAATGATATGCAACTATAATAAAAAAATACTAGTCATAAAAACGTATATTTTTAAATGGCTACTTCAAACTTCCCTTCATCAATAAAACGTAAAAATTCTGCTTTAAATTTTGTGCGATTGTTGGCTTGTTGAATCCATGGAAAGTGGATAACGCGTTCTGCCTCTATTATAGGAAACCATGTATTTTGGAGTGCAGGGTCTAACATGCAACGGTCATAAATGGACTCTAGAAAATTCCAAACGATGAAGGCGTAAATGCCATATTCAACCTCTTGTGTAGCGCTTCTTTCAATATTTTGTTGCACTAAATGCGGTTTGGCTAAAGCTTCTTTGAGAATTTCAAAGTACATTTTATCTAGCTCACCATAATGCATTACTTGCATGGTTTTACGATACGTTCGCATCGAGTAGAGCAGGGCAAAAATAGCTAAGGTTGTCGCAATAACACCCATGATGGAGCTAACAGCCGTCCAAAGCGTTTGGTATTCGTCACTTAAAAAAATTTCCATTATTATTCCTTTTTAGACAAGGTTTAAAATTGGTGGTACTGACTGAAGCATTTGAGTAATTCTGGCGTCATCACGTGAACATCCATAGACATTCGTATAAAGCTTTTCAAGCCATGTTTGGAGAGTTTTTTGGGAAACTTCTTTCATGGTGGGATGTATAACAAGCAGCTCCATTGGAGGTGTTTCTTCGCTGCTTTGTGAAGGCAAAATATAATCAAACGGGTCGATTTTTAAGGCGCCCAAACGACGGTAAAATTGCTCTCTTTTTTCGCGAATGACTTGCTCATTAGAGGCTTTTTCGGGTGAGTCGATTTCAATCAGAAGTGCTTTTTCACCATACTGATGGTACAGTGTTTTTAGACTCTCTTTCAAGACAAAAGAACCAAGTCCCATGCCTCTTTGTACTGTACTAACCGCCATATATTCAAGGAGAAAAAAATCTTCACCTAGAGGATGATACATAATAGTAAAACCAACAATTTTTTCGTCATTTAAAATTAAAAAGATTGTATAAGAAGGATTGCTTAGCATGGCTAAAAGGGCTTCAATGCTTTTTTGCTCGCTGGCAGGAAATGCCGTAGAGTAGATGGCATAAAAGCCATCAAAACTCTGTGTATCCGTAGGTGCTAAAGGTTTTACATGTAAAGACATTTAGTTATTTTAAAATGCGTGGTAAGGTAATACCTGTTTGTCCTTGGTACTTACCATGTTTGTCTTTGTAAGTCGTCTCACACGGCGTGTCACCCTCTAAAAAGAGCACTTGCGCGATGCCTTCGTTGGCATAAATTTTTGCCGGAAGTGGTGTCGTATTGGAGATTTCAATCGTGATGTGACCTTCAAATTCCGGCTCAAACGGTGTTACATTGACGATGATGCCACAACGTGCATAGGTACTTTTGCCTAAACAAATCGCCAACACGTTTTTAGGAATGCGAAAGTACTCAACCGTGCGCGCTAACGCAAATGAATTGGGCGGAACGATACAGATGTCGCCTTCAAAATCTATGACATTTTTATCGTCAAATTCTTTGGGGTCTACCACCGTAGAATTGACGTTGGTAAAAATCTTAAATTCACGTCCTACGCGGATGTCGTACCCATAACTGCTTACACCATAACTGACGACATCTTTACCGACTTGACCGTCGCAAAAAGGCTCTATCATACGCTCTTTGAGCGATTTTTCTCGTATCCAACTGTCTGCTTTTAAACCCATAATTTCCCTTAAGTGATCGTATATATTAAGTGTGGTATTATAACACATTTTATGTCATGCCAAAAAATGGCAAATATTTAGGAGAAACCGAATGGACAAAAATGAAATTAGAGAGTTAATGCGTTTTTTTGATAAAAGTGATATTACTAAATTGAAAATCAAAGAGGGTGATTTTAGCATTGAATTACAAAAGGGTTTTGACTGCGGTGTCTCTTATGCTCCTGCTGCCGTATCTACACCGGTTGCGCAAATAGCAACGCCTGTCTCTTCTGCACCAACAGCCGCGATTAGCGCTCCAACAGAAACGGCTATTACCGTTGCTGCAGGTTTGACAGTGAAATCACCCATGGTAGGAACTTTCTATAAATCGCCTGCCCCTGGGGCTGCTCCGTTTGCTAAAATTGGTGATGTGATTCGTAAAGGTCAGCCAATTGGTATTATTGAAGCGATGAAAATCATGAATGAAATTGAAGCAGAATTTGACTGTAAAGTGTTGGATATTCTTGTTGAAGATGGTCAGCCCGTTGAGTTTGATATGCCAATCTTCTCGGTGGAGAAAGTGTAATGAAGATTGAGAAAATTCTTGTTGCCAATCGTGGTGAAATCGCCCTTCGTGCAATAAGAACCATCAAAGAGATGGGGAAGCAGGCGATTGCAGTTTATTCCACAGCGGATAAAGATGCACTCTATCTTCAGCATGCCGATGCAAGTATTTGCATTGGTGGGCCAAAATCATCTGAGAGCTATTTGAGCATTCCTGCAATTATTAGTGCCGCTGAAATTAGCGGTTGTGATGCAATTTTTCCAGGGTATGGTTTTTTGAGTGAAAACCAAACGTTTGTTGAAGTGTGTCAGCATCACAATATTAAATTTATCGGACCTTCTGTGGATTCTATGGTTTTGATGAGTGATAAATCTAAAGCCAAAGAAGTCATGAAAAAAGCGGGTGTTCCTGTTATTTTAGGAAGTGATGGCGCATTAGAGAGTGTTGAAGAAGCCAAAAAATTAGCGGAACAAATCGGTCTTCCTGTCATCGTTAAAGCCAGTGCGGGCGGTGGCGGACGCGGTATGCGTGTTGTAGAGAAGATGGAAGATTTGGAAAAATCGTTTCTTGCGGCTGAAAGTGAAGCACTGAGTGCGTTTGGTGATGGTACGCTCTATATGGAGAAATACATTAAAAACCCACGACACATTGAAGTGCAAGTCATTGGCGATTCCTTTGGCAATGTTGTCCATATCGGTGAGCGTGATTGTTCGATGCAACGACGTCACCAAAAACTCATTGAAGAATCACCTGCGATTGCATTAGATGATAAAACACGTGCACGCCTTCACGCTGTGGCAGTCAAAGCAACGAAATACATCGGTTACGAAAACGCTGGTACGTTTGAGTTTCTTTTAGATGCCGATAAAAATTTCTACTTTATGGAAATGAATACCAGACTTCAAGTCGAGCACTGTGTCAGTGAAATGGTCAGTGGTATTGATATTATTGAATGGATGATTCGCGTGGCAGAAGGTGAAAAGCTTTTTGATCAAAGTGCGCTTACGTTTCGTGGGCATTCAATAGAGTGTCGTATCACAGCAGAAGACCCTGTTAAATTCATTCCAAGTCCGGGTAAAATTACAAAGTACATCATTCCTGGTGGTCGCAATGTTCGTATGGATTCTCATGCATATCAAGGCTATTCCGTACCGCCTCATTATGACTCTATGATTGGCAAACTTGTTGTTTGGGGAGAAAACCGCACACGTGCGATTGCCAAAATGAAACAAGCGCTTAGTGAGTTACAAATTGAGGGCATTAAAACGGTTCGTGATTTTCATTTAAATATGATGGATAATAAAGACTTTATTGAGAATAAGTTCGATACAAACTATCTTTCACGCTATTAACAAGCATTAAAAAAGGGGCTGCTTCCCAAATGGGAGGCAGCCCCTTTTTTTATATATTACGTTTTGAAAAATCTACGGTGCTCTTACCACTTGAATGTTTGCTGAGGATTTTAATTTTTCAAAATACTCTTCAATAGATTTTTGTTCTTTTCCTTCAGCGAGCTTAGAGTAGATGTAGTTTTTTGCGTCTGCAAAAGAAACGGTTTTAATATCGTGTTTATCTTTTACAAAAAACATAACGTAATTTGAGTCAGATTTCACAATGGTAGAAAATTTACCAACCGCAGTTTTGTTTAAAAGCGCTGCTAGGTTTTGATCCATTTTTGTCGCCTCAAACGAAACATCTTTGAGTTCAACATCACTCATTGCACTCATTGGATTATTTTGAATGGTCGCTAAGCTTTGTTGGTTAGTACTGGTATAAATTGTAACATCAAAAGAGCCTGCTTGAGAGAATTCATTTTGATTTTCATTGAAGTACGCGAGTAATTCAGCATCACTGGCTTGTTGCATTTTTGTATTGACAATTTTTTTGTAAAGTTTGTCACGTTGAAGTTTCTTTTTGATATCTTCTTTGTAATCTGCAATCTCAATATTTTTAGAGCGAATCATATTTAAGAAGTCATATTGATTCATTTTATTGCTGATAGCTAGATTTTCAATGTACTGATCTACTTCAAAATTGGTAACATCAATGCCTTGTTTTTTGATCTCAGAGTCTTCTAATTTTTGGCGTACCAAAATATCCAAAGCCTCTTTTTTAGAGAGCTTGAAACGTTGTGAATATTTGTAAACATCGTAGAGTGTAATAGGTTCTTTATTAATAATAAGAGAGACACCATCAAGTGTGCTTGCATTTGCAATAGTGGTTGCGAAAAGTAGGGGCATACACAAAGTTACCAAACTAAACAATTTCAGTTTAACCGTCATCCATAATCCTTTGTTTTAAGAAAAATCGCTATATAATCGTGCTGTATTAAAAATAAGAGGCTACGAATGATAGCATTTTTTTTGGCAAAAAAAATTAAAAAAATGGTTTTATCACTCCTCGTGTAGAATTTTTGTTCTTCTCGTAACAAAATGATACATAATTTTTACATAACTTTGAAAAAAACAGTAAAAGGTGAGTCATGATTGTGACACGTTTTGCCCCCAGTCCGACAGGATATTTACATATTGGAGGGCTCAGAACGGCGCTTTATAGTTATCTATGGGCAAAAAGAAATAATGGAAAGTTTTTACTTAGAATTGAAGATACCGATCTTGCGCGTAACTCCAAAGAGGCTGCAGATGCGATTGTAGAAGCATTTAAGTGGGTTGGACTTGAGCATGAAGGTGAGATTGTCTATCAATCCGAGCGTTTTGATTTGTATAAAAGCTATGTGCAAAAGCTTCTAGATGCAGGCAAAGCGTATAAATGCTACATGAGCAAAGAAGAACTTGATGCCCTTCGCGAAGAGCAAATGGCACGCAAAGAACGCCCACGATACGATGGTAGATACCGTGATTTTACGGGAACTCCACCTGAGGGTGTTGAACCGGTTATTCGTATTAAAGCGCCTACCAGTGGTGTTATTTCATTTGTCGATGGTGTCAAAGGTGAAGTGAGCTTTAATGCAAGTGATATGTTGGATGATTTTATCATCGCACGAAGTGATGGCACACCAACGTATAATTTTGTTGTTGTAATTGATGATGCTTTGATGGGTGTGAACGAAGTCATTCGTGGAGATGATCACCTTTCAAATACACCAAAACAGATTATTTTATACCAAGCATTTGGGTTTGATATTCCTAAATTCTACCATGTACCAATGATTCTCAATCCTGAGGGTAAAAAACTCTCTAAACGTGATGGCGCAATGGATGTGATGGAGTACAAAAAAGCAGGCTATTTACCTGAAACATTGCTCAATTTTTTGATTCGTCTCGGTTGGAGTCATGGCGACCAAGAGATTTTTTCAATGGATGAGATGAAAGTTTTATTTGATCCATCTAACATCAATAAATCGGCTTCTGCGTATAATCAAGAGAAATTGGTTTGGCTCAATACGCATTATATTAAGCAGGCTTCTTACGAGCGTTTGGTGGATGAACTTCGCTATTTTGATGTTGATATTTCATTACATGTAAAAAAAGAGTTGCTTCTTGATGCCCTTCGTGATCGAGCAAAGACATTGGTCGAATTTGCCGCGATGATTAAACAGATTATCGAAGCGCCACAAGCTTATGACGCAAAAGCTATTGAGAAATTTCTGGACACAAAGAGTGTTGAAATTTTAACCCAGTATGTAAATGAGCTCAAAAAGATAAATCCACTTCAAAATGCGGGTGAATTTGAAACATTTACCAAAACATTTTTGGAAAAGAATGGCCTTAAGCTTAAAGATTTAGCGCAAGCCATTCGTATTGCAATGGTCGGAAATTCCGTTAGTCCTTCTATTTTTGAAGTTCTCGAAGTCATTGGATACGAAGACGTCATTAAACGAATTGAAACATTAATATTATTTAAAAGGAGTTCTGGTGAGTAATAAGGGAAAAGTAACGAAAGAAGAGTCATTAGCCTATCATGTCGGTGGCAAAATTGCAATCAATGTTAAAACACGTTGCGATACGGCGAGAGACCTTTCTATGGCCTACACTCCAGGTGTTGCCCATCCATGTTTAGAAATTGAAAAAGATAACGAATTAGCCTATACCTATACCAACAAAGGCAACTTGGTTGCTGTTATTACTGATGGTACAGCCGTTCTCGGTCTTGGCGATATTGGTGCGGTTGCTGGAAAGCCTGTTATGGAAGGAAAATCCGTTCTTTTCAAAAAATTTGCTGATGTCGATGCCTTTGATATTGAACTCGATGAAAAAGACCCTGAAAAAATTGTAGAGATTTGTAAAGCTCTTTCACCGACATTTGGCGGTATTAATTTAGAAGATATTAAAGCGCCAAAATGCTTTGAGATTGAAGAGAAACTCCAAGCGGCTGTGAATATTCCTGTTATGCACGACGACCAACACGGTACAGCGATGATTACCTCCGCAGGTCTTATCAATGCCCTTGAAATCAGTGGCAAAAAAATCGAAGATATGAAAATCGTTGTTTCAGGTGCTGGTGCAGCTGGTATTGCGTGTGCTAAAATGTATAAGCTTTTAGGGGCAAAAAATATCGTTATGATTGATACCAAAGGTGTCATTCATAAAGGAAGAACTGACCTTAACAAATACAAAGCAGAATTTGCCCTTGAAACCAGTGATAGAACTTTAGAAGATGCGATGAAAGGTTCTGATATGTTCTTAGGTCTCTCCGCTCCAGGTGTTGTCACCCAAGAGATGGTCAAATCCATGAATCCATACCCAATTATTTTTGCATTGGCAAATCCAACCCCTGAAATTTTACCAGAAGAAGTCCATGCGGTAAGAGATGACGTTATGATGGGAACAGGTAGAAGTGACTATCCAAACCAAGTGAATAACGTTCTAGGTTTTCCATTTATCTTTAGAGGTGCTTTAGATGTCAAAGCAACCAAAGTGACTGAAGGTATGAAAATGGCAGCAGCGGTTGCGATGGCAAAACTCGCTAAAGAAGAAGTGCCTGATTATGTCAAAGCGGCTTACAATGGCGAAGACCTTAAATTTGGTATCAACTACATTATTCCAAAACCGTTTGATAGAAGAGTTTTTGTATGGATTTCAGCCGCCGTTGCCGAAGCTGCCATTAAAGACGGCGTTGCTCGTGTTACAGACTTTGATATTGGCTTATACAAAAGAGACCTTCAAGCGATTATTGATGCGGAGCAAAAATAAGTGAAAAATGTGCATGTCATTAAGCATCCTTTGATCGAGCATAAACTCTCGATTCTCAGGGATGAAAAAACGGATCCCTTTCAGTTTCGACTTTTAGTCGATGAAATATCCCATTTGATGTTATTTGAAGCAACGCGTGATTTACCGCTTCGTGACATTCAAGTCCAAACGCCTGTTGCGTTGGCAAATACGAAAAAATTAGACGCTAAAATTATGATCTGCCCGATTCTAAGAGCCGCCCTTGGTATGTTGGATGGTATCTTTAAATTGATTCCTGATGCGAGTGTCGGTTTTTTAGGATTTCAGCGCAATGAAAAAACACTCGAAGCAGAGTTTTACTATGCGAAGCTTCCATCTGATCACAAAGAGCGTATAGCGATTATTATTGATCCGATGTTTGCCACAGGTGGAACAGCGATTGATGCAGTGAACTTTTTGAAATCTAAAGGGGTGAAAGATATTCGCTTCTTGGCGTTAGTCTCAGCACCTGAAGGACTGAAACGTTTTTGTGAAGTGCATCCTGATGTACCTGTTTTTACAACATGTATTGATGATGGTCTAAATGAAAACGGCTATATCGTTCCCGGTCTTGGTGACGCGGGCGATAGAGTGTTTAATACCTTAGGCGCATAAACACGTAGGTTATAGTTTTTACATGTAAAACGGGCAAAGCCCGTTTTACTACACTGCTCCTTGGTCAATCATAGAGTCTGCTACTTTTCGAAACCCTGCAATATTCGCACCTAGCATTAAGTTTCCTTCATCTCCAAATTCTTTCGATGTTGCATAAGAGAGGTCAAAAATAGATTTCATAATGTGGCGTAATTTATTGTCCACATCCGCAAAACTCCATTTTTGCATACTCGCATTTTGACTCATCTCCAGTTGGCTTGTTGCAACGCCACCCGCATTAGCCGCTTTTGCAGGACCGTAAAACATCTTTTTAGCAATAATAAAATCCACTGCCCCTGCAGTACTTGGCATATTTGCTCCTTCGTTGATGAGCTTACAGCCGTTTTTATAAAGGATTTGAATGTCGGTGAGATTCAGTTCATTTTGCGTCGCACTTGGAAAAGCTGCAAAGCAAGGGATGCTCCAAACGGCATTGGTTCCATCTGGATATTGTTTGACAGGGATATAAATCGCCTCAGGGTGGACTTTGAGGTACTCACTTAAATCTTTCCTGGCAATCTCTTTGACGGCTTTAAGGGTATTAAAATCAATGCCATTTTTATCGTAAATCATGCCGCGCGAATCACTGCATGTTACAGGCGTTGCACCAAGATCGTAGAGCTTTTGAATCGTATAAAGAGCGACATTTCCTGCTCCAGAGACCGTGCATATTTTACCTTTGAGCGAGTCGCCATTGCGGTTGAGAATATTTTCTGCAAAATAAACAGACCCATACCCCGTTGCTTCGGTACGTGCGAGTGAACCACCCCAGTTAAGTCCTTTGCCTGTGAGTACACCCTCAAATCGCGATGTGAGACGTTTGTACTCTCCAAACATGTAGCCAATTTCGCGTCCTCCCACACCGATGTCGCCTGCTGGAATGTCCTTAGTCTCTCCAATGTGTTTGGAAAGTTCGACCATAAACGATTGGCAAAAGCGCATAATTTCGCCTTCGCTTTTTCCTTTAGGGTCAAAATTACTGCCGCCTTTTGCACCACCGATGGCAAGTCCCGTGAGGGAGTTTTTAAAAATTTGCTCAAAGCCTAAAAATTTGATGATACCAAGATTAACACTGGGATGAAAACGAAGACCGCCTTTGTAAGGTCCAATGGCAGAATTGAATTGGACACGATAGCCTATATTGGTTTGGATTTTCCCTTGGTCATCCATCCAGACCACACGAAACAGAATTTGGCGTTCAGGAATGACGATACGCTCTAAGATATTGTACTGATCGTATTTGGGTTCAGCTTGAATCAAAGGTTCCAAAGAGGTTAGAACCTCTTCGACAGCTTGGTAAAACTCGGTTTGACCGGGGGTACTTTGGATAGTAGATTGCAATACACGTTCGAGATACTTTTTCACTGACATGCGAATCCTTTTAGATAAGAGTATTAGTCGCTACGTTTTTTAATCCTCTGTGCTTTTTTCAAAAAGAGCGAAAGGGCTTTTTGCTCTTTCTTTTGTATAGTATAGCTAATAAATTTCAGATAATCACGAATATCTTCTGGCTTAATGTCCCGCTCTTTGGCATAGGTATCTAAAATGTAACGAGGAATTTTAATAGGGGCTTTGATAAATCGTGTTGCAAGCTTTTTATAAAATGTTTGATTGTGATTGACACAAAAGCGAGCAAAAACAAAGGGAAGATGAAAGCGCTTGTTCCAAATTTCGCCCAAATCGAGGTATTGCTCAGGCTCTTTGAGATACAGTCTGAGTGCACGATCTCCAATGAATACTTCACCTTGCAGTTTTAAAACGCGACTGAGCATATTAGACGTTGCAGAAGCAGGGTCACTTTTGGCGACGCCCTCTTTGATAATAACGCTTTTGACATTTTTTTGTGCCACGATGCCAATATTTAAAGAGGTAATACCTCGTCGTTTACTCTCAATGCTTGAAATAAATGCCGCATCCACTCTACGCGTTCTAAATTTACGATTGATAGAGGATGGAACCGCTTTTTGATGTTCGCACGAGCGTTTGAAAGCATTTTGAAGTGAAGACTTTTTCAAAAAAACATGAAACGGAAGAAGATTGATATAATCTATCTTTCCAAAGACCATGAAGACTCCTTTGGAATATAAAATAAAAATAAGATTATACCCAAGCTTCATTAATAAAGCATTGCACTAAGAGGGTTTATATTTGTATCTTGGTACAATAAAGGAGAAAAAATTTGAGGATTACAAAGAAATGGTAGATTCGCTTTTTACTTTTGAAGCAATGATGGCGCTTGCGACTTTGACGGCATTAGAGATTGTACTGGGAATTGACAATATTATTTTTATCGCGATTTTAGTGGGTCGATTACCAGAACATCAACGAGACAAAGGCAGAATTTTTGGTTTGGGTCTTGCAATGCTGACACGTATTATGCTTCTTTTATCGCTTTTTTGGATTATGCGATTGACACAACCTCTTTTTACGGTATTTGCGCAAGAGATTTCAGGGCGTGATTTAATTTTAATTGTGGGAGGACTTTTTTTATTGGCAAAATCCACAATGGAAATCCATCATGATATAGAAGAAGATGACGATGAAGAAGAGAAAGAGCTCAAAAAAAGCGCACGTGGTTTTTTCAATACACTCATTCAAATAGCCATCTTAGATATTGTGTTTTCACTGGATTCTGTCATTACTGCGGTGGGTATGGCGAATAATATTCTCATTATGATTTTAGCCGTCGTGATAGCTGTTGGCGTCATGATGTTTGCGTCCAAAGCGATTTCCGATTTTATTGACGCCAATCCAACGATTAAAATGTTGGCACTCTCTTTTTTGATTTTAGTCGGTGTGACCCTCATTGCAGAAGGACTTGATTTTCATATTTCTAAGGCTTATGTCTATTTTGCGATGGCTTTTTCACTGGCTGTGGAATCCATCAACATTTACAGTCGTAAGAAAAAAACCAAAAAAAGAGTGCTTAAAGCAACCAAAAAAGAAGAAGTAGTAGCATGATTTCCTTATTTAATAATTCTAATGCATTTGCCATTGACCTTGGAACCAATAATACACTGGTGTATCAGCCTCGTAAAGGCATTATCCTTGATGAACCAACTTCGATTGCGTTTGATTTGAAACGAAGAGCTTTTTTTGATTGTGGTGTTATGTCAAAAGCAATGACAGGCAAGAGTCCTCAGAATATTGAAGTGATGCAGCCCCTTTCTAAAGGAGCGATTGCCAATTTAACGGTTGCGAAAGCGTATATCAAAGAGGTCATTCGTCGCATTACTTCCAATCGTTTTTTCAAGCCGATGATTGTGGTCAGTGTTCCAAGCGACTTAAATGCAATGGAGCGCAGCGCGGTCATTGAAGCGGGACGTGAAGGCGGCGCTAAAAATGTGATGCTTTTAAAAGACCCTTTTGCAGCAGCGCTTGGTTCTCAACATGCAATTGAATATCCTGAGGGTGTTTTAGTGCTTGATATTGGTGCTGGCGTGAGTGAAATTTCACTGATTTCATGCAATGGTATTGTGATGAGTAAATCGCTTCGTGTTGCAGGAAATGACATTGATGAAATGATTCATGACTATTTTAAAGAGCATAAACGCGTATTGATTTCACAAGCCGATGCTGAAACCCTTAAAAAAGAGTTAGGTGATTTGTTTGTACATGAAGAAAAAACCATGACCATTAGTGTTAAAAGCATGGTGACAAGGCTTCCTGAAACGTTTTGTGCCAGCTCGGTGGATGTCCGTAACGCCATGATGCCTATTGCGGATAAAATTGTAACGCTTGTTCACAGTATGTTGGCTCAATTACCACCCATGTTTGCACAAGATATTTATGACCAAGGTATCGTTCTTACAGGCGGTTCTTCCATGCTACAAGGATTGGATCGTTATATCAGCGAACGACTCGATATTCGTGTCAATACCGTTCAAAATCCGCTTCAAAATATCATTTTAGGGGCGGGAAGAACCTTAGAAGATAACCGCTACACCGATCTTTTAGGCGCCTAAAGTAGTCGTATTCCTCATACCTTAGACGTAGGTGTTGGTGCACGCCTGCGCCAAATCTTTCAACACTTTTTTTCTTCTTGTAACCATTTTGTAGATTATTTCAAGTAAAGTTTTTGTGAAATTTACGTAGTTGTTACATTCAAATGAAGGAAACAAGAATGATTAAAGTGTTGTTCGTGTGTATTCAAAACAGCGCACGCAGTCAAATGGCGGAAGCATTACTCAAAAAATACGGTGGAGATGCTTTTTTAGTCGAGAGCGCTGGGCTAGAACCAGGTGAGCTCAATCCTCTAGCGGTGGATGCTTTAAAAGAAGAGAGCATTGATATAAGCGGTAAAAAAACACATTCGGTCTTTGATTTTTACAAAGAGGGAAAGTTGTTTCACTATGTCATTACCGTGTGCGATGAAGAGAGTGCTCAAAAATGTCCTATTTTTGCGGGTCAAACCAGCCGTTTACACTGGAGTTTTAAAGACCCTAGTCGCTTTGAGGGAAGTTACGAAGAGAAATTAGCGCAAACAAAAAAAGTTAAAGAAGAGATTAAACAAGCGGTTCTTAGCTTTATTGAATCACTTGAATCAGCAGAGTGAGGCGTTTATATTAAACGCTTCATTGGTAAGTGCATGTCTATAATATATCAATATATCTTGATATAAAGATAAATTTATGCTACGATTTCATTGATAATAATATGTGAAGGTTATCGATGAAAAAAGTTCTTATTCTCTGCACCGGCAATAGTTGTCGAAGCATCATCGCTGAAGCACTTGTGAATGCCCATTTAGAAGGTATTGAAGCCTACAGTGCGGGTGTGCGTGCCAGTGGAAAAATCAATGCGTATGCCAAGAAAATCCTTGAAGAAGAGGGTATATGGGATGAGCGTTATCATTCTAAAACCGTGGATGAGGTTCTGGACATCGACTTTGATTTAGTTGTAACTGTATGTGACCATGCCAATGAAACGTGCCCGATGTTCCCGCGTCCTATTAAAAAAATGCATGTTAGCTTTTCTGACCCAGATGGTAAAGATTATGGTGCTTTTATTTTTACATGTAAAGCCATTGAAGCAGAACTTTTACCGATTATACAAAAGGAACTAAGCGATGTTTAGTCTTTGGGAAAAAATGGTCGATGCGCTTGTTTATGGAATCATGGGTATGGATGCTGCCACCAAAAGTGCGCAAGCTGTTCATTTTTTTATCTTCGATACGATTAAAATTTATCTGCTTCTTATCAGCATTATTTTTATCATCTCTTTTTTACGCACCTTTTTCAATACCGAGAAAATTCGTGTCTATTTACAAAAACGAAGCAGCTTTATGGGAAATATTTTAGCAGCACTTTTTGGCATCATCACGCCGTTTTGTTCGTGTTCTGCCATTCCTCTATTTTTAGGCTTTATGCAAGCACGCATTCCGATGGGCATTACGTTTAGTTTTCTTATCTCTTCTCCTATGAACAATGAAGTCGCTATTGCGCTTTTATTTGGTCTTTTTGGTTGGAAAGTCACCGCTTTGTATATAGGTTTTGGGCTACTTGTAGCCATTGTGGGCGGTTTTGTTGTTGGAAAGCTTGGCCTTGAACGCTATGTGCTCATTCCTGTGACGCCGATGCAAGGAGAATTAGAAGCGGTAATGATTACACTGAGTTTTTCTAAGCGCTTGAGGGAAGCTTGGCAAAATACCGCAGAAATTTTCGGCAAGATTTATCCGTATGTACTCATTGGTGTGGGTGTGGGCGCGTTTATTCATGGGTTTGTCCCCACTGAGTTGATTGTTGCGTATACAGGCGAGAACAGATGGTACAGCGTGCCGCTAGCTGTTATCATGGGTGTACCGATGTATGCCAGTGCGGCAAGCGTTTTACCGCTCATTGAAGTTTTAACCTCAAAAGGGATGCTTTTAGGCACGGCTTTGAGTTTGATGATGGCCATTACCGCGCTCAGTTTGCCTGAAGCGTTGATTTTAAAACGCATTTTACATGTAAAACTCATTGCGATTTTTTTTGGCATTGTAGCAATTGGAATCATAGGTGTCGGGTATTTATTTAATGCACTTCTTGGATGATTTTTACGACACATCGCATGCGTATTTTGTGTTATAATCGGCTTTTCAAGGAGTATGTATGCGTTTAAAAACAAAAGTCGTTGTTGTTATTGCGGGATTATTATTGGGTGTTTCGATTGCAGGGTCAATTATAAACTATATGAAAAATGTTGAAAATACGCAAAAACAGCTACAAAATACCTCTTTGCCGTTATCGGTAGATAATATTTACACGGAAATTCAACAGCGAATGATTGAACCACTGCTTGTCTCTTCGTTGATGTCGCATGATACATTCTTGCGCGATTGGATTATGAATGGTGAAAAAGATATTAATGGTATTGTGCGGTATTTGACCGAAATTCAACAAAAATATGATGTGTTTACGACCTTTTTGGTTTCTGATAAAACGAAAAACTATTACCATCCAAGAGGGTTGATTGATGTCGTCAATGAAAAAAACAGTGCTGATGCATGGTATTTTAAATTCAAAGCGCAAGACGAGCCGTATGAAATTAATCTAGACCATAATGCAAATTTGGGTGATTTTTTGGTGATGTTCATTAATTACAAAGTAATGAATTATAAAAAAGAGATGATTGGTGCCACAGGTGTGGGTGTACGTCTTTTAAACATCGAACAGATGCTCAATTCGTTTAAAACAAAATACCAATACGATGTCTATTTTGTAGACCCCACAGGAGAGATTACACTGTTTTCAAAAGCGCTCAACAAGCGCGGTAATATCTCTAATATACAAGGGCTTAAAGAGATCAAAGAGACTGTTTTCAACGGGCATCAAACCCAATTTGAGTACAAAGATGACACCAATGAGTATCTGCTTAATACAAAATATATTGAAAAACTCAAGCTTTATCTGTTTGTTGAAATTAATAAAAAAGCGTATATGGATGATCTTAAAAAGACATTTTATACCAATTTGTTGGTATCGCTTTTGGTCACGCTTTTGGTCACGCTTATTATTATTTATACCATCAATTTGTATCAAAAACAGTTGGTGCAAATGGCAAATGAAGACTCTCTGACGGGTTTAGCCAATCGAAGACAATTCAATAACTCCTTTGATAAGTTGATGAAGATGTACCACAAAGGGGTTAATCACATTGTCCTTATTTTAATCGATGTGGATGATTTTAAAGAGATAAACGATGCGTTTGGGCATCTTGTGGGAGACCAAGCGTTGGTAAGAATCGCTGAGATTTTAAAAGAGCAACTGCGCCAGACGGATTTGGTTGCACGTTGGGGCGGAGAAGAGTTTGCAGTATTGCTCAATGATGTCAGCAAAGAAAAAGCGACTGAAATTGCTCAAAAACTTTTATACGCCGTCAAAGACGATGCGTCGCTTCAAACACTGCTTCAAAAACCGCTGACGATTAGTTTAGGTTTAGGAGAACTCAGGAGTGCTGATAGCCAAGATGGCTTAGTGCAAAAAGTTGATAAAGCCCTTTATGCGGCTAAGACACGTGGAAAAAATCAACTCGTTATTGTATAAAGGAGAGATCATGTTCAAATGTTTTGCAAGCCTTGTTATTGTGAGTTGTTTTGCATGGGGCGCTTCAACACCGGTCTCGTTTGAGGAGTATTTAAGCCATTTTGACTACTCAGAACGTGCGGATATGAAAGTGAAGACACCCGAGATGCTCGCACTTGTGGAAGAGGGGAAAGCCATTGTGATTGATGTGAGATTTGCTGAAGAGTATGAGGTGTGGCATTTTAATTTTGCGAAAAATATCCCTTTGAATGAACTACCGAAGCGATTGAATGAGTTGCCAAAAGATAAACTCATTATCACCGCATGCCCGCATAATGACAGAGCCAATTTAGCACGAATATTTTTAGTACTCCATGGTTATAACGCAAAATATTTGAACGATGGGCTTCTTAAAACAGCCGATTTTTTGCGAGGAGAGAGTGCACAAGAATTTTTAGAAGCGTTTAAAAGCTCAAAGGAGTAACGATGAAGATAGAAGTTTTAGGAACAGGCTGTGCAAAATGTCAGACACTGCTTTTACATGTAAAAGAAGCAGTGGCACAAAAAGGCATGTTTGCACAGATAGAGAAAGTTGAAGATATGATGAAGATTTTAGAGTATGGCGTAACCTCTACACCTGCTTTGGTCGTTGATGGTCGTGTGGTGAGCAGTGGAAAAGTCTTGAGCACGGAAGAGATTACAGCATTATTGTGAGGATGGGTACATGAATGTGAGTGAAAAAGCATTGGAGCATTTTTCCAATGGATATGTGTGCAGTGAAGCGGTTTTAAAAGCCATCGCAGAACATCATGGCATCGACTCGCCTTTTATTCCCTCTATTGCTTCTGCTTTTGGCAGTGGAATGGCACGAACAAAAGGTGGATTGTGTGGCGCATTTAGTGGCGGGATGATGGCATTGTCACTGTTACAAGGGCGTACACAAGCTGATGCACCCAAAGAGGAGCTGTACCACAATGTACAAACATTCAAAGCACGTTTTGAAGAAGTGTATGATACATGTGAATGTGCCGAATTGCTGGGATTTTCTCTTAGCGATGCAGATGCAGGTACAAAATTTCACGAGGGAAATTGCAAAGCGTGCAAATGCGACCAGTATGTTGCTTTTGCCGCCAATGAAGTAGAAAAACTTTTTACATGTAAAACAAAAGAGCCCTAAGACGGGCTCTTTTACGCTTCAATCCAACCGCCGCCTAAGACGAGATCATCTTGATATACCACAAGTGCTTGACCACTAGCCAGTCCAAAAACACTCTCTTGGAGTTCTGCGATGATTTTGCCATCGGCCACTTTGACGTAAGCTTGAACTTGTGGACTTCGGTAGCGTACTTTTATGCCGTACACGCCTTCTTTAAAGGCCTCTCCTAACGAGAAGTTTTCTGCCACTACTTTGGTCTGACGCAGGTCATCTTTTGTACCTGCAACGACGGTATTGGTCTTCGCGTCGATGCCTACCACAAAGTGCGGGTCGTGCGCTCCATTGATAGTAAGACCCTTTCGTTTGCCAATCGTGTAGTGCATATAACCTTTATGTTCGCCAATGACATTGCCTTTGACATCTTTGATAGCGCCTTTTTGATCGACGTTGATATGTTTTTTCAATACTTCAATATACGTGTCGGTGACAAAGCAAATCTCTTGGGATTCTTTGTAACTCTCAAGCGTGCCTAGCCACGGTAATTCTTTGAGGGCAATGGGTTTGATGTCATTTTTCAGCATGCCACCCAATGGGAAAATAATCTTTTCAATCACCTCTTTTTTAAGCCCAAAGAGGAAATAACTTTGGTCTTTACTCATATCAAATGCTTCTTGAATATGTCCCTCTTTGATGCGTGCATAATGCCCTGTGGCAATTTTCTCGCATCCCATTTCCATCGCTTTTTCAAAGGCAAACCCGAATTTCATGCGCGGGTTACAAAAAGCACATGGATTAGGCGTTAAGCCTTGTTCATACGAGCGGACAAAATAGTCATACACATGCTCTTTAAAGAGCGCTTTGGCATCAATCACATGGGTCTCAATGCCCAAATGGTGGCTCACTTTTTCAATGTTGGCGATATTGATGGCATGTTTTTTCTCATCGTCATGGAGTTTGAGGTAAATGCCAATGACCTCGTGACCTTCATTTTTGAGCAAGTAGGCAGAGTAACTGGAGTCAATACCTCCACTCATTAATAATGCAATTTTCATAATAGTTCTCTCTTTTATTTTCATTTTGACACGCTTTTAAAGCAAAGCTTCAAAAGCTACGCTAACGCTGAGTTTGCTTCGGCAGCAAGCCCACGCCACGCTTAAAATCGACGTCTAAAGAGTAAAAGTCTTTACGTTTCGTGTTAGCCCAACATGGGGCACCTAGAGTTCATTTTTGACACGCTTTTAAAGCAAAGCTCTAAAAGCTACGCTAACACTGAGTTCACTTCGGCAGTGCGCCCAGGCTACGCTTTAAAAAAGTTCAAGGCTAAATTTTTAACATTTCTTTACATGTAAAGATTTAAAAGGCAGGGGAAGTTAAACGTTTAGCATTAAAACATGGGGAATTTTGAAGAGGCTGGAGCTGGTGAAGGGGCTCGAACCCCCGACCTGTTGATTACGGATCAACTGCTCTACCAGCTGAGCTACACCAGCGCGATGAAATTTTACCCCATGTTTACTTTTTTTATTTTAAAACAGACCCTTTTGAGTGAATTTAGGGTTTACATGTAACGCTTTTCATTCACTCAAACGCTTAAACATCAAAAATATAGTTCTCTTTAGGTTCGTTATCTTTCCATGAAGCAGTCTCTTCTATTGTCAACGCTTGGTCAATATCTGCGAGTAAATCTTCTACATCTTCAATGCCCACAGAGAGGCGAATCATCCCCTCAGTCAGCCCAAACGCTGCTTTTTGTTCCGTGGAATACTCCGCATAAATCGTATGATACGTTGCAATTGCTAGGGATTTGTTGTCTTGAACGTTTGTGCCTCGCTTGATGATGTTGAGGCGGTTTAAAAAAGCATACGCGCTCTCTTTGTCTTTAAAGCTAAAGCTGATAATGCCGCCACCGCCGCTAAACTGTTTAGACGCGTTAGCAAACGCCGATGAACTCTCTAAAAACGGATACTCAACGCTAATGATTTCGGCTTTACTTTGTAAATGTTGTGCGACTACCAGTGCGTTTTGACAGCTTCTTTGCACTCTTAAATCCAGTGTTTCAAGCCCAAGGGAGAGCAAGTAAGCACTTTGCGGTGAAAGCGACGCACCTAGATTTCGGTAGGTCTCTTTACGAAGACGCGCCATAAAGGCATTAGGACCAAATTTTTTATAGTAGGATGCCAAATTCGCGTGATTTTTCCAGTTAAATGTGCCATTATCGACAATCAAGCCACCTAAAACATGCCCACCGCCACTGATGTACTTGGTCGCGGAGATAATCTCAATATCCACGCCGTGTTTTTTTGCATCGAAAATATTCCAAGGCGTTGCGGTTGTATCGACGATAAAAGGCACATTTTGCTCTTGTAACACATCTTTAATCGCCCCAAAATCAGGCACGATGAGTTGTGGATTGCTGATACTTTCACAAAACAAAAAACGTGTTTTATCATCAATATTCGCTTTAATGGTTTCTAAATCGCTCAAATCCACATAACGCACTTCCACTCCAAAATCGCTCAAAAGTGTTTGGAAAAGAGAGAGCGTGTTGCCAAAAAGATACTGGGTCGTGATGATGTTATCGCCACTTTTTAACAGCGCAAAAAAAGCATTGGAGATGGCTGCCATACCTGTTGCCGTTGCAATAACTCCAAACGCACCACTGATAGCTTTGATTTTAAGCTCAAATTCTTCAATGGACGGATTGGAAGAGCGTGTATAGACATGCCCCATTTTTTGACCTTTAAAAACAGCCTCTAAATCTTCTGCTTTTTCAAACTCAAAGGCTGAACTTTGGTAGATGGGAAAGCGCATCGCGCCATATTGGTCTTTGTGTGCAGGTTTGGCATGCAATGCTTTGGTCGTAAATCCCATAAAATATCCTTCTTTGTATGGCTAATTAGCTTTGAAATAAACCCTCTCAGGGCATGGCCCAGACACGATGTGTTCCCCGAAACGCTCACGCTTCGTCCCATCGGCTGGGGGGTGTCTCGTTCAGGTTTTTTCTACGCGATTAGCCTTTACATGTAAATAATTTTGCCGCTATTTTCAGCGGGCAGTATGTTCTCACGTGCGACGCACTCACCGATGATTAAGACCGCTGGTGTGGCACAAAGTGTTGCCATTTTATCTAATTTTCCCACAGTTCCTACTATAGTCACTTGCTCAGGTAGGTCTATTTTTGAGACAAATGCCGCGGGAAGATTCGGGTCGATGCCTTCTTTTGCGATAGAAGCTTGGATTTTACCGGCAAAACTGTGTGCCATTAAAACGATGACGGTGTGCAAGGGTTGTTTTAAAATACGCACCCAATCATCGTTAAACAGCGTTTCTCTCAGGTGCGCTGACACGATGGTCACGCCTTTTGAGATGTCACGTATGGTCGGCACAATGCCTGAAACCGTGCAGGAGCGAAGCGCTGAAGTAATGCCATTGATGACCTCAAACGCGATGTCCTGTTGGCTCAAAACCTGCTTCTCTTCGCCGAGTCTTCCAAATAAAAGCGGGTCGCCCCCTTTGAGTCGTCCGACAACGAGTCCTTGTTTGGCGTATTCCACCAAAAGCGCATTGATTTCATCTTGGCTTTTGGAGTGAAATCCTTTTTTCTTACTGACATCAACAATTTTACAAGAAGCAGGGATTAAAGCTTGAATCTCTTTGGAGACCAAAGCATCGACCAATGCAACGTCTAAAAGCTCAAACGCTTGGAGTGCATCAAGGGTGAGATTTCCGATATAACCTGTCCCACACCCAATGAGAAAAACCTTTCCCGCACCTGCTTTAGCAATGCTTCGCAGGTTTTCAAGGTCACGCTCAGGCTTTTTGCGTTCAGTTTTGAGCCGCTCAATCAAAGAGGTCAAATCGCGTGGTAAAATGCGTTCAATCTTGTCACGAATCACTTGTGCCAACGTGGGTGAACTGCCGCCACTGCTGACCGCGACTTGAATGTCCCCACGACGCGTAAGCGCGCTAAAGTAAAAATCGCACAGTTCGGGGACATCTACAACATTGAGCCAAAAGTGAAGCACGGGTTTAAGGGCAACCAAACGCGCAGTCACCTGCTCATTTCCTGTGGCGTCGATAATCACCTCAAACCCCTCCGCGTCTTTATCTTCAAACGGTTTACATGTAAAGATTTTGGATGAAAAATAGTCATCCAAAACCTCAAGGGCTACAATCTCATATGCAAAATCAAGGCTATCGAGCACGCGTGCTTTTTGGGCGGCGACTTTACCCGCACCAATGAGAAGCGTTTTTTTGGGCGTTAGCGCGATACCTAAGGTACTCATTTTTTCACGATCCTTACGCGCCAGCCATTACCCTCTTTGGTGGTGGCTTCGACTTTATGTCCTTCGCCCGCGACGGATTTTGGTACATTGTCTATCGGAGCGCCATCATCAAGCAATATTTCTAAAACATCACCGCTTCCGATTTTGGCAAGCTCCATCTTGGTTTTGACGAAGTTCATCGGACACGCCACACCGCTGAGGTCTTTAAAATGCACCGCTTTGTCTTCTGTTGGAATTGCTACTTTCGCGGCTGCGAGCTCTTTTTCTTTGGCAAATTTGAGCGTGTGGTCCATGCTTTCATAAAGCTTCATCACCTCTTCGGCAAGTTCTATCGCTTTTTCATCGGCATCACCTTCTAGCATTGTGCCAAAATACGCGTTGAGTAGCGTTGTGTCGATAAAATGCGTTTTAAACGCTTTGAGAACGCCCGCTTTATCGCGTGCATCTTCGCCTCGTGTGACTAACAGCATACGCGCCGATAAAAGACGAATCAACTCAAAATCTTTTTCCTCTTTCTCCAGTGCTTCTTTGAGCGCTTTTTTGTCGGCTTCGATAAGGTCGTACATCCCCGCACTACATTCGCCCATACCTCTACCTTTGAGAGAAAAAAGCTCTACGGCATCGTAATCAAAATACGGATTTTTATCCTCTTTGAACGAAGGAATATCGACGTATTTTTTGCTGATTTCGGTGATGATGGCAAGTCCCCCATCGTCAATCCAGTCGGCAAAACTTTCATATGCTTTTACATGGTTAAGCCATGTATCCAACACTTCTTCCACAAAAGCAGGTACATGAAACGCCGCGACATCGCCCGCTTTTTGAGCATAAACGCTTCCTTCACCGCTCGTGCGAGAACCCGCGACGACGTTGTAGGCTGGGTAAGAGTAGCCTTCATTCCGTTGGACTTTTCCAAAAAATCCAAGGTCGCCGATGAGGTGTTTTCCACAACTGTTTGGGCAACCTGATAAATGGATTTTGAAACCTTGAAGTGCGTCATAATCGCGTTCGTCTAGAAGTTTGCTCAAACGCTTTTGAATCGCATCCACTGCACCACGAGGACGTGCAATGCCAAGCTGACACGTCGCCGCCCCTGTACATGCGACCATATCACCAAAGAGCGTTGGGCGTACGACATCTTTGGAAAAATGTTGCAAGATGTCATGCAAACTTGCCATTTGTGGTGCGGTGAGATTGCGAATATAAAGGTTTTGGTCTCCCGTAAAACGAAGCACGTCTTCTCCAAATGGAAGCAGCGCGTTTGCTAGGGCACGAGCATTATTGAAGTGAATATCTCCCAAATGCACAGGCACTTTACAGCCATAAAGCCCCGCTTGTTTTTGGGCGTAAACGTAACGATTCCACCATTTTTTGATGTTTTCTGGCACAACGAAAGGCTCATGTGTGGTATCGCCCACGGTTCGCTCAATCGCTTCAATGTCCATCTCCCAATCACCTTTGGCGCGTACATCATTTAGTTCCACTTCTAGGAGTTTGTTAAACTCTTCCAAGCCCAAATCTTCAAATAAAAAGCGAAGACGCGCGGCATGTTTGTTTTTACGGTTGCCGTATTTATCGAACACTTGTTTGATGGCTTGCGCGTATAAAAAAGTTTCGGTATCGGGTATAAAATCACGCAATTTTGTTCCTAAACGAGATTTTGCACCCATGCCGCCCGCGGTAAAGAGTTTAAAGCCTTTCACACCATCTTGAATCTTCGCGATAAAGCCTACATCGTGAATCGTCGCGTAACCGCGGTCTGCTTCTGAACCACTAAACGTGATTTTGAATTTGCGAGGAAGTGCAAACGAGTCTTTTTGTTCTAGCATTTTAGAAGTAATGGCAAGCGCATAAGGAGAGACATCAAAGACTTCATCTTGTGCCGTGCCTGCGAGTGGGTCTGCCATAACATTTCGTACCGTATTGCCACCGCCACCGCGACCACTTAGGCTGATGGAGTGCAATGTTTCGATGATGCTGATAATGTCTTCTATTTTGACATAGTGCAGTTGCACGCCACCGCGCGTCGTGATATGAAGGCTTTCATGGGCATATTTTTCCGCCAAATCTGCCAGCGTTAAAAGCTGTTTTGGAGTGAGAATACCCCCTGCGAGTTTAATGCGCACCATAAAGGTATTGGCTTCTCTTTGCTCGTACACACCAAAAGGCACGCGCATTGTTTTGAATGTCAGGTCATCGAGTGTACCTGCTAAAAAGTCGGCATGGTTTTTTTTAAAAACTGCGAGGTCATCGTAGACCAATTGAGGAATTTCATACTTGCTCATAATCGTAACTCCTTGTTGTTACATGTAAACGTTTTGATGCAGAAGTCGCGTAGAAAAAATCCGAATAAGACACCTTGAGCCGATGGGACGAATAAACAGAGTTTTTCGGGTTCCCATCGTATCTAGGCCGTGTCGCAAGAGGATTTATTTTGAAAGCTTACTTCTGCATTACTCTAAAATAATTTCAATTTCTTCTTTTTCAACCGTTTTATTTTTGATAATAAAGGACTTCATATCAGGTGCGTCACCCGCAAGTGAGATAATAATATAACTTACATTGGGGTCGTATGCCAAGCGAATATCCTCTTCACTGGGGCGTGCGGGCGTTTCTGGGTGAGAATGATACACCCCAATTAAACGCAACCCCTCTTTTTGCGTCTTTTTAAACGCGTCAAACTGCTCCTGAGGGTCAAAGCTAAAATGCTCATTGCTCGCGTCGGTATTTTGCATCGGAATAACGTATTTGACTTCGCCATTCAGTCCAGCTAAATACCCACACGCCTCGATAGGGTTGTCTTTGAGTGCATGGAGAATCATCTCGTTGTACGCACTTTGAGGAATTTTTATCATAGTTTTGCCTCGCAGACCACCGCTTCGTAATCTTTAATTTCTTTAATGCCTTCGCCTCCACAGACACGACATTTTGGATTTTTCTTGAAATTGACATTTCTAAAATTCATCGTTTTGGCATCAAACGTTAAAAGTCTGTTATACAAAGGCTCACCAACGCCAACGATGTATTTGAGTGCTTCGGCGGCTTGAATGGTTCCAAGCATACCCGCAACAGCGCCTAAAATGCCCGCACTTGAACATGTGGGAATCGCATTGGCTGGCGGAGGGCTGTCAAACACACATGCGTAACATGCACTCTCATGGGGTTTAATCGTCATCGTTTGTCCACCAAAACGCAAAATACCACCGTGTGAATAAGGTACGTTTGCCAAAACACACGCATCATTGATGAGAAATTTTGCCGAAAAGTTGTCGGTTCCATCAATAACAAAATCATACCCCTTAACGATGTCAAGGATGTTTGACGCATCTAAAAATTTCTGATACACCGTGACTTTGACATTGGGATTAATCGCTTCCATTTTGGCTTTGGCTGAGAGTACTTTAGGCACACTCACTTCGGCTGTCGTGTGAATGACTTGACGCTGAAGGTTGCTTAAATCGACCACATCACCATCGACAATGCCGATTTCCCCCACACCTGCCGCGGCAAGATAGAGTGCCACAGGAGAACCAAGTCCACCTGCACCGATGACAAGCACTTTTGAATTTGAAATCTTCTCTTGTCCTTCGATGCCCACGTCTTGAAGGATAATATGGCGTGAATAACGCTCTAACTCTTCATCAGTAAAATCTCTCACGCGCCACCTCCCATAAAATATAAAAAGTTAATTTCATCGCCCGCTTTAAGTACGGTTACTGCATGCTCTTCTTTGGTTAAAAACTCATCGTTGAGTTGAACGGAAACCATCTCTGGCATTTCAACATTTTCAATAATCAGTAGCTCAGAAAGAGCAATGCCATCCTTAATCTCTTTTACGTCGCCGTTAATGGTTAATTTCATGTCTATCCTTTGTATATCAAATTTAAAAGCACCAAAGGTGCGCGGGCACTCTGCCGAAGATAACCCCGTGTTTAACGTAGCTTTGAGAGCTTTGCCCTCAAAGCGTGTTAAGAGTTCTTTTTAGAACTCATCTTAATGGAACTGATGTGGAAAATATTTACGAAGCAGGGCAAAAAGCTCTTCTTCAAACTCCGCATTTTCGCCAGCTTTTCCAACTAAAGTCGATGCCAGCGGATGCGTTTTCGTACGACGATTCGCGTAAGGCTCCAGCACTTCCGTGATAATGCCACCACCGGCAATATCATATTCATCGACGATAACGAAACGTCCCAATTTTTGGTTTTCGTCAAATTGTTCCATCGCTAAAATATCATGCAAACGAAAAACCACGTTGGCGGCTTCATGACGACCCACACTTGGTTCATCGGCGCGGTCTAGCGTATCGCCATCAATCACGCGTTTAATCTCTTCAAGATAGATGGTACTTTGTGCCGAACCTATCTTGATTTTATACGGTTTATCAAGCTCCAAAGGTTTGGCGCCCAACCAAAAGAGATTGGCAACAAAACGGTTGCTCACCTTTGGCTCACTCTGGTCAGCCCTTGCAACCACTTCACCATTGCGCACATAAATTTGTGTCTGAAGTGTAAAACCGACGGCTTCACTCTCTTTGACACTGGTTTTTACAGGCGTGTTAAAGCTCTCAATGCTCGCCACACGTGAACGTTTTAAAGAGGGGTAAAAGATGACTTCATCGTTTACATGTAATTCCCCACTGGTCACGGTTCCCGCGTAAATGCGTCTATCGTCGTTATCGCGTGTAAACTTGTACACATCTTGTAATGGCATTCTAAAATGCTCTTCTTTTTTTTCTTCCACACTTTTGAAACTATCCAAAATTTCTAAGACAGTCGGTCCTTGATACCAAGGCGTAGAGGCGGAATGTTCAATCAGATTGACCCCTTCACGCGCACTGATTGGGATGAAAATATCGCTTTTGACACCCAGTGTTGCGAGGTATTCGCTATACTCGACTTTAAGCTTATTAAAGGCAATTTCGCTAAAACCCACTAAGTCCATTTTATTGACCACAATTGCTACTTGTTTGATGCCTAAAAGGGAAAGCAACATCCCGTGACGTTTGGAGTTTTCTGCAACGCCTTCTTTCGCATCAATGAGCAAAAGCGCCGCTTCCGCACGAGACGCTCCGCTAATCATGTTTTTCAAAAATTCGATGTGACCGGGTGCATCGATGATGATGTACTCACGTTTTTTACTTTGGAAAAAGACGCGAGCACTATCAATCGTAATGCCTTGTTTTTGCTCATCTGCTAAAGCGTCAAGCAAGAAGGCATACTCAAACGGACGGGCATTGTTTTCACACATCTTTTTCACACTCTCTAGTTTACCTTGCGGTAATGAGTCCGTATCGGCAAGCAGACGCCCAATAAGCGTACTTTTACCGTGATCGACGTGTCCTGTGATGACAATATTCAGTCTTTGCATTACATATATCCTTCTTTTCTAAGTGCCTCTAGCGTTCCGCCGCCGTCTTTATCTTGGGCGCGACCTGAGCGCTCGGCGATGTCTTTAAACTTGCCGCTTGTTAGCTCTTCAATAATCTCCTTTGGGGTACGAGCTTCTGAATCCACCGGAGCCGTACACGGGAAACAGCCTAAAGAACGGTAGCGTTTACCATTGCCGTTATTAAAATAAAGGTTGATAATCGGTATGTTCTCTCTTTCGATGTACTCCCAAATATTGAGCTCCGTCCACTCTAACAGTGGATGAATGCGCACATGGGTTCCCGGTGCAAAATCGGTTTTGTACTGATTCCACAGCTCTGGCGGTTGCGTACTGGCATCCCATTCGCTCTTTTCATCACGGGCTGAAAAAACACGCTCTTTGGAACGGCTTCCTTCTTCATCTGCTCTAACACCTACGATAACGCCCGTATACGGCGCTCCGTTTAACTCATCTTCCCACTCTTTTTTGTACGGGTTCCACTTGCGGCGTGCCCATGTTCCATCTAACGTGTATTTGAGCGCATCGCTTTTAAGTTTTTTACAACAACTAAGTCGGTCTAGTCCATTCACAAAGGTTTCACCTTTGGCTAAGGCTTCTTTATTTTGTCCTACAACGAGGTTTAAGTCCCATTGGATGGCGATTTCATCGCGGTAACGAATCATCTCGGGAATTTTAAACGCTGTATCAATGTGTACCAATGGGTAAGGTACATGAGAAAAAAATGCTTTTCGTGTCAGCCACAAAAGTACCGTGCTATCTTTGCCGATGCTCCAAAGCATGGCAAGATTTGGGAAGCTTCGATACGCTTCTCGCAAAATATAGATACTCTGAGCTTCAAGTCTGTCTAGATGATCCATCTTTTATCCTAATTTTTCATTTCTAACACGACCAAAAGTGCTACGCTTTTGATCTTCTTCACTAACACTAAGTTTGCCTCGACAGCGGCAAGCTCACGCTTCGCTTTTTATTTTAATAACGCCAACAAAGCAAAGCTCCTTTTGGCTACGCTGGCCGCTATGGCGCTAAAGCTTGTCTCTTTGAGGCAGAATTAATTTTTATGTAAATGCAATCCGCACTCTTTGTGTTCAGGGTTTTCCCACCACCATCTGCCCGCTCTAATGTCTTCGCCTTCTTTCACGGCTCTGGTACAAGGCTTGCAACCGATGCTTTTAAACCCTTTGGTGTAAAGAGCGTTTTTAGGAATGACATATTCAGCCATATAACGTTCAACCTCTTCATCGCTAAAAAAAGCGAGTGGGTTAAACTTCAAGAGCTTAAAATTTTCATCAAATTCTTTTAATTGTGTGTCACTACGGGTAATGGATTGGGTGATGCGAATTCCACTAATCCAACCGTCATAATTTTTTAATGCCTCCATTAGAGGCATAATTTTTCGCACATAACAACACTCTTTGCGTAAGCTAATATCATCAAAAATGCCATATTCTCCGACTTTTGCTTCTAATGTAGCAATGGCATCATCGCTTGCGCTAAAACGTTGAATCGTTATGCCAAACAAGGACTCTATCTCTTTTTCATACGCATGTGATTCAGCGAACAGCTTGTGTGTATCTAGCGTAAATACATCAAAATCAATACCCGCTTTTTGTGCTAAAGAGATGGCAATGGCATCTTCATTTTGGTGGCTAAAGGCCAACGTCACGTTTAACCCCTTCGCTCCGATATGCTCTTGCAATACTTTAATAGCTTCAGCGATTTTAGATTCGTATGTTTGGCTCATATCTGATACTCCGGTTCAACTTTTTCGCGTCTGAAATCAATTTTATTCCACACGCGTTCATGAAAATAGTATAAAGTTGTTTTGGTTAGAAGCTCGAATGCGCCGATAGAGACAGCGGCAAGTGGGCTTCCAGTGACGATAAAACTAATCAACATTGTATCGATAGTTCCTGTTGCTCTCCACGAAATTGCTTTTGCAATGCTTCGTTTTTTATGCTCTATCATGACGCCTCCTTTGTAAATTTTCAGAATAATAGCGGTTTTCTAAGATAATGTCAAGTATAATTATTAAAATAGTCAAGATTAAAATTGAAGCAAAATTTTTTGTGCTTTATAGAAATAATAAGTGACGATTTTAAAAATGGATATGGATATGTTTTAACCAGAAAGAATTCAAAAAGATTTTGTGAAAGATGTGTCGATGGTGGGGCGATTCCCACCATCGTTAAAGTAAGTTTTTAATGGACTCTTCGATAGATTCAGGCGTCGTCGCCGGTGCAAAGCGTTCGATGACAGTGCCGTTACGGTCAATCAAGAATTTCGTAAAGTTCCATTTGATGGACTCACTGCCCAACAATCCCGTTGCCTGAGCTTTTAGGAAACGATAAAGAGGATGCGTATTGTCACCGTTTACTTCGATTTTGGCAAACATGGGAAATGTTACCCCATAATCAAGCTGACAGAAGCTCTCAATCTGCGCTTCATTCAAAGGTTCTTGCGAAGCGAATTGATTGCACGGAAAGCCTAGGATTTCAAATCCTCGGTCATGGTAGGTTTTGTAGAGCTTTTCGAGTCCTTCAAATTGCGGGGTGAAGCCGCACCTGCTGGCGGTATTGACGATGAGAAGAACTTTGCCTTTAAAAGAAGCCATAGAGACGGGTTGGTGATGAATGTCCACCACTTCAAAATCATAAATTGATGGTGCTGCCATAAGAAGACTCCCTATAAGCATGAGTAAGGAAAAGGTTTTCATGCCTCGCTCCTATAAAAATATGGATAAGATGCATTTTCACCTGCGGTATGCAAACAGATGATGCAACTATTGTAGCGCAAGCGAATGGATGTTTTGGCTTAAAAGTAAATATTAAAAATGGATACCCGTGTCGCCGATACAATAGGTTTTGATATTAATGAGAATGGGTTGATATATTTTGTTTAAAAGTAGATATTAAAATTATGAAGAAAAATGTAGTAGAATAACTAAAAAAATAAGTTACGGATGTATAAAATGCCATTAGGTAGATTGAAACAAATAAAAATTAATGGTTATAAATCAATTCGAGAATTGGATTTAGAATTAGGACCATTAAATATTCTAATTGGTTCAAATGGTGTAGGAAAAAGTAATTTTATTGGTTTCTTTAAATTTATGAAAAAAATCCTTGATAAAGATTTACAATTTTATACATCAGAACAAGGTGGCGCAAATAAAATGCTTCACTTTGGTAGAAAAATAACAGAAAAAATTGAATTCGTTTTATATTTTCCTCCAAACTTATATGGAGTTATCTTAACTCCAGACAGCAATGATAATTTAATTTTCAAAAAAGAACAGTCAGCATATAGAGCAGCTGATCGAGGTTATGATTTTCCACCAACAAAGCATGATTTAGCAGTAGCAGGAGATAAAGAATCCAAGTTGATTGACAAGGCAAATAGAGGTTCTTCAATAGAAAAATTTATCGTAAAATATATCAAAGATTGGAAAGTGTACCATTTCCATGATACGAGTGCTAGTGCAAAAGTTAAACTCACATGTAATGTTAATGATTGTGAAATTTTGGCGCAAGATGGGGCAAATTTAGCAGCTTTTTTGCGAAATATCCGTGAGCATAATATTCGTTCCTATACTGAAATCATTAAAACAATTCAAAGGGTAGCACCATTTTTTCATGATTTTATTTTAGAACCCGAAGTAAATAATCAAGATACCATCAAACTAAAATGGAAACATAAAGGAACTGATGAATACTTTGATGCCAATGACCTTTCAGATGGAACATTACGGTTTATCTGTTTAACAACACTCCTTTTACAACCAAATTTACCAACGATTATTTTGCTAGATGAACCTGAACTTGGATTGCATCCTTTTGCTTTGCAATTGCTGGCAAGTATGTTTAAAAAAATATCTAAAAAAACTCAAATTATTGCCTCAACACAATCAGTTACATTAACGGATAATTTTGATATTGAAGACATTATTGTAGTGAATCGAAAAGAGAATTGTTCTGATTTAAAAAGATTAAAAAAAGAGGACTATCAAGAGTGGCTTGAAGAGTATAGTTTAGGTGAAATATGGCAAAAAAATCTCATTGGTGGAGTACCTAGTTATGATTAGAATTGGTATCTCTGTTGAGGGTTATACGGAAGATGAATTTTGCAAGCAGGTATTACGTCCTTATTTTAGTAGCTACGGTATTTTGATTCAACCTATTATTGTTACCACCAAAAGAAATCAATGTGGAAAAAAATTTAAAGGTGGTTGTGTTAATTTAGATCGTATTAAAAGTGAATTATCAAAAATTCTGCCGAATTTTGACTATGTAACAACGTTTTATGATTTATATGGCTTTGATATTGATGAAGCTATAACAGCAGATGCACTGGAAGAAAAAATAAGAAGTTTATTTCCAGACAATCATAAACTAATTCCTTATATACAAAAATATGAATTTGAAACACTTTTATTTAGTGAACCTGCATATTATGAAACATATTTTGATAATAGTAATGCGAGAATTGAAATGGAACATATCATAACGTCTTGTGGATCGGTAGAAGCAATTAATAATTCAGTTGAGACAGCTCCGTCAAAAAGAATTTGTAAATTTTTTGATCAATATGCTGAACAATATGACAAAGTATTTCATGGACCATCAATTATTCATGATATAGGTTTAGAAAGAATAATGAGTGAATGTCCAAGATTTAAAAATTGGATAGATAGACTAAAAGATTTGTCTTAACGTGATGTTTAAAATATCACCCTAAATGTGGAGCCTTCACCCTCAGTAGAGTCAATCACCAATGTAAAGCCATTGTCTTTGCAGATGGTGTTTACGATGTCCAAGCCGATGCCAAAGCCGCCTTTATCAGAGTTGGCACGTTTATAGCGCTTGGTGATGTCGCCTAATTTTGAACTTTCGATGCCAATGCCAGTGTCTTTGACGCTGAGTTTTTCTGGCGTCAGACTCACGTCGATGCTTCCGTCTAAACGGTTGTATTTGATGGCGTTGGAAAGCAAGTTGTCGATGAGTTTGACGAGGCTTTCTTGATTTACATGTAAAAATTTTTTTTCTAAATTGAGCGTTAAATTAATGCGTTTGCTTAGCATTAAATCGGCAAAATATTCGACCCGTTCCTCGATGAGTTTTTTCACATCGACATCGCTTTTTTCTTCATGTTGTTTGTCGTGTAAAAGCATATAGCTTAGGTTCCCATACAAGGTTGCGATGCGCTTGGCGCTGAGTTCAATGCGTTTGCGTTTTTTTTCTTCCACGTTTTTAAGCGTGCTAATGCTCATCAAGATTGCCGTGATGGGTGTATTGAGTTCATGCGTGGAGTCTTTGATAAACGTATCGAGCGTTTCGATTTCCGCTTGGATGGGTTTTAAAAAGAGTTTGGCAAGTACGTAACCAAGGAGTGTTGCAAAAGCGAGGCTGAGTAAAAGATAGAGAATGATTTCATACAAAATCGCGTTTAAAAGGTGCGAAATGTGTTTTTCTTTGATGATGATGTACTGCACGCCAAGATGCAGTTGGGCGCTGTCATCGACATAAAAAAAGCTGTTGTCTTTGAGATAGAATTTTTTTGTAAAATCAGGAGTGTCGTTAAACGTTACATGTAACGGTGTGTGATTGATGCCAAAAAGTGCTACTTCAAATCCTTTCTCAACGCCAAAACACTGCTCGATAAAGCCTTGATGCAAGCAATGAAGCAATCTCTCATCGTCCATCATGTGGGCGGTGATGATTTTATGTGAAATGGAAGAGGCGATGGTATTCATTTTAAGCGAGTGTGTTTCGTACATGTTTTTCTTCTCAATCGTATAAAACATGCCTGCAAGAATTAGAATAAACGTATAAATCGAAATCAGATAAATCAGTAAAAAACGAACAAGGGAGCGTTTTTCATAATGGCTTAAAGACATAGCCCACTCCTTTGGTGTTTTCAATGAATGTTTCAAGTCCGTAACTGCGCAGGTTTTTGATGTAGGTACGAACCGTTGCGTGCGTAGGAATCTCCTCAAAACGCCATACCTCTTCGATAATCTCTTCAAAACTGAGCACGCGGTTTTTGTTTTTTAAAAAATACTCCAACAACTGCGCCTCTTTTTTGCGAAGTTTGTAGGAAGTCTTGGGGGAGTGAATCTCCAAAGTGCTCGGGTCAAAAAAGAGTTTATCGGCAAGCATGATGCGCTCATCCATGTCAATGTTATGCAATTTCTTCGTACGTTCAATGCGTACCAAAAGCTCTTCCAAATCAAACGGTTTTTTGAGGTAATCCTCTGCACCCAAAGCAAAGCCTTTTTTCACATCGCTAATCTGGTCGAGCGAGCTGATAAAAATGGTCGGCGTGGTAATGTGCGCATTTTTGATTTCACTCAAAAGCTCAAAGCCATTGAGACTTGGAACATTGATGTCAAGAAGCAGCAAATCAAACTGTTCCGAAAAAACAGCCTCAAGCGCATCTTTACCATCGTAAAAGAGTTTTACATGTAAATCATGTTCGACTAAAAACTCTTCAATGATTTCGCTAAGAATCGGGTCATCTTCTAGGAGTAGGATTTTCATAGAGGCATTATACATGAAAATGGTAGGAGGATTATGGTTCTTTTTATTTCAACTAAATTTCAACATTTTCGTTGAAATAATGTGTTATAATCCGCAGTGTGCACCTTAAAAAGTGTTGAAATTTTTAGAATGAAAGGAGCTATTATGGTCATCAATGTAAGAAATGAAATTGGTGGTTTTGACTATGCTGGCTCACGAGACAGTGGCGTCAAAATTAGGGAAGCTCTTAAAACAAATTTAGAAAAAGGTGACAAAGTAACGCTTGACTTTGTCGGTATGACTGGCATATCTCACTCATTTGCAGATGAGATTGTTGGAATTCTTGTAAGAGCATACGGCGTTGATTTAATTAAAAATAAACTTATGCTCAATAATGCAACTGCAGAAATTAAATCTTTATTGAATCTAGTTATTAGAGAAAGCAGAAAAATTTCTGCCTAATACTTTTTAGAGGAAGAAATCGTCTTCCTCTTCCCCTTCTTCAACAGCTCCCCAGATACGTTGAATTTGTTCAAACTCGTAATTTGTTTGCTCTTCGAAAAATTCGAATGCTACAACAACACCGTTCCACGATATGGGTAGTTTATAAACAGACTTAGTGCCAGCTTCTATTCTTATCATAGTGTCATTTGAAATAATAATTAAATTACCATTTGAATGACTAAGAATAGTTTCAAGAGTATATAATCCAAGACCTGCATTTCTTGATTGTCCGTAAACATAATTTTTTGAAGCAGTTACGGCTTTCCCCATAGCTTTTAAAATGGCTTTTTCTTCTGTTTGAATCTCTGGAAACTTAGCTTGAATATTGGCTAAAAAACCACATCCTTTATCGGCAATCGCAAATTGTACTTTTTTGTGAGTTTCATAATATTGAGCCATCGCAAAACCACCAATCTCACTAAACGAGTGGTCAGAAACGTTATTTAATAATTCGCTAAACATATGGTTGAGATATTTTTTTAAATCTACTTGAAGTTTTTCAGAGAGTATTGAAAAATTACGCATTATTGTTGAGGTCAAAGAATCTCTAATTTGTTCAGTTTGATAACGACCTTTGATTTGTACAACAGGGGTGTATGTCGGCTTCGTAGGAGTATAATCAATCCCTAATGAAAGCATTTTTTTCATATAGTCGTTACATGGAATATCATTAATATTAATCTCATGTATTTCTGCATGAGCTTTTAGCATAACAGTACCAATAGGTTCTGACCATGAGATGTCGCTAGTCATATCTGAGAAACTCGATTCTGAAAAAAAGTCTATTTGTTCTTGAATATTAGAGAATTTGAGTTCTAATGTTCCATGATATGTGTAATTTGGCATTCATTCCTCATACAATTAATATTGTGCATATTTTACCAAGAAACGTTATGAAAAGCTAATAAGATTACATTTCCACCCATTCCACAAAAACTACACACACACCTTCTATACTTCCCTCATAACTTTACAAGGAGTCAGAATGAAGAAGCTATTCGTAGCGATTTTTGCAGTGTTACTAGGACTTAGTAGTGCCTATGCTGAGGGTATCAGCAAAAAAGGTATGGCGGGAAATTTAGAGGTTGAGTATGTAAGTGCGAAGCCTTTAACGACAGGTATGAACATGTTTACGATTACCGTGAAAGAGAACGGGAAAGTTGTGAAAGATGCCAAAGTGAGCATGAAAGTGTTTATGCCAGAGATGCCAGGCATGCCTGCGATGGAATCTGATGCCGATGTGATGAACATGGGTGACTCGTACATGGCACATGCAACGTTCTCCATGCACGGCACATGGCAAATCAGCATCGTTGTTGAGACCAAAGACGGCAAAAAACAACGCTTAAAATCCAGCGTTAATATCTAAGGATTGATGATGAAATCGCTCATTCTAGGCGTAGCCATTGCTAGTTACGCTCTAGGAGCGAGTTCACTCAGTGAGCTTGCTCTGAAAAATAACTATGATTTGAAAGTGCTTGAAGAACAAAAAGAGGCTCTGATGCAAGAGGTTGATCTAAGTAAAGTATGGGAAAATCCAAGGCTTGGCATTGGTGCAAAAGACATTTTCTTTGATAAGCCTCTTAAGCGCGACACAGGAACCCAAAATGAATTCTTAGAGCTTTCACAAAAAATTCCCACAGGCTCAAAGCTTGACATCAAAGCTGCCATCGCACAGCAAAATGTTGCGGTGAAAAGTTTAGAGATTAAAGATAAAAAGCTCGATATCACAAACAGCGTTATGAGTTTGCAGTACACCTTAGGACGAATTGACGCCGATATGAAAACCCTAGCGCATTATGAAAAATTATTGACCGATTTAAAAGCGGCGCACTTAGCGTATAGCAGTACCGTAAATGCGCACTACAACCAAACGCTCTCGAACACCATTTTGGAGAAAAACATTGCCATTTTGCAAAAAAGTTTGGTACGTGAAAAAGGCTCGGTGTTGCATAAGTTAGAGAGCATTATAAACACCCCCGTAAATGATGATGCAAAGCTTGATTTGGCATTGATGCCTTATACGAAAAGCAATGAAGAAGCAACCCTTAAAGAGCACAACCCAAAACTCTTGCTCCAAAGGATACAAACGCAAAAAGAGCTGAACAATCTTCATTATGAAAAAGAGCAAAAAATTCCTGACGTGACAGTGGCTCTTGGGTACAATCACCGTGAAAGTAGGGACGATATGTGGTATCTCTCTTTTTCCATTCCGTTGCCCATTTACGGACGTGAAAACCTCTCGATTCGTAAAGCAGAACTCACACAAAATGCTTCCGAGCAGAGCGAAAATGCATTGCAAAACAAGCTCGTTTTTGACTTGCAAGATGAACTCTTGAATAAAGAGCTTCAGCAAGAAAAAATCGGACTCAATCAAGCGATTTTAGACGAAAACCGACGCATTTACGACAACATTCTCTCTACAGCGTTTAGTCAAAACGATGCGCTTGTCAAATTGCTGAGCAATCTTACCACCTCACTTGACACCGAACTCAAAATCAATGCTTTAACGCTGGGATATGACCTTTCATGTTTAAAAATCAATTATCTATTAGGAGAGCTGTAATGAAACGACTTTTTTTATCTTTATGCGTGGTGATGCTCAGTCTCTCGCCGCTTAGTGCTAAACAGCTTTTCAATGTCAAAACCATCAAAGTCACCAAAGTGATGGACAGTGAATACAAAGATTTTTACGGCTACACCAAGCCTAACGAAGAGACGACGCGTGATGTGGTGCTTCGTTACGATGCCTTTGTAGGGGACATCTATGCCAACAAGATGCTTACGTATGTTAAAAAAGGCGAGCCGTTGTTTCGTGCGTATTCTCCTGAGGTTTATACCGCTGAGCAAGAGTTACTCGGAGCCCTTCGTATCAATAACAAAGGGATGATTGACAGCATTGCGCAAAAACTCAAACTCTTGGGTGTTGATGAAGGGGTTATTCATAAAATCATCACCGATAAAAACACGCCTGAACAAATCACAACGTATGCGCCTTATAGTGGTTACATCACCCAAAAGAAAATCAACCAAGGCTCATTTGCCCCTAAAGGAAGCAGGCTCTATGAGTTGAGCGATTATAGCAATTTATGGATGATGGTCAGTGTGTATGAAAAAGATGTCGCATTTGTAAAAAACACAAAAACTGCCGAGCTTTTTTTTGACATCACCAAGAAGCCTTATAAGGCTAAAGTCGATTATATTTACCCAAGTGTCGATGCTAAAACCAAAAGCGTTGAAGTAAGGCTCTTGGTCGATAATGCCTCTTTGGAGTTGCCGATTAATGCCTTTGCGAGAGTACGTTTTAGCGGTATGAAAAAAGAGTACCTTAGCCTTCCAAAAAGTGCGGTGCTGACCAAAGGAAACCAACATTATGTCTTTGCTAAAGGCGAATTTGAGGGCGAGTATGAACAAAAAGAGGTGATTGCAAAGCGATTATCGAACGATACTTTTGAGATAGAGAGTGGTTTAAAAGAGGGTGACGAAGTGGTTGCGAGTGCGCTGTTCATGTTTGATAGTGACGCACAAATCAACGGAGCACTCCAATGATAGACGCCATTATCAATGCCAGTGTAAAGAATAAATTTCTTGTCATCTTGAGTATTGTCATCGCATCATTGGTCTCTTTTTGGGCAATTAAAAACACCCCTTTGGATGCGTTGCCAGACCTAACACCACCGCAAGTCATCGTCAATGTCAAATACCCAGGTCAATCACCTAAAATCATTGAAGACCAGATTATTTATGAGTTGTCGAACTCACTGCTCTCCGTGGCAAAAGCCAAAACGGTACGGGCGTTTAGTTCGTATGAAAATGCCATTGTCTATATCATTTTCAACGACGATACTGACATGTACTGGGCACGAGATAGGGTGAGCGAAGTCATCGCTTCTGTGTCAAAAAATGTTCCCTCAGGCTCATCCATCAAACTAGGACCTGATGCAACAGGCATTGGTTGGGTGTTTGAGTATGCGCTCAAATCGAAAACAAAGAGTTTAGAAGAGCTTAGAAGCATCCAAGACTACCTCTACCGTTATGCGCTTTTAGGTGTGGATGGTGTGAGTGAAGTGGCGAGTGTGGGTGGTTACGTTAAAAACTACGAAATCACGCTACACAAAGACGCATTGGTAAAGTACAACCTTAGTGTTGCGCAAATAAGCAAAGCGCTTTCCTCCAATAACCGTGATTTGGGGGGACGCGTGCTTTTGGAAAACGGGTATGAGAACATCATCCAAGCTAAAGGATTCGTGAGCTCTTTAGAAGAAATTGGCGCTATTGCTATCCAAACGACAAATGGCATTCCGCTCACGCTAAAAGACATCGGTGATGTGCGCATTGTGCCAAGTTACCGCAACGGTTTGGCTGAACTCAACGGTGAGGGCGAAGTCGTGGGTGGCGTGGTGGTCGTACGCTATAAAGAGAACGCTTACAAGGTCATTCAAGCGGTCAAAGAGAAGCTGGCTTCTTTACATGTAAACGATGTGGAAGTGGTCACGACGTATGACAGAAGCGAGCTTATTACCAAAGCCATCGGCAATTTAGAACACACGCTTTTAGAAGAAAGCATCGTGGTTTTGGCAGTGGTCATGCTCTTTTTGCTCCACTTTAGAAGTGCGCTCATTGTCATCATCGTTTTACCGCTCACCATTGCGCTGACGTTTTTGTGTATGAAACTTTTTGGGTTAGAGTCCAATATCATGAGTCTGGGCGGTATTGCCATTGCCATTGGCGCGATGGTCGATGCGTGTATCGTGATGATTGAAAACGTGCATAAAAAACTTCTGCACGAAGAGCACCTCACCCCTGCTAAACGCAATGAAATCATCATCGCTTCGTCCAAACAAGTGGGGCGTCCTATCTTTTTTGCGCTCATCTTAATCGTGGTGAGTTTCTTACCGATTTTCGCACTCAGTGGACAAGAAGGAGCGCTTTTTAAACCTTTGGCATTCACCAAAACGTTTGCGATGCTCATCGGCGCGGTGCTCTCCATCACGCTTGTGCCCATATTGATGCTCTTTTTCATCAAAGGCGGTATTATGAGCGAGCATAAAAATCCGCTCAATCGCTTTTTTATCTGGCTCTATCAGCCCCTTTTGGCACTGTTTATTAAATTTCGCTATGTCGCTTTAACACTCTTTGTCGTGATGATGGGCTATGGTGGGTATGTGTTTGAGCATCAGCGTTGGGAGTTTATGCCACCGCTTAATGAGCAAACGTTTATGTACATGCCCGTCACGCCCTATGGTATCGGCATTGATATGGCAAAAGCGTATGCGCAAAAAACAAACGAAGTGATTAAAAGTTTTCCTGAGGTTGAAAGTTCTTTTGCTAAAGCAGGGCGCGCAGACAGTGCCACCGACCCCGCACCGCTTTCGATGATAGAAACCATCATCCAGTTTAAGCCACAAGAGCAGTGGCGAGAAGGGATGACGTATGACAAACTTTTAAACGAAATGGATGAAAAGCTTCAAGTGATGGGGTTGGTGAACTCATGGACATACCCTATTCGTGGGCGCATTGATATGCTACTCACGGGTATTCGAACGCCTGTAGGTATTAAATTGTATGGCGACAACACTCAAAAACTCGAAGAAAATGCGAAGAAAATTGAGCAAATTTTGCAAGGTTTTGGCGCGACCAAAAGTGTCTTTGCCGACAAATCCAACGCGGGCTATTTTCTCAATATCAACCTCGATCAAACCAAACTAGCTGAGTATGGGCTCAGTAAAGATGAGGTGTTGCAGTTTATTGACAGCGCGATGGGTGGAGCGAAAGTGAGCACCTATTTTGATGGAATTGAACGCTATCCGATTTCATTACGTCTGGAGCGAGAAGACCGCAAAGATTTAAGTGTTATCAGCGAGCTTCCGATTAAAACGGCCTATGGATTTCAACCGTTGAAAAACGTCGCAACACTGAGTTACGATGTCAGTTCGAGCGTGTTAAAGTCTGAGATGGGCAAAAAAGTGACATTTATCTACATCACGCTCAAAGAAGGATACAGCTCACGTACCTATAAAGCAGAAGCCAATGAGTTGTTGAAATCGCTTCAATTGCCCACGGGCTATTATTTTGAATGGGCAGGTGAGAGTGAATACCTAGAAAGTGCGATGGAGAGGCTTTCTTACATCGTGCCGATTACGCTTGTCATTACCTTTGTGCTCATCTTCCTAGGGCTTGGAAAAATCAAAAATGCGGTTATCGTCTTTTTGACTTTACCGTTTGCAGCAGTCGGTGGGGTATTGTATATCAATTACTTAAACTTCAATCTTTCTATCGCCGTTGTAGTGGGATTTTTGGCATTGATTGGTGTCGCGGTGGAAACGGCGATAGTCATGATTATTTATCTGGAAGAAGCCATAGAACATGTCAAAATAAAGACACGTGAAAACATTAAACATGCCATTTTTGAAGGCGCGGTGATGCGCGTGCGCCCCAAACTCATGACCGTTTTTGCCATCCTTGGTGGGCTTTTACCCATCATGTACCTAAACGGTGTAGGAAGTGAAGTGATGCAACGCATCGCCGCTCCGATGATTGGTGGCGTGGTCAGTTCGGCGATTTTGACGCTTCTCATTATCCCTGTGATTTACTATATGGTGCAGAAAAAAGTGGATTGAAAAAGTGTTTACATGTAAAGATTTTTCTTTACATGTAAACCTTTATTGGAAGCGATACAATTTGATGTATAATCGTTTAATTTTTTAGAAAGTGCGATTTATGGACGAACTTATTTTAAGCATCATCAGCTTTTTTGCTTCCATCATCACGGCGATAACGGGTATCGGCGGCGGGTTATTGTTAATTGCTATCTTGCCCTCTTTTTTACCCGTAAACGCGATGATTCCCGTGCATGGATTTACCCAAATCGCCAGTAATGCCTCCCGTGCTTATTTTGGATACCGCGATATTCAATGGAGTGTTGTACCGAAATTTTTTATAGGCTCGTTGGTCGGTGTCGGCTCTTTTGCACTTATCCTTCATCTTTTAACGTTGAAATGGATACCGCTTTTTATCGGAGTGTACATTTTGCTCTCGTTGTGGTCGCAGACGTTCAATGAAAAAATCAAAAAATATGAAAACTATTACATCATCGGCTTTTTCCAATCAGGACTCTCCGTCATCGTAGGCTCAACGGGACCTTTGGCACTCACCAAACTGCTTAAAGATTTTGAAGAAAGAGACAAAGTTGTCGTCACATCAGCCGTTCTGATGAGCATCACCCACGCCCTAAAAGCACTGGTGTTTCTCTACTTTGGCTTTGTTTTTTCAGAGTATCTGGTGTTGATTCTCAGCATGATCGCAGGTTCTATCTTAGGCTCCTACGTAGGCACGAGATTTCGTAATATCATCGATGGCAAAAAGCTGGTTTTGATTTTGAAATACCTCCTCACCGCAATGGCAATTAAGTCGATTGTGGGGATTTTCTAAAACCCACAATCGATGATAGTAGCTAGTAAAAAAGGGTTGGGAGAGCGTTTACATGTAAGGAAAAATCCTTACATGTAAACTTAGCCTAAAATCGACTTGGCGCATTCGGCGATGATGGCTTCTGGTGCGTGAAGAAGTCCTTCTTTCATGCCTTTGGCAGCAGCGTCTGGATAGATTTCAAATGTTTTTGCTTTGTAGCCTGCCCAAATTTCCTGTGCGACGTCTTTGGTGTCAGCTTTATCGAACACTTGGTTTTGTGTCATTTTGGTATCCATGGGTCCTGGAAAAACTTCGTAAACGTCGATGTGTTTGAGGGCAAACTCTGCTCGCAAGGCTTGTGTGATCGAATGAAGAGCGCTTTTAGAGGCACTGTAAAGTCCCATAACGGGTAAATTCACCAGTGCCAAAATGGAACTGATGTTGATGATAGCACCTTGATGTGCGATGTTGTTTTCAAACGTACGACACATGTTCAGTGTTCCAAAAACATTGGTTTCAAAGTCGCTCATGCACGGCTCTAAAATCCGTTTTTCACTATTAACGCCGGCATTGTTAATCAAAATATCAATGGTACCTACAACCGATGCGAGATGTTGAACGCTTGATGGAACGGTGGTTACAAGAGAGATCACTTCAACACATGGATCAAGTGATGTAAGCGCCTTGGCCTTTTGCGGGTCACGTACGCATGCGTAAATTTTTTTGGCATTGTGTATTAGGGCTTCTTTGAGCAGTGCGGTGCCTAGTCCGCCGTTTGCTCCGGTGATTAAAACAGTTTTATGGGCTAACATGGTTCTCCTTCTAAATTATGATGCACTTTTTTGAGTAATGCGATGAGCGTTTGCGCCTCTTCTTCACTCAAACCTTTGCTGAGGCGTTGGTTGAATGCTTGAGAAAGCGGAACGACCTGCTCCACAAGCATGAGCGCTTCTTGCGTGGGAATCAGTTGAAAAGACCTACGGTCACTCGGGTGTTCGATACGTTTCAATAATCCTTTTTGCTCCAAACGGTCAATGCTTCTCGTGATATTGGCTTGATCTTTGTAGGTCGAATCGGAAAGCTCTTTTTGCGTCAGACCGCTACGTTCCACAACACGAAAAATAAGTGACCACTGTTCGGGCGAAATATCGTACGGTTTGATAAGGTTATTGAAATGCGCTTTGGAAAAGAGGGCGGTTTTGTTGAGAATAAACCCTAATGAATTGTCCATATCAAAGTTCATAGTTACTCCTTTCGATGCATTATAACGAGCAACTATTTAATTGTCAAGACAAGTATTGTTAAATCAACGAAATTCATTGTGTAGATTTTATAAGAGCACGATTGACTATACGAAATAGCAAAAAAGAAGATTGAAAAGGACTTTACATGTAAACAGTTACTCATATTTTCATTGTAACTTGGGCTTTCATCGGTATATGCTTTTGGTGTATTGAAGTTTAATGATAACCAATCGCTAGTACCTTTTAAAATCTTCACGGTAAGAATAGTTTTTGCTTTCATTTCTCTTTAGGAGGTGAATGATGAAAATCGAATCGCACAGCATCACATATGCAACAGCGCACGAGTTCTCTTATGAAAAGACAGATACCTTCGATGAAGCGTTAGCGTCGCTTTCTTCAAGCGAAGCGACCCTTCCAGACGAGTCAAATTCTCTGAGTAATGTTGATTGGATTCGGCGTATAAAATTTATGTTGATTCAAGAGTTGCTCGCTATATTAAATGGCATGCAAGAAAAATCTTCGACCACCGTACAGAACATTTGCCAAGACCAATCGTTACATGTAAATCAATCCTCAAACCAATTTCGTGTGTTGAAATTTGCCGAAGTAACGTACGAATCCACTTATCAAGAGGAAGAAAGTTTATCGATGCAAACAAAAGGATGCGTTAAAACCCAAGATGGTAGAAGTATAGACATAAACCTTGATGTAACGATGCAGCGCTCTTTTTACTCCAAAACCATGACGAAAGAGACGATGATGATAGACCCGCTTGTTATCAACTTTAAAGGAAACCTGCCCGAACTTAGCGATGCAACATTTTCATTTGACATTGATTGCGATGGGGCAAGTGACCAAATCTCATGCCTTACTAAAAACAGCGGTTTTTTAGCGCTCGATAAAAATAATAACGGTCAAATCGACAATGGTAGTGAGCTATTTGGCACACAAAGCGGCAATGGCTTTAAAGATTTGAGCCAATACGACACAGACGCGAATGGTTGGATAGACGAAAATGACCCTATCTTTGATGGGCTTCGCATCTGGAGCAATCACGAGCTGATAGGCTTAGGTGAAGTAGGCATCGGTGCGATATATTTGGGTGCACAAAGCTCTCCTTTTACCTTTAAAAACGATGCCAATAAGAGTCTAGGCTCGCTGCGACAAAGCGGTATTTTTTTATTTGAATCAGGAGAAGTAGGGACGATTTCTCAGATTGATTTTGCCAAGCGCGACATTCAAGAGCCTATGGTCGAAGCTTTGGCGAAAGTGTAGAAGGTGCATCAAAAGGGCCACTTTTTATCGTTTTACATGTAAAAAAGTTTCAATCAAAAAACTATGCGAAGTAGCCCGTACTTTTTTTATTCATACCGTTTACCGTTATACTCCAAAAAACCTCCGACATGGCGATTGTGTGGGTCGTGGTGTGTCCAGTGAATGACGCCGCCTTTGTCATTGGTTTCTAAATCCCCACAAAACTTTATAACTCCGCCTTCTTGCAACGGTGTAACTTTAGGAGCGATGTCAATATTATGGGCGATTAAGAGCGTTTTGCCCGAAGACAGCTTGATGATAAAACGCTGATGGCGGTTGCCTACGTTGTCATCACTTAGAAGTTTGATGACTTTGCCCGAGTCACATACGGGCGTGCCTGCGAAGAGTTGAAAACTGACAAAAATAAAGCATAAGAAAATTTTCATACGGTACGTTTACCTTTTACATGTAAAGATTTTGAGTGAAAAAGCATTGTAGCAAAGCGTAAATAAAAGAATAGGTACTAAAAGAGCTGAAATTTCAAACGTTAGATTTTTGGGTAATGTTACTCTAATTTTATTTGATTATAGTGGAAGAACTTGCTTCTAATTGGAGAGAAATATGAACTCTAAAAAAATTCCCTTATCGGTTTTAGATTTAATTCCCGTAGGCGAGGGCTTTAGTATCGCACAAGCCATAGAAAACAGTACAAAATTGGCTCAAAGTGTCGAAGCGTTTGGCTATACGCGTTATTGGGTCGCAGAGCATCACAATTTTAGCGGAATTGCCAGTGCCGCAACCTCGGTTGTGCTCAGTTACATCGGCGCACACACGCAAACAATTCGGATAGGCTCTGGCGGCATTATGCTCCCCAACCATGCACCACTCGTCATTGCCGAACAATTTGGAACGCTAGAATCTTTGTACCCCAATAGAATTGACTTAGGCTTAGGAAGAGCGCCGGGGACAGACAGGCAAACCATGCTCGCCCTCAGACGCGACCCCAACAATGACGGCTCGGATTTTCCTAGGATGCTTGAAGAGTTACAATACTATTTATCAAACCAAGCAGGCGCAAAAGGCATCAAAGCGGTGCCGGGTTATGGGCTTGACATCCCCATTTGGTTACTGGGCTCAAGCACCTTTAGCGCACAATTAGCCGCACACAAAGGTTTACCTTTCGCCTTTGCCTCACACTTCGCACCGGGTGACATGGAAGACGCCATCAGGCTTTACCGTGACAATTTTAAACCCTCGTCTTTATTGCAAGAGCCTTCTATCATCATCTGCATCAATGTTGTCTGTGCCGAAACAACGGAGCAAGCTCACTATTTAGCGACCAGTGAACTTCAAAAGTTCCTGCATCTCCAACGTGGCGATAATGCCAAATTGTGTAAACCAACACACGATATGAATAGCTTATGGAAAGAGTGGGAAGAAAAGAGCATACGCCATAAAACCAGAGAGTCCATCTGGGGAACGCCTGAATTTGTGAAAGAAAAACTTGAAAGCCTAATAGAGCGAACAGGTGCCAATGAAGTGATGATACACTCGATGATACACGCCCCAGAAGAGAGAATAAAATCGTATGAGTTGATTTCTGGGGTTTGGTTTGAGTGAGATAGAATAGGCTACTTTAAATAGTTTTCATTATTTAAAGTAGCCTGTTTAGCCTTTACATGTAAAGAAAAAATGACGATTACTTTTGCGCAATTCCTACAAACTGCGTCAAGATACGGTTTAAACTTCCTTCTTCGATATTTTTTTCATAGGCTGTGATGATTTCGCGTGGTGCGACGAGGGCGCCTAATTTTGAGAACTGTGTGCGCATCGCGTTGCAGACATCATTTCCACCGCTTCCAGAGTGGGTGGCAAGTTGGACGCATTTGAGTGTGAAGAGTTCGCGAAAACTCTCGCCATTTCTGGATAACCATGCGACAACATTGGTCAAAACGGGTGGAATGGAGTAGTTGTACTCGGGTGCGACGACGATGTAGCCTGAAGCATTTTTCATTGTTTCAGCAAGTGCTAAAATGGACGCTGGAATGCCTTCCTTGGCTTCTTTGTCGGTATCGTACATCGTGACGTTTAATGTGATAAGGTTGATGATTTCGCTTTTAACATGCATAGCATCTAAATTTTTTTGAATTCTTTGCGCCAACTTCATATTTTCATTCAAACTTGCGACTAAAATGGTAAACATTTATAATCCTTACTAAAATTATATTAGGAAAATTATACTCCTAAATAATCATACGATTAATAAAGTTTGTGTGTAACAATTTTCTCGAAGTTTCACTTTAGCGGTTTTGGGATTGATTGACAAACGCTTCCGCCTCTTTTTGATACAGCACATTCGCAACCTCTTTATCGACAATCGTCATGCCAATAGGTGCTAAAGAGATGCCGATGAGTTTAAGATGCTGAATCGCAAAGGGAATACCAATGATGGTAATGGCACACGCAAATGCAGAGACAATGTGCCCAATAGCTAACCAAAATCCTGCGAAAATAAACCAGATGACATTGCCGATAAATCCCAGTGTTCCCGTGCCGATGTCCTCTTTTTGATGCAATGCTTTTCGACTTACAGCTTCTTTTCCAAACGGAAAAAAGGTAAACTGACCGATGATAAAACAAGCCTTTGCCCATGGAATTCCGACGATACTAAAAAGAGCGATGAGTCCGAAAAACCACCATGCCAGCCCCATAAAAACACCACCGAAAAGAAACCAGATGATATTGCCAAGTAATCGCATACGTTTGCCTTTTATTTTTTGCATATTGTACTTCAAAATCTGCAAAAGACGTAGCACTGGCTAGAAAATAATATGTAATATACGTAATTAACATTTCATTTATGCAGAAGTACTACAATGAGTGTATCAAATCCCAAGGAGCATTTTATGTATGTGCACGACTGGATGTTTGGGCATGGTTTTTTCATGCCGTGGGTATTTATTTTTCCTCTTTTGTTGGTGTTCATTTTTTTTATGATGCGCGGTTGTAGTTCGTGCCATCATCGCTCTAAAGACAAAGAAGATGAAGCATTGGAGATTGCGCGCAAACGTTTTGCACGAGGTGAAATCGACGAGGAGACGTTTGAAAAAATCAAACAGAAACTCTCCTAACGTATAATGAGGATGTAATGTTTTACATGTAAAAAGATTACATGTAAAACGTTACGAACTCTTCGAGCGCGATGCGGGGTGTTCGGTAGGAATTAATGAGGGCTTCTTTATCTTCGTAGCCCAAAGCAATACCACAGAGTAAAAGCATGTTTGGTGCGATGTCTAGAGCTTTTTTCACGATGCTTGGGTACTCTGCCAAAGCGGCTTGCGGGCAGGTAGCGAGCCCTTTTTCTGCGGCACTGAGCATGAGTGATTGTAAAAACATCCCATAATCCAGATACGAGCCTTTCTCTAAAGTAGCATCGATAAAAAAGAAGAGCACCACAGGAGCGTCAAATGCGCGGTAGTTGAGCTTCCATTGCTCTTTTTGTCGCTCTTTGTCCTCTTTGCTAATGCCCAGTGTGGAGTACATCAAAAGTCCTGTCTCTTTGCGCCTGCTTTTATAAGGTTCTTCCCATGTGGACGGATAGTAAGCGTAGTCCATAACCTCAGTGTGTCCCTGTTCAAATGCTTCAATAATGCAATTTTGAAGGGTACACTTTTTCTCGCCGCTCACAACACACACGTGCCACGGTTGCATATTGACACCTGAGGGTGCATGTTTGGCATCGTCGAGTATGGATTGGATGAGTGTTTGTGAAACCTCTTTTTTTAGAAAAGCGCGTGTGGATTTTCGCTCTCTGAGTGCCTCTGCTACCTTCATAGATTGCCTTTTGTGTAAATTGATACCTTATTGTACGAAACTTTTTTAAAATTAAATGAAATGCTCTAACATTAACGTCTCTTCTTCAGAAAGAAAACATGGGGTATAATTCTTTTTTAGATGAAAGGATGTACCCGTGTTCTCTGCAATCGATTTTTCCATTATGGCGATTTTTCTTCCGACTTTTTTCTTTGTTTCTGTGACACCGGGAATGTGCATGACGCTTGCGATGAGCCTTGGCATGAGCATTGGTCTAAAGCGCACTTTTGCCATGATGGCAGGAGAGCTTGTGGGTGTTGGTATCGTGGCACTCTCTTCGGTTATTGGGGTTGCGGCGATTATGGTCAATCATCCCGATATTTTTACGATTTTTAAATATGTCGGTGGAATGTATTTGGGCTATCTTGGCATTCAAATGTGGCTCAATCGCGGCAAAATGGCGCTTTCTAAAACCGAATGTTCTGTAAGTATCTCCAATCGCGCTTTAGCGTTTCAAGGCTTCATCACCGCCATCGCCAATCCAAAAGGTTGGGCATTTTTTATCGCACTTTTACCGCCCTTTATCAACCAAGCGCGTCCACTTATTCCGCAAGTTTCTGTGCTGTTAGTGATTATTTTAAGTCTGGAATTTATCTGCCTTGTCCTTTATGCAAGCGGTGGCAATACACTCAGAAAGTTTTTGCAAAAAAGTGACAATGTCAAACTCATGAACCGTGTTGCCGGCACACTGATGATAGGTGTGGGCATCTGGTTGGCGTTTGGATAGACACGCTTTTAAAGCAAAGCTCTAAAAGCTACGCTAACGCTGGGTACACTTGTGCAGAGTGCCCAAGCACCTTTGGTGCTCTTGACACGGAAAAGTATTTGCTATATACTTGCTTACTCAAATATATAGCAAGGAAATAAAATGAATCAAACATTTGAATTTATTCTCGGATTATCTTCAGCCTATGCAAAAATAGCAAAAATGATGGACAGATGTTTAAGCTTGCATGGTATATCGTTTTCTGAATATCTGGTGATGTACGAGTTATCCAAAACGACGAATCAATCAATGCGAAGAATTGATTTGGCGGAAAAGACAAACATGAGCGCATCGGGAATTACGAGGCTTTTAAATCCGATGGAGAAGTTAAACATCGTGGAAAAAGAGCAAAATGCGCGCGATGCACGTGTGAGTTTGGTGAAGCTAACCCCTGCGGGTTTTGAGCTTTTTACCAATGCTACGCAGAGCGTGCAAGAATCTGCCGAGGCTTTTTTGGGCGCTTTAGACACAAAAAGTATGGAGCAGTGTTTAGCGATTATCGCCAAAATTCGTTAAGGAAGAGTTATGTATTTACTAAATAGCACGAAAAAATACCCGATGCGTATGCCAGATGGCACGGAAATCAAACAGGTCGTTCATCTCAAAGAAGTGATCAATCATCCGCGCATTAGCGTGGGCGAGTTTAGCTATTATCACAATTTTGATGTGTTGGAAGACTATGCGAGTTTTCTTGCACCGTATCTGTTTGCGCTCAGTTTAGACCGTCTTATCATCGGCAAATTTGTACAAATTGCGCATGGTGTGCGCTTCATCACCAGTTCTGCAAACCACGCAATGAACGGCTTTTCGACATACCCTTTTGCCAATTTTAGAATGACCTCTCAAACAACCAGCGAAGAGATTGTTGCCATGTTTGAAGCATCGAAAAACAGAGGCGATATGGTGATTGGCAACGATGTTTGGATAGGACTGGATGCGACCATTATGCCAGGTGTTACCATCGGCGATGGCGCTATTATCGGCGCAAAATCCGTTGTCACCCACAATGTTGAGCCTTACACTATCGTGGCAGGAAATCCCGCACGGATGGTCAAAAAACGATTTGATGATGAGACCATCAAGCGATTGTTGAAGATTCAATGGTGGAACTGGCCGATTCAAACCATCGAAGATCATAGAGATGTGATTACGGGGAATGATATTGACGCGTTAGAGCGCCTTGGCGAAAACCGCTAAGTTTTACATGTAAAGGCTAAAGAACACTTACCTCTTTGCGATACACCGTCCCCGTAAACGTTGCGATGATGCTCTCTTGTTCATCACAAATGCGCACTTCATAGGTGGCGATTTTCTTTCCATCACTCAGCTCTTTGGCATACGCGAAAAGTATGCCACTGGGCTTGGCTTTTTGAAAGAGTATGTTGGAGCTGATGGAGAGTGAGAGAATGTTGTGCGAGTTGGACGCTAGGGCAAACGCATAATCCGCCAATGAAAATAAAAACCCTCCATGCACGACATTTGCCGCATTGAGATGCTCTTCTTGAATCACGGCACTGACCGTTGCCGAGCCTGTTTCAAACGCTTCAACCTTAAATCCTAAAAGTTTCGCAAATCGGTCATGTTCTTCAAAAAAGTGTTGTAATGCTTTCATGAAATCCCTTTACATGTAACGTAAGTTGCGATTATAGCATCTTGGAAAAGGTTCACATGAACTTTACATGTAAAACCAAAAGCATTTATGTATAATTGACTTTAAAATATTACTCAAAAGGGACAGTGATGAATAAGACACTCTCTTCCGATGCGAAAAAAAGCCTGAATACTTTGATGATTGTTTGGGTGACGATGCTCAGTTCGTTAGGGGTTTATATGATGGTGTGCTATATGATTATGACGCAAGGAAATTTTAAAGCACCGCGTACGCCCGAATTTTTACACACGCCTTTTTTCATGGGGATTGACGCGATTATCTTTGTGTATGGCGTGGCATTTTTGCTCTTAGCGTTTGGCATTATTCACTTCAAATCCTCCTACGCGAAGTTGGTTGAGAAAATGGCAACGCAGACATTTGAGACTGCCGATGATGCGTTCAATGATTTCAGAAAAGCGTATGCGAATGTGATGTTTATCCATATGAGTATCTTTAACGCTATTTCGATTTTAGGCGTTATCGTTTTTTTAGTAACGCTTGATTTTTCAACATTGATCAATCTGATGATTTTAGCGGCAGCTGGTTATTTTCTTGTGATGCCTAACGCGAAAAAATTTGTGTTATAGCAAGAGTGTTTTCACATTTACATGTAAGGGAAAATCCTTACATGTAAAATGGTGTGTCGATTATTCGATAGGGGTGTGGTTGTAGATGCTCTCGTCCAACTCGCCTTCACTTTTAGCGACCAAGACCGATGTCATCGCATCGCCTGTGATATTAACGGTGGTACGTGCCATATCTAAGATTCTATCGATTCCCGCGATAATCGCAATTCCTTCTAACGGCAAATTCACTGAAGTGAGTACCAACGAAAGCATGATAAGTCCAGCACCAGGAACACCTGCCGTACCGATAGATGCTAAGGTTGCCGTTAAGATAATGGTCATGTAGTTTGCAAAGCTAAGATCAATACCAAATGCTTGTGCCACAAACATAGCACACACACCTTGGTAAATCGCTGTTCCGTCCATATTGATGGTTGCACCTAATGGAAGCACGAAGCTAGCAATCGGTTTGGAAACACCAAGGTTATGAATGACGTTGCTAGTGGTTACGGGCAAGGTTCCTGAACTACTTGTTGTGGTAAACGCAACGCTTTGCGCAGAGAGAATGCCTTTAAAAAACTTAATAGGACTCAGTTTTGCTAAGAAAGTGATACCCCCGCCCATCGTAAATGCCATATGAACCAAACACGCTGCATACACACAAAGAATAACTTTTGCAAGGCTCATCAAAACATCGACGCCGTAAGACGCACTTACCCATGCCATTAAACCGAAAACACCAATCGGTGCAAAACGAATAACAAGCTCCGTCATTTTAAACATCGTCTCTGAAAATGACTCAAAAAATGCGGCAACGGGTTTGCCTTTTTCGCCTGCAAGGTTAATGGAAATACCTAAAATAACCGCAAAAACGATGATTTGAAGGATATCGCCTTTGTTAAGACTTTCAATGGGGTTGGTCGGAATGAGTGCGAGAAGCGTGTCGATAAGCGGTGGTGCTTTTTTCGCCGTAATGGCACTTGCATGTTCTAACGAAACACCTGAACCTGGTTCAAACACAATACCAAACGCCAAACCAATTGCAACAGCAATCGCAGTCGTTACAAGATAAATCGCAAATGTTTTGATACCCACGCGACGCATTTTGCTAATGTCTTCCATCGACGTGATACCCGTCACGAGCGTTACGAAAATAAGAGGCACAATTAACATTTTAATAAGATTGATAAAGAGTGTCCCCAAAGGTTTAAGCATCAGTGCGGCATCTTTAAATAAAAGACCCATTATCAGACCTAAACAAAGACCGATAAATATCTTTTTCCAAAGCGCCAAGTGTTTCCACCATAAAATCATTTGTATTCCTTATTGTAAGATAAATCTATTCTAAAAGTCCAAAGTGACCTCAAAGAGACTTTTTTGAAAAACGTGCTCTTTGCGTATGTCAAAAAAATGTAAGACGTGTATTTTTGATACAAATTATACGGTAACGAAAATTTTGATGTATATTTTTTACACAATAAGTGTGCATTCTCATAAAATTTTCTTAAGAAAAAAAAATAATTTTTTTGAACAAACGTGAAGTTATAACGAAAGTGAGATAAAAATTAGATTTAATGCGTCAATTTTTTGATGCGCTCGTTGGCTTCTTGAATGCGTTCAAATGAAATAGCACCCTTTTTGACTTGCAGAAAAATCGCCTCAATAATCTCCTCCGTGTTAGTGTGCGAAAGTTGGTTTCCAAAAAGAAGCATGTCGATGCCGGAATTAATTGCAAGCGTAAGCGTGTCTTGAAGCGTATAATAATTATGAATAGCTTCCATCTGCAAATCATCACTGATGAGTACGCCTTGGTAATGCATCGTTTCTCGCAACAATTTGGTATTGGTCGCATAGGAGAGGGTTGCTGGGTACGTTGGGTCGAGTTTGGCATTAAAAACATGGGCAGACATGATCATTTTGACACGATTGGTCGCAATCAATTGCGTATAAGGCTCCAACTCTTTTTCACTCCATGTCCGCGTGACATCGACAAAGCCTAAGTGAGAATCATCCAACGATGAACCATGCCCCGGAAAGTGTTTAAGCACGGAAATAATGCCTTGTTGATGCAAGGCTTCCATAAAAATATTGGCGTACATGGCGACATGTTGGCTCTCTTTTCCATACGAGCGTTCTAATTTGAAAATGACTTGATTGTCAGCATTGAGTGCTAAATCCACCACGGGAGCAAAGTCGCAAGTAATGCCTTCTTCTTTTAACATACGCGCCATTTGCGTGTAAACCTCTTTGGCATGTTCAGGCGATGTTTTAGAAAGAGCGGTTGCAGAGAGAAACTCTTCAAATCCATCGCGTGCTTTGAGCCGTGCGACTTTGCCTCCTTCTTGGTCGATGGCAATGAGTAAAGGGCTTTTTGCGTAGCGTTTGAGTTGTTTGGTGAGTTCATGTAATTGTGCGGGCGAGCTGATATTTTTGATATGCGAACTCTCTCTATAAAATCGGTCAAATAAAATAACACCGCCTAATTCATAGGTCTGAAGCTCTTTGACGATGGAACTTTGAGCATCAATCGCCGCATCATCAAAGCCAATGACAAGCATATGACCTATCATTTTTTTTAATGTAGCATCGCTTGGCATCGCGTGAAGTGAAAGAGAGCAAAGGAGAAAAACGAACAAAAAAGAGACCATTTTTTTCAAAAAACATCCTTTGGTTTTTCAAAAATTATAGCGCAGTTAGGATTTTTGAGGCTTAAATCAGCTCGGAGGGAAAGCGATGAGAAAATCCGTATCGATTACGATTTTCTCATCATTGCATATTAAATTTTAAATTCGTTCAATTTTTCACGAAGCTCCATTCCCCAACTATTGAGAACCGTTGCAATGGTGTTGATTTCTTCCGTTTGCAATGAATTTTCATGGAAAATAGCTTCTATTTGTTTTGAAGATGCCATCACTTCTTTTGTTTCACTGTCTATCGCTTCTGATTGTTGCGCAATATGATTGGATAACATTATATTTTTATCCGATACTAGAATCAATTTATCAATGACCGTATTGGCATCCAAAGAGACCGTTTGTAAGTCATAAACTTCTTTGGCATTGTGTTCCATTCGCGTACTAATCGTATGAATAGACTCAACAATGCCTGAAATAGTACGATTAATCTCTTCTAAGCTTTTTTGTGTTTTTTCGGCAAGATTACGTACTTCATCGGCAACAACGGCAAATCCCCTACCATGTTCGCCAGCACGTGCTGCTTCTATGGCAGCATTTAGTGCAAGCAAATTTGTTTGATCGGCAATATCATCAATGATGGAAAGCACCTCTTTTGTCTGTTTGGCTTCATTGCTCAACTGATTGAGTTCATTAACTAAAGTGGTCTCTTTTTCCACACTAATCTTTATTTTTGCGCCCAAATCGATAATGTTTTTTTGTGTATCGCCTAGATAAGTACCAATTTGTTGCATCTCATCACGGCTTTGTTGCGCTGTTGCACTGATGTTTCCAAACACGGTGTTCATGGTCGTCACATTTTTGATACTTTCATTTAAAATAACTTGTTGCTTTTTGGTTTGCGAATTTAAAAATAAAGCGATGTTTTGTAGTTTTGATGAAATTTCATCGTGCGATTTTGAATGTTCTTGAAAGCCGATGATGGCAGTTTTAATTTTATTTTTAAAATAAATAACGGATTGCAACATGCTAGAAGATTCAGAGCTAAAACTGGTATCGATGGAAATTTCTTTCGTCAAGTCCATTGAAGCAAGCGATGTGTTAATCTTTCGACTGACATCGACACCCCATTTTTTCTCATCAATATCATGAATGATTAAAATAGCCGCTAAAATGTATTGAATGGTTGCGCCAATAACACTCTCTGTAAAAAAGAAAGCGTTGATGGGTAGTAGTAAAAATGCAACGATATGAATGGTACGCATTCGAAAAAAAAGTGATTTCATAAAGTCCTCTCAAATAATTTATTTAAGAGAAATATAGTCCTATTTAAAATTTATTGCATTGATATGTATCAATTCCTAGACTCTCTTTAAAACATTTCGCTTGGTTAGAAGCGCTTTCAATACAGCGCAATTGATAGTCAATCATCGCATGAAAAGGGGTGAGAAAAGACGCCAGCTTTTCATGTGAAATCATCTCAATGTGCCACTTCGTCAGCAATTCTAACACGGTGAGCGTGGATTCGATGGTCGAGAGACAGTACTCTAGGGGTTGCTCTTTGATTTTAAATTCCGAACGCTTCGTGGCGTCAAAACTGATGTGCGAAAGTGCGTGCAGATTTTTACTTTCATGCATCATTTTCAGTGAACATGCCCATGTTGAATCAATGAGAAAAATCGCCATCGGTTTTTTTACATGTAAAGGGGTTTTCTCAAGCGGATTTTCGTGGCTGAGATTGATAGCATGTTTAGAAGGATAGAGAATAAAACTCTCATGCGTCGCTATGATTTCATTAATACGCGCGTTGTCACTAAAGTTAATTCCCATGAAAAGTTCAGAGTTTGGAAGTGAAAGGTGCGTGAGATGCCCCGTACCATTTTTGGTCTTTTTAAACTCTTTTGGATGCATCAAAACAATGAATTTGGTCTGTGTCTCAATAGGGCGAATGTGGCTACACATACACGAACTTTTAGGTCTATAACAATGGTAACATTTCGCTCTATCGCCATACATTGTTCGCATAAACGCCCTTAAAATTAAAGAAGTATTATACTGAAATATAAAAAACTAAAAATTTATACACTTTACATGTAAAAGGATGCATCTTCTTTCGTTATTTTCTTTAAGCCTAACTCCTATACAATTTTAAACGTATTAACCCACTTCAAAAAGGAGAAAACATGGCAAAAGGTAAAGATGTTAAAAAAGAAGTCAAGAAGAAACCTGAGAAGTCGTTAAAAGAGAAACGTGAAGAGAAAAAGGCAAAAAAAGCGTAGTCATTCAACCCTTCCTAGAGAGACAAACAAGGTCTCTCTAGCACTCGCTATCGTGTTTTATGCCATTCTTTTAAGAACACATCTCACATTTTAAATATTTTTTACTATTACTTACTTAAAATACTGTAAGGGAATTTTAAGTACATTGCTCCTATACTTCTTTTAGAATTAAATACAAAGGAAAAAGATGCAAAAAATTGTTCTCGTCGCGACATTGACATTAAAAAACTCAAACGATGAAGGTATTTTAGACGCCTTAACCACGTTACATAAGGCAACGCATCAAAATGATGCAGGATGCTTGCAATACGATGTTCATCAAGACATTGACAACAAAAATACCTATGTTTTTATCGAGACATGGGAGAGTGAAGCCCTTTTGGCGGAGCATATGAAAAAAGAGCATTATAATAGCTACAAAGCATTTATGGACGACAAAGTTGAGAGTATATCGCTTCAAAAATTAAAAAAGATTTTATAGGATACATTATGGAAAATCCAACCATAAAGCAGCTACAAAATCGAAAATCCATCCGCCAATTTACGGGTGAGCGCATAAGCGATGAGGACTTAGAGACCATTTTCAAAACCGCACAACGCGCTCCAAATTCCATCAACGGTCAGCAAATCAGCCTTGTGTATACGCGCAACAAAGAGAAGCTCAAAACCATCGCGGAACTTTGCGGCGGACAAGCGCACATCGCTGAAGCGGACGTGTTTGTAGGCATTATCATCGACTTTAACCGCACCAGTGCCATCGTGGAGAGCGTGGGGCGCAAGCATGTCATCGAGCAAAGTGCCGAGGGCATCATGGTGGGAGCGATTGATGCGGGCATTATGATAGACCATCTCCAAAGTGCCGCGGGTGCTTTAGGGTATGGCACAACTTGCATTGGCGCGGTACGCAGAAACTCTCCCGCGTTTGCAAAACTGTTTAATCTGCCGCCAAAAACCTTTTTAGCCGTGGGGTGCACCATCGGCGTTCCAACCGAGCGTGCCAAGGGCGCTCCTTTAAAACCCCGCGTTGCCCTCGATACCTTTGCTATGGAAGATGTGTACGAGAGTGAAAAGGTCCGAAACGGCGCATTGGCGTATGACCAAACACTCAAAGCATTCCGTGATAAAACGGGCAGTGGCTCGATGCCGACATATGCTGAGATCACCACCAATTACTACGCCGATGTCTATTACCGAAGTACAGCAAAAGATATGCAAGCACAGGGGTTTGCGTTTAAAGACGAGTGAGTTTTAAAAGGAAAATACAGTATTCTCCTTTTAAATTGAGTATGGAATGAAACACTAAAATTCCTAGTTATGGAATTCTTCTAAGAAGTGTTTCCTCGTCTTCATACTCTATCAATGCAAAATCAATACTCTTAAAAATATACCAAATTCCATTAGCATAAATTTCTATTATAAAATATGCTGACAATGCAATTCCAAATATTACTCCTAATAAAGGTGCATATTGATTTATCTGGAGATTATTGAAATCTATAGTTTTACTAGCAATAAAACTGTAGAGCGACCATAATAAAAAGACAATTCCACGTAAAGTAAATAATTTTTGTTTTGTTCGTAGTTGAAAGTCGTCAAGTATTGCTTTTACTTTTTTGACTTCATGTATCTTAAGATGATGTTCTATCAATACATTTAAGACAATGACAATATCTTGTTGTTGGACACCATAATTACAAAATTTTGAAGGTAAAGGGAAAAAAGACACAAGTATAGATAGTATAGCAACCAATTGAAGATTTTCAAAAAATTGTTTTTCAGTATGAGGAATATGCCATATTATAAAAATTCCAATGATGAAGTAGATGATAAATTTTACAAAATTTTTTATATGGAGCTTAAAACCTTTTGCCATAAGTTCTATCACTGAAAAATCATAAATGACTTCTTCAATTTGTTTAAAAAAAGAATTTTTAATTTGGCGATTAGCTTTTGTTTTTACTAACAATTCCTTTTCTACATCTTGTAGAATTGTAAGGGTTTTTGCAAAACTCATGTGAGCCTTTCAATAAATATTTTAAACACGATATTATAGTAAATGTTTTTAAAACAAGAAAATTCTATTATTTCCGCTAAAATACCTCTCCAAAAAATCTTTACATGTAAAACCTAGGAAAGCAAAAATTATGAATCCACTTATTCCCATTTTAGTCCAAAAAACAGGCATTATCAAAGAAAATATCATTAACATTTTAAAGCTCTTAGACGAAGGTTCGACCATCCCTTTTATCGCGCGGTATCGCAAGGAGATGACGGGTGGGGCGAGCGATGAGCAGTTGCGTGAATTTGAGAGCATTTATGCGTATGCGAAGAAATTGCATGAGCGTAAAGAGGAAGTTTTACGGCTGATTGCGGAGAAAGCCCAGTTGAGCGTTGAGGTGAAAAAAGCGGTGGAAAAGGCGCAAACACTTCAAGAATTAGAAGACATTTACCGACCTTACAAAGAGAAGAAAAATACCCGTGCGGCGGTGGCGATGGCGGCAGGTTTGACGCCTTTGGCGGACATTTTAGAGCGTGCCGAACTCGAGCAAGAGGCGTTTGAAAAAAAGGCGCAGAGTTTTGTGAATGAGAAAGTGGGAAGTGTGAAAGAAGCCATCGCAGGGGCGCAAGACATCATCGCGGAACGGTACAGCGACGATGCCAAAGAGCGTGAATACTGGCGCGATCAGCTCTACACTTACGGCGCTTTTGAGATTAAAGCATCCAAAACGCTTAAATCTGATGGACTTTACGCCAAACTTGCGGGAAAGAGCGAAAAAATAGCGCACATTCCCTCTCATCGTTACCTTGCAATGATGCGTGGTGTTGCGGAAAAAGAGTTACATGTAAAGATTGCGCACGAGATGGAAAGAGTGGAGAGTGCGATAGAGCGTTACCGCATTCCACGTAATGCCAAGAGTTCTAAAAGCTACTTGCTAGAGGCGTATTTGGATGGTTTTAAACGCCTTCTCTTCCCTTCATTGGAGCGTGAAATTCATGCCATTGTGAAAGAAAAAGCCGATACACAAGCGATTGCTACCTTTGGAAAAAATCTCTCACAACTTTTAAACACGCCACCTGTGACCAAGCGCGTCATTTTAGGTGTTGATCCGGCATATCGTACGGGGTGTAAACTCGCTGTGGTGGACGAGCATGGCACGTATCTGACGCACGCGGTTATCTACCCGACACCGCAGCAAAGTGACTATGAAAAATCTGCCAAAGTTATTAAGGACTTTACCCAAAAATACCACATCACCGCCGTGGCGATAGGCAATGGCACGGGTTCACGTGAAAGCCAAGAATTTTTTGCACGCCTCAACCGTGAAGAGGGGTTAAATCTTGCCTATACGGTTGTGAGCGAAGCGGGCGCTTCCATCTACTCGGCTTCTAAAATTGCCACCGAAGAGTACCCGAACCTTGATGTGACGATTCGTGGAGCGATTTCCATTGCGCAACGTTTGCGCGACCCGATGGCAGCACTCGTGAAAATCGACCCAAAATCACTGGGCATCGGGCAATACCAACACGATGTGGATCAAAAAAGTTTAGAGAAAAAACTGCACGAAGTCATCGAAGATTTGGTCAATCGTATCGGGGTTGATCCTAACAGCGCTTCCATTTCACTTCTTTCTTATGTGGCGGGCGTTGGTACAAAATTGGCTAAGGCGATTGTCGAGCACAGAGAGGCTCAAGGAGCTTTTACATGTAAAAGTGAATTGCTAAAAGTTAAGGGTTTAGGTGCTAAAGCGTACGAGCAGTGTGCGGGCTTTTTTCGCATTCGTGAAGGCAAAAGCGTGCTCGATAACACGGGTGTTCATCCAGAGAGTTATGCCATCGCACAAACACTTTTGAAACGCTCCGATTTAGCGACGCTTTCCAAAGAACAAATTATCGCGTTAGCCAAAGAGCAGGGCATTGGGGAAGCAACATTGCAAGACATTATCGCGGAGCTTTTAAAACCAGGGTTTGACCCCAGAGAGAGCTTGCCACCGATTGCATTTCGTTCTGACTTAACCGACATTTCAGAACTGAGTGTTGGTTCTATCGTTTCGGGCGTGGTGCGCAATATTGCCGATTTTGGGGCATTTGTGGACATCGGGCTGAAAAACGATGGACTGATTCATATCTCGCAAATGAGCGACAAACGCATCGCCCATCCGCTTGAAGTGCTCAGCATCAACCAACAACTCACACGTATTCGCGTTCTTGAAGTCGATAAAGAAAAAGGCAAAGTGAGCCTGAGTCTCAAAGAGATTTAAGTGTTTGAAATGATGAGCGTTATCATTTATTTACTCTGACACGTTACAATAGCGAACGAAAAAATTAAAGGAAAAAGATGAAAAAATGGTTCGTTGTGCTTTTGTGCATATTACCCCTTGGTTTATTTGCTGAGGCTTTAAAAGAGGGCTCTGCTATTGTCCCTTTGAGTGTTGTGAAAGACCAGTTTAAAAAGAGTGTCGCGCTTGATGGAAATACCAAACAGATTATTGTTGCGTTCACAAAAGACCAAGGCAATCACGTCAAAGCATTTTTAGACGCACATCCTAATTATCTGAGTGAAAATAATGCGCTCTATTTTATGGATGCGACAGGTGTTCCTAGCATGATTATGAGTATGTTTATGTTGCCAAAATTTAAAGATTATGCGTATTCTATCGGGATTGTCGATGAGAAAAACGATGCGGCTTATTTACCAAAACAAGAGGGTAAACTCACCGTCATATCGTTAGAAAATTTAAGAGTCTCTTCCATCGAGTATAAAGAGACGCTTTAAGACTAAAACGCTTAACGTTGAGAAAGCGTTTTTGCAAGGGCACGGCAGATACGGGCATATTGGTTGTCTATCGGGTGTCCTTGTGATTCTAAGGATGTGATGGCCGTTTGTGTATCGCTCAGGCGTCGTTCATTGACATAAATGCTTTTTTGCTTATTGGCGCGTGCCATTTCAAGTTCTCTGATATGTTTTTGAAGATGGTTTCTATCATTAAGAAGATGGTCTTCTTTGCGGTAGAGTTGTGCCATAAGGGAACGTCGCTCGAACATTTTTTCCACACCATCTTCAACGAATTTTACCTCTTTAGAGTCACTCGCTTCCAAACGGTCTATCGTCATGCGTGCTGCTTGTGCTTTCTCTTCTATCTCTTTTAAAAGTAAATGTTGGCCTTTAAGATGGGCTTCTTGTGTTTTAAGTTCTGTACGTAAGATGTCAAGTCTTTTTTTGAGTGAGCCAAGGTCTTTTTGTTTCGAAAAAAGCGATTGTTTCGATTTTTTGTACTGAATCATGGTTGAGCGAATGGTCGTCATGTTCCACGCACGGTTGCTTTCATCTAAAATAGGGTTTGGTTTATAACGATTGCCTTTAGAGTCGATAGTCTCATGGATACCAAAATGGCTTAAAAATTCAATGGCATGTCTCTCTTGATTTGAAAAATGCATCAAAATATCCTCAGCAATGCGGAGCATCATCTCTTCAAACATTTCGCGCAAGAGGTACAAACTAAGTGCTCGAACCTCTTTGAGGTCTTCAATTTCACTGAATTCGATGACAACGATGTCGGTTAGGTTTACCAACACCGAAACAAAAAGACGTTTAAACTCTAAAGGGTTAATCTTCTTAACATTTAAGGTGCTCTCAATGGCAAAAGGAAGCAGCTCTAGAAGACGCGCTTTATACTCATCGTTTGGAAAACATGTTTTCTTATACGCTAAAAGTGTTTCAGCAGGAATACTGCATGCACGGCGCTCTTCAGCATCTTTGGGAATATCGATTTTAAAATAACGTTTAATGTAGATTTCATCATTGGTGCAAATAAACAAATCGTGACGATCTAGGTTGAGTTTTTGCGTGAATTTTTCATGGAGAACATCCACAAAAGAGGTGTAGCGTTTGGGCAAGCGGCACTGGTCTAGTGCTTCTAAAACGACTTCAAGGTCACTCTCTTCAAAGCGGTATAACACATCTAGGTAGAGGTATTGCTCTGGATTAAATGTTGCAAAAAATTGGTCGATTGTTTTTTCAACGTGGCTAAAAGGCTCTTCTATCATATCTTACTTATTCCTAACAAAGAGTGAATTTTAGCTAAAAATACTAAAAGTAAGATTTTAAGCCTTCTGTTCTGGCGAAAAAAAGGCTTATTTTAAGCAAAACATTTAAACGTTATAAAACTCTCTTAGATGTGAGATGCTCGCATGTCCCATCGCTAAAATGCTCTCTTTAGAGTTACCGCCAAGGTGCGGCAAACAGACAAGATTTGGAAGGTCCACAAGCTCCCAATCGTGCGTTGGCTCTTCTAAAAAAGCTTCCAATCCCGCTCCGGCGATTTGCCCGTTTTTTAGTGCCACTTTGAGTGCTTCTTCGTCAATGATGCCACCGCGCGCTGTATTGATAATAAACGATGAAGGCTTCATCGCTTCAAACTCTGCGTACGAAAAGAGATTTTTACTCTCAGGCGTCAGCGGCAAATGAATCGAAATAATATCTGCTTCTTTGATGATACGCTCTTTGCTCGCATAGGTGATACCGTATTGTTTGGCATCTGCTTCACTGTGCGTGCGGTTAGATACAAGAATGGTGCAGTGAAAAGGAGCTAAAAGTTCGACCACACGCTTAGCGATATTTCCAAAGCCAAAAAGACCGATGGTTTTTCCGGTCAGCTCACTGCCGCCATTGACTTTCCAAATGTGTTGTTTGAGTAGGGTTGTTGCGATGTGAAGATTTCTGGTCAGTGAAAGCATCAATGAAAGTGTGATTTCTGCGACAGAATTGCTATTGGTTCCGCCACTCCAGCCTAGTTTTACGCCTCGTTTTTGCATCGCTTCGACATCCATATTGTCTAATCCGACACCATAACGTGAGAGAATTTGAAGCTTAGGGCACGCGCGTAGAATTTCATCGTCTATCTCTTCACGTCCAACTATCGCGCCATCAACATCGTGTAAAAAAGCGATGATGTCTGCTTTGTTTTTAAGGGTGTTATCGGCATTGTGTTTTACATCATCAAAATGGCTCTGAAGTTCTTGCATCAATTCATTTGAACGGGAAAAAAGAGGAGAAATAACAGCTATTTTCATTGGTTATCCTTTATACATTATCACATTGTATAAAAAAGTATAACATCTTTTGAAAAATATTGGGTTAAAAAAGAGGCATTAGGTTTTACATGTAAAACCTTAGGAAAGACTCTTGTTCTCCTCATCGGTAAAGATACGCGAACGGGTTATAAACTGGTATCCTTCGTCAATTTCAAGCGAAAAAGAGTTCCCAAAAGCGGCTTTTTCTTCTTTGACATCCAAAATAATCTGCGAGTAGCGAAAGTATTCAAATTGGTCAGGGTCAATAAAAAACTCACATCCTCCCACTTCGCCCATTTTAACGTTGCGTGAAGGGACATGAAAGTCTTTTTTTTCATAGCACATGGGAGCTGTTCCATCGCAACAACCTCCACTTTGATTAAAGACGAGTTCACCATATTCTTTTTTAAGCTTTTCAATCACTTCCAACGCTTCAGGTGTGGCGATAAGGCGTTTGACTTCCATGATTTCTCCTTTGAGAAGAGAGTGAGTAGCTCTTGGCTACACACTCATAAAGGCTAAAAGAAGCCTAGTTTATTTTTGTTGTATGACGTGAGAATATTTTTGGTATGACGATACGCATTAAGCATCATCATGTGTGTTTCACGTCCGATACCTGATTTTTTATACCCACCAAAAGAGGCATGCGATGGGTAGAGATGGTAGCAGTTCACCCACACACGTCCTGCTTCAATGCCACGTGACATTTTGTGGAGCTGATGCGCGTCTCTTGACCAAACACCAGAACCTAAACCATAAATAGTGTCATTGGCAATGGCAAGCGCTTCATCCTCATCTTTAAACGTAGTCACACATAGAACAGGTCCAAAAATCTCTTCTTGGAAGATACGCATTTTATTGTGCCCTTTGAAGATGGTTGGTTGAATGTAGTTACCTTTTGGGAATGTTTTATTTTTGTATTCTCCTCCACCAATCAAGCACTCAGCCCCTTCTTCTTTACCGATGCGAATATAATCTAAGATTTTCTCTTTTTGATTCACCGAAGCTTGTGCACCCATTTTGGTCGTTGGGTCAAGTGGGTTTTCTTGCGTGATGGCTTTAACGCGCTCTAAAACACGTTTCATAAACGGCTCATAAATAGACTCTTGAATGAGCGCACGTGATGGGCATGTGCAGACTTCACCGCTGTTAAAGGCAAATAAAACAAGTCCTTCAATCGCTTTGTCAAAAAATTCATCGTCTTTTTCCATAATGGATTCAAAAAAGATGTTAGGTGATTTTCCACCGAGTTCCAAAGTAGATGGAATGATGTTCTCAGTAGCGTACTGCATGATGAGCTGACCGGTTGTGGTCTCACCTGTAAAGCCTACTTTTTTAATGTCGGGGTGCGTTGAGAGATGTTTACCGATTTTTCCACCTGCTCCGTTGATGATATTGACAACGCCTTTTGGGAGTACATCTTGGATGGTTTCCATTAAAAGAAGAATTGACATTGGCGTTGCACTCGCTGGTTTTAAAACAACGCAGTTACCAGCCGCAATGGCTGGAGCAATTTTCCATGCCGCCATTAAAAGTGGAAAATTCCATGGGATAATCTGTGCGACAACGCCCAAAGGCTCGTGAATTTCTTGTGAAATCGTGTTTTCATCAAGGTCTGCAACGGTGCCTGCTTCGCCGCGAATCACAGAAGCAAAATATCTAAAATGATCAATGACCAAAGGAACATCCGCCGCTAGTGTTTCACGAACTGCTTTACCGTTGTCAAGTGTTTCAGCAATCGCGAGCGCTTCAAGATTGGCTTCGATTTTGTCGGCAATTTTATTTAAAAGGGTACTTCTTTCAATGACGGAAGTGTGTTTGTAGGTTTCAAACGCTTTGACACCAGCCGCAACGGCTGCATCAACATCAGCAGTTGAAGAGCGAGGAATTTTGGTTAAAAGTTCGCCATCAACGGGAGAGAGGTTATCAAAATATTCACCGCTAAGAGGTGGAACCCACTCACCACCAATAAAGTTTTCGTAACGAGGTTTATACGTCGGTCTAGAATATGCCATTTTTGCACCTTTCTTAATAGAGTTAAAAGATAAAAATTATCTTTTACCCAACTTTAGTGTAGCTCCCTTTAACCCCTAAGACAATCTGACAACTAACTTTTTTTTTCAGGTTATGTTTATTTTTATACAATGACGTAGGCTTTTACATGTAAAAAATAACCTATTAGCATTTCGTTTACGAATGATTAAACCATCGTTTATGCTACTACCGTATACTTTCACTACCAAGACAATACCTCCTTTTTTTAGATAACCTAACCTTTTTAATACAGAAACGCTCAAATTGCCCGGTTTGAGCGTTTCATTTCATTTTGCAATAAATCCTCCTTCTTTTTTCTGCTTGTTCTATAATCTTTTTATGTTTTACATGTAAAGGTTAGTGCGTGATTATTCATCTTGATTTAGACTGTTTTTTTGTCTCTGCCGAGCGTACACGTACCCCTTTTCTAAAAAATAAACCCGTCGTTGTTTGTAAAAGTGGCGATACTAAAATTTTTTCACGTGAAGATACCGAATGCGTTATGACAGACTCCGTGGGCGGTTTCAACGGTCTTTTTCAGCATAAAAAAACCTATCAGGGATTTGATAAAAATGCTTGGAAAGAGGAGTTTATGGATGAAGAGGGCAGAATTCATGGCATTGTTATCGCTAAAAGTTATGAAGCTAAAAAGTACGGCATTAAAACAGGCACATTGTTAAAAGATGCGCTCATCCTCTGTCCTTCCTTACTTGTAGTCTCAAGCGACCATCTGTTTTATCAACTGCTTTCAACAAAGCTCAAAGCGTTTTTATTGACGAAAATCCCCGTACTAGAGCAGTACAGCATCGATGAGTTTTGGGGAGAGCTGAAAGGCTGGGTGAAAGATGAAGATACTCACGCCTTTGTGGCAAAATTACAGCGTGAGATATTAGAAACGTTTGATTTGCCTATTTCCATTGGCGCGTCTAGCTCTAAATGGATTGCAAAACTGGCGACAGACTTTAATAAACCTTATGGTTTAACCATCGTTCCCAAAGAAAAAATAGGCACGTTTGTCTCCCCAATGCCTATTGAGAGTTTTCCGGGAATCGGCAAAGTGTTGGCAAAAAAATTACACGGCTATAAGATTGAAACATTAGGTGATTTGATGGCATTTAAGCGGTTGGTCATTGGGTGGGGTAGAATGGGAAAAGATTTGGTCGCTAGAGTTTTAGGCGAAGATAACGAGCCTGTACTTGCCTACCGCGATAGAAGCTCCATTGGTATTTCACGTAATTTTGCTCCCGTGCAGGAGCGCAGTGAGATTAAAAGGCGCATTATCATCCTCTCCCGTCATCTGTCGCATACGATGGCGAAACTTGATTTGCATCCGATGACCTATTATTTTAAGATACGTTACGAAGGCGGTACAAAGTCAAAATGTTCTTTGAGCGTAGAACGAGAATTTAGTGAGGGGCTTTACAGAGAATTGGCGTTGCAAACGTTTGAAAAACTCGATACATGCCCTCATTTGAAGATTCACCATCTCAGTCTTGCTACGTCCAATTTTATCACACGAACTCAATTAAAAACGTTTTCACTTTTACATGTAAAAGATGATACCAAAGCTAAACAGTTGGGTGAAAAGCTCACGCAACTACGTGATAAATACGGTGTGGATATTATAAGAGTCGGCATCGAAAAATTATAATGCGTCGCTTAAAAACTTCAAACACGCTTCAAAATTTGACGCAATAACGATGTTGGCAAACATAAGATTATGGCTGAGTCCAAAGTCTTCAAGATGCATACCTTCATGGTCGATGGTGTTATCGCCTAAATGAAGCATCGCTTGCGTTCGCTCTTTAAGGCTTCGCCTATCACTAGAATATGCGACCACTCTCTTACCAAGCCCCTGCGCAAATCCCACTTCCCAGACCGTTCCACTATCAGGCTCCGGTCCTCGAAAAGGAGAGAGATTGGCGATGACAATGTCGCAGGTGCGAATCATCTCTTGATTAGCCTCTTGAATTTTAAGTGCGATTTCACTTGGAGATGCTCCTGAAATAACATTGTCCAACGGAAAATTTCCCTCAAATCCATACGCTAAACAACGCTGTTTTAATGTTTCGCCTACTTCAATGGCATTGGATAAAAAGACCTCAGGCCCTGCGAGGTAGATTTTTTGCATTAAGATTTCCTTGATGAATAGACACGAAGCTAAGTAATATTGAATTGTAACATTAAAAATCTGATACGTTTAAATGTCATTTTATTCTGGGTTATTTTTCATAATGTCTTAGTACTTATCTAAAAAATTTAATCCTGACTTCTTCTACTACTTTATTGTTTCTTGTTTTAACTTTGAAAAGTAATTGATTTTGATACAATAATAAAAAATTCATATTTAAGGAGATATAGATGCAAAAAATAGCTTTCGGTATCGTTTTTGCCCTGCTATATTCAGTGAGTGTCTATGCCGCTGATGCGACAACAACGCATGCAGAAGAAGCGCTCAAACATACAGGACAAGCCAGTGGTAATGCCAGCGCAAGTGCCGCACATTCGATTGCTGCAACGGGTCAAGTAACCTCGGCTGTATCGGCAGTGCCTCTTAAAATTTCAGGAGCCGTCGGCGCCGTGAGTAATAAAGCGGGCGATGCGTTGATCGATGCGGCCAATACGCCTATCGGAAAACCGTTGGTCGTTACGGATGAAACCATTAGTGCTGGACCGCCGCCAAGTGAAGCAATCAAAGCAAAAAAACAATAGGCAGGATAGAATGCACACGTATGTCAAACATTTCATTCTCATAGGATTTCTTTTTGTTTCATCGCTTTTTGCGGGGAGCAGCCAAGCTGGCGGTGAGATTCATTTTAAACCGGAAGAGGTCATCGCGTTTGCCAAAAAAGTTGAAAAAACGATGGCTCAAAAAGGAGCAAGGGTTGCTATTATTGCTCGCGTTGGGCGAGATCGAGACTCTTTGCCTGCGGGTATTAGCTTTACCCATACGGCTTTTGCCGTTTACTCGCAAATTACGACGGCGGATAAAAGGGTTGTTCCCGGCTATGCCATTTACAATCTCTATCAAAGAGACAAAGAGCCTAATATCAGTGATTTGGTTGTAGATTATCCTGTCGATTTTTTTGCAGGCGTAGAACTTTTGGAAGCGGGTATCATCATACCGACACCCGAACTTCAAGAGAGGCTGTTGAAAGTGATTACTTCAGATACATATAAACAGCTGCATAACCCTCATTACTCCGTCATTGCCAACCCTTTTACGTTAGAGTATCAAAATTGTACGGAACATACTTTGGATGTTATTACGGCGGCCATTTATCAAACCAACGATATTAAAGTGATCAAAGCAGATGAAAAAGCTTATTTTACGCCGTTAAAATTAGATATTAACCCCATAAAATTGTTGCTAGGTTCTATGTTCGTTTCCGATGTTTCCCTCTCAGATCATCCTGATTCTCCGGAAACAGCAACGTTTACGACCATTGACGGTTTTTTGGAAAAATACAAACTTGTCTCTGAAAAAATTATCGTAAAACCTTGAAAGAATGAGGTTAGTATGCCTCATTCTTATGTTTCAAATAAGAAGTTAAGGTTTAATGTGACTAATTTTTTACATGTAAAAAATTGAGTGTTTCATTTCATACAACTAGCGTATCTTTTTATTGGGACCAAAGTGTTGATACACTTTGGTTGCCCTTGTTTATTGGAATTGATTGAGCTTGTTATTAAGATTTTCAGCCAAACGAGAGAGATGGTCTGCGGCTGAGGCTATCTCCTCCACGCTGCGTGCATTCTGACTGGTGAGCGTATTGATATTGGTGACCATATCAACTATTTTATCGGTGTCTTGCGATATTCTTTGTGAGTTGGATGCACTGGTTGTTACTGCTGAGACACTCTCTTGCATGACCTGTGTTGTTCCTAAAATGGTTGTTTCAACACCACTGGAAACATCAGAGAGTCTTTGGATGTTTTTAGCATTTTTCCCCATTTGCTCCGATGAATCAACAATGGATTGTACAATGACATTAATCGTGGCATTGATTTCGGTCAGTGAGCTTTGTGTACGTTCTGCTAGTTTTCTCACTTCATCGGCAACAACGGCAAACCCTCGTCCATGCTCTCCCGCCCTTGCTGCTTCAATAGCAGCATTGAGTGCTAACAGATTGGTCTGGTCTGCAATATCAGAGATAACCGTTAAGATTTGTTTGACCTGTTCGGCATCATGGCTCATCTGTTCTAATTTCTGTGCTAAGGCTGTTTCTGCTTGACTGGCAGATTCTACTTCATTACGCAATGTGATGATTTCATCTTTTGCATTATCAAGCTTATTTCCAGCCGAAGAGATTCCTTGTTTCATCTGTTCCGATAAGACAGCTGTTTCTTGAACAAATGTTTTAATAGAATTAATCTCTTGAATCGTACTCTCAACAATAGCAGAACTTTGTTCGGCATTACGTCCTATTTGCATACTGGTCGTACTCAGTTCATGTGAAACAGAGGCATTTTCACTGGAAGATGTTTTTGCATCAATAATAGTATTTTCAAGGGTTGAAACCAAATCGTTAAAACTTTGAACGATTTCACTGATTTCATTGGTTTTAGCATAATG